>Ga0214921_10008574_pt1 | contig 13204 bp, 11 predicted proteins | sample LL1505_MetaG_FD_177992 | JGI IMG/M metagenome (GOLD analysis project Ga0214921, IMG submission 177992) | Freshwater microbial communities from Lake Lanier, Atlanta, Georgia, United States - LL-1505 | ecosystem: Environmental > Aquatic > Freshwater > Lake | place: USA: Georgia | collected... | reverse complement strand
ATTTTAAAAAACCCATGCAAGATATGCTAGATGCAGGCAAAGAAAAATATTGGTTCTCTACAAAAGAACAACGAGAGTCCTTAGCGGCAGAACTTTGCGGGCAAGAAGAAATAGTTCCTATTATCAATCTTAGCAATGAAAAAAAGTACAAGGTAAGTGAAGTACATTTTGAGCCTTTCAAATACAAAGCATATCACAAAACATTGATGTATTTTCCTTGGATGTGGATCTCTATACTTATGGACCATTGGAACCATTATTTAAAACCTAAAAATATTATTATCTATGAAGAACGTCGAAAAGATACAGACAAACCACGTCACTACTACAGAGTTTTTGGAAAATGGGAATCCATATTCTTTTTATTTCCATTTGCATGGATAGTTCCTATAGCCGTGCATTTAAAAAAACTAATCAAAACAGAACCACTTGTTCCTTTAGAAAAGAAATCTAAAACAACAATTTTCGAGGAAAAGAAAGCATAAAATAAATAAGTTTATAATCCCCCGATGGAATTGAAACTATCTTGACAGAATTCGAAGTTTGGGTAGACTCAAAGGTACTACGGAGCAAAGAAAAGCTTATGATAGAAACAATCACACCACTCCAAAGAGAAAATGATGGTATACGAGGTGAAATACGCTTTCTAGCTGAAACCATGAAGCAGGGATTTGAGCGATCAGATCAAAAATGGGAAGAGCGATTCCGAAGTTTAGATCAAAAGCTTGACTTCACCAGAAAACACTTGGAATTGCAAATCGCCTCAGCTCGGGAAAGTCTAGAAATGCAAATTGCATCTACCCGTGAAAATGTAGAGACCCAGATCAAAGCAAACGATAAACAGCTCTCATTGGTACAGAAGCTTCTATGGTTAGTTTTGACCTTAGTGTTGGGGCTCTTTGCTAAGGCGATTCATTTGTTTTAAAAGTTCTACTAGATCAATACCAGAACTTTCTTTTTTAACTTCACAGCATATCTATAAGTTGCCCAAGTTCCGCTTCTGGCTTCTTGTTGGATGGATTTGGGACAAACCAATAAAAGGTCACAGATTCGAACTATTCTCTCATTGCGTTTGAGGGGATTGGGCTCCTCGGTATACTCCACAAGATTCTCTGCCTTGTTAAACCCTCTATCCTTTGTGGTGGGATGCAAAAAAACTTTTTTACCCGGATGCACCGCCAAATAAATTTGGTGGGCTTGGGAGTCGGCTCCTATGGAGTCTCCATGATGAAATTCTACGATTTCATTTTCTTTAAAAAACTGATGGAGTAATTCCATTTGGTGTTCGCTCAAACCCTTTCTTGTTCCCGTAAAACCTACTTTCATTTAGATCTCCTTGGAAACTCCATTTGAACCTGGAGTTTCGAAATGAGTATAGGATAGAGATGGGACAAATTTTTATAAATGGGGGTATATTTTCTCACTTTAGAGGAGGGATAGGTAGATATAATCAGTTTTTGTAAGAATATCCTTCGGTTGGATTCCTATATCTCTATTACGAACTCAGACCCTTGTCCCAGTTCCGAGCGAACAGAAATTGAACCCCCATGGAGTTCCAAAATCTTCTTTGCCAAAAACAATCCCAAGCCAACACCACTCACCTCGTACGATAGAGAAGAATCAATGCGAAAAAATTTATCGAAGATTTTATCAGAGTACTCAGGAAGAATACCAATTCCTGTATCACTTATGTTAATCTCTAGTTTGTCATTCGTTTGAATTACTTCTACTTTGACAGTTCCCTTTGTTTTGTTATACACAATGGCATTTTTTAGGATATTATTCAAGGCTCTTTCTATTAAAACTCCATCACAGAGAACTTTAAAATTTGATATATCTGAAATATGTAGTACGATTTCTCTTTCTTTCATGAGTGATTCTAATTGATAAATGGGATTTTTGATGAGAGTAGAGAGTAAGGTGGGCTTTTTATCAATTTGTAGATTTGTTTCCAAATCGGTGACCAGTAATACATCATCCATATAGGAATTGAGCCTTCCCGCACTGCTATAAATTTCCGATCCATATTCTTTTATACTCTCGGGAAGATCCTCTTCCATTGTGATAAGCTCTGAATACCCGTAGATACTGACCAAGGGGGTTTTGATCTCATGGGAGAGATTGGCGAGAAACTCATCTTTGGTTCGTCCCAGTCTTTCGATTTCTTCTTTGGCAGTTTCCACGAGTTGTCTTTGTTCTTCTGCCATACGCATAGCTTCTTTGGTATCGGAAAAGGCTTTGGAAAATCGTGAAGAGAGAAGGTAAGATTGGGCAAAGATGAAGGCAACAAGCCCTACCGGGGCGTAGAAACCCGTGTTGATGATAATCCTAGAATAGAGGAGATCATTAATTGCCGTTAAAGCATATAAAATAATTCCAAAAAGAAAGGTACTTGCCCCCTCTCTTTTTTGTTTAATAGCTTTGATAAGAGTATAAATTACAAAGATAATCGAAAATAATATAATTAAATGAAAGAAGGTGAGAATTTTTGTGAAATATAAGGGAGGGAAAAGTAGTACAGTAATAGATATAATTAAACATAGAAAGTTCAGAATTATTCTTATATATTTATTCATCTCGAGTGGAAATAAAATCTTAACAAACTCAAAGAAGATAGGCAACCCTGGGTAAATTGTAAGATTTTCAATTTTGAAACTATTTGCAAATGATAAAGTAGGGAAAAGGGTATTTAGATATAATTCTCCTTTAATTAGTGTACGAAAAAATACTATAGTACAGTAAATTCCAAAAAATAAAGGAGAGTTGTCTTCTCTTCTTAAAAAGAATAAAGCAAAGTGGTACATTCCCATTATAAAAAGAATCCCAGAAATAAAAAGCTCCCTACTGAGGTTTGTAGTTCTGAGTTTGTATATCGAATCAATACCTCCTAATATTACAGATCTCAACAATCCACTTTGATCGATATGAAAATTAGATATGGGAATTACTACTTCGAGTTCATGGTTAGCTTTGTTTATATGTATATATTCTATAGACCTTCCCGGAATAGAATTTTCTCTTGAAGGTGCAACAACTCCATATTTTTTCAATATTTCACCATTTACATATAATTCATAAGAAGTAGCCTCATCTGGCACCCTCAATCCCAAATCAATTTCATCCTTTAATAAAACTCTCAGTCTGTAGGTAGCATATCCTTCACTACCAAGTATTTCTTCAAAGGGTTCTCCACCACTCGTAGTACGTTTTATAATTTGTCCATTCCAAGAACTCGGAACATTTATATAATTCTTCTTATCCTCTGGAAGTGCCAATTCGTCCCCAACAGGAAGCTCCTTCCAATAGAACTCCCACTCTCCATCTAAATTGATAACTCCATTCTTTTCAAAGTCCCAGTCTCTTAGATCCAAAACACCTTTGATTGCCTTAGGAGGAATTTTACCATTGGGAGAACAGCTTGTTAAAAAAATGTTAACTATTATAATAACAAATAAAGAAATAGCATTCATTTAGATACTACTTCACATCTAAGATCTTCTTAATCATCTCCACTACTGTCCCCGGACTGAAAGGCTTGGGTAAAAAACCCGATGCTCCAATCCCAACAGCTGCTTCGGCATCCTTGGTTCCACCCTTGGCACTGATGGCATAGATGGGTGTAGTACTAAAGTCGGGATTGGCTCGTAGTTCTTGGATGAGTTCATATCCAGTTTTTACAGGCATCATGATATCAGTGAGGATAAAATCTGGTTTTACTTCGAGAGCCATGTCTATTCCCACCTGTCCGTTTATGGCATTGTGAACCTCAAACCCCCCTTTTTTGAGGATATCTGTGAGAATTTTGGCAACTGGTGCTTGGTCTTCGACTATCAATATTTTTTTCAACTTTGCTCTCCTAGAGAAAAAATCAATGTAAATGTAGTACCCTTATCTTTTTGTGTTTTGTACTGTACTTCGCCTTTGTGTGTATCCATGGTCCATTTTGCCATATACAAGCCTATTCCTGTTCCATTCACTTTTCCTTCGGTAGCAAAGGTTTGGAAAATTCGCTCCTGAACGGATTCAGGCAGACCTGGTCCATTGTCTTCAAAAGAGAGATACAAATTTTGGTTGATCTTTTGGGAATGGACAGTAAAAGTGTATTTTCTTTTATTGTCGTACATTGCCTCCAAGGCGTTCTTTGCAAGATTTACAATCACCCTTCGAACTTTTTCAGGGTCAAAGAATACCTTTCCCTTGTACTTCAAATCAAGAATAAAATCGACTTTTGCGTACTCAAAGTCAATTTCTAAAAAGTGATACACTTCCGCAATAAATTCTTCTAAAATTAGAGTTTCAGGTTTTAAGATTAAATCACCCCTCACAAAATCTAAAATTTCATAAGCCATATCCGAAAGACGACTGATTTCTCTGTGAATCAGATTTAGATTTCGTATTCTTTCTTCTTTGGTGATCTCATTTGTATTTGCCATTTCGACTAGGGTTTGGATGGTAGACATGGGATTTTTGAGATCATGTACTACAGCAACTGACATTTTTCCGATTAAAGCAATTTTATTTTTTGAGTCATCTGGATTTTCATATTTACGAATGAGATTCTTTAAGGAGACCAATTCTTTTTTTAAAAATATGATTTGGTAAAATGGAAAAAGAAGGAGAGTAAGAGTCAAAAGAAAAAATAGAAATATTTCTATAGGGCTAATTTTTAAAAAAGAATGTAAATAGATACATAGCAAAATCCCAAATAAGAATAGATTGATTGTATAAATTTCATTGAAATATTGATGAAATAATTTTTTGATTTTCATAGTAACATTGGAAATGGTATAGAATTCTATTAAAAAATTCTTTACCCCAAACTCCTTTTTAATCTATAAGATTTCATTTTGTATCTAACCCCAACACAAATTCGGAACTTTTCCCCAATTCAGATTTCACGCGAATAGAACCCCCATGGAGTTCCAAAATTCTCTTGGCTAAAAATAGTCCCAAACCCACACCACTCACTTCGTAAGACAGAGAAGAATCTATTCGGAAGAATTTATCAAAAATTTTATCGTAGTACTCAGTTTCTATCCCAATTCCTGAATCCTGAACTATAATCTCCTGAATGGTTCCCTTTTGTTTTACTTCTAGTGCTACAGTTCCACCCTTTTTGTTGTAAGAAATCGCATTTTTGAGAACATTCCCAAGGGCTCTTCCAAAGAGTACACTATCACAGAGAACTGTGATACCATTGAGATCGGGGATGGATAACTGAATCTCTTTTTCATGTACCAAGGGCTCTAAGGTTTGCAGGGAGACTTCTACAAGCTCAGCAAGGGAATGTAGTCTTTTATCAAGTTGTAAATTGGTTTCTAAATCAGTGACAAGTAGTACATCATCCATATAGGAATTGAGATGACCCGCACTTTTGTAGATCTCCCTTCCATATTCTTTGGTAGATTCGGGTAGATCCTCTTCCTGTGTGAGTAGTTCGGAATACCCATAGATGGTGACCAAGGGAGTTTTGATCTCATGGGAAAGATTGGCAAGAAACTCATCTTTGGTTCGTCCCAATCGTTCGATTTCTTCCTTGGCAGTCTGCACAAGTTGTTTTTGCTCTTCTGCAATACGCCTAGCTTCCTTGGCATCGGTGAATGCCATAGAAAATCGGGCGGAGAGAAGATAGGACTGGGCAAAGATGAAGGCCACAAGACCAACAGGGACGTAGTACCCCGTATTGATGATATTTCTAGCGAACAATATATCATTGATCGCAAATAGTCCAAAAATTAAAAATCCTAAGAGAAAAATCCCAGCTCCATTTCTTTTCGCAGACATTGCTTTTATTAAAGTGTATATACCATTGATGATTGCATATAAAATTATTATTTGCATAAACATAAGTGTTTTGGTAAAATAATAACTGGGAAAAAAGATAACTATAGATGAAAAAATTAAACAGATAAAAATAATTATCTTTTTAATCAAAATATTTACTTCATTAGGGTAGAGTGAGTAGATAAATTCATAAAAGACGGGCACTCCTAAATACATTGTAAGATATTCCAATGTAAAACTCAGTGAAAATGAAAAATTACCTATGAGAACATGTAGATACTTTTCCCCTGTCAATAAAGTACGCAAAGATATCAAGAGACAAAAAATACCAAAGTACAATGGAGACCTATCTTCTTTGCGTAAATTAAAGAGAGATAGATGATAGATGCCCATAATGAAAAGTATGCCTGCAATGAATAATTCTAAACTTATATTGGTATCTCTCAATTTTAAGATAGATTCATGTCTGCCAATTTCAAAGGAACCCCACACACCCCCTAACGTGTTTTGGTAATTTGAGATAGTAATTAAAATGTCAATTGATTGCCCTACTGGTTTCATTAAGTGATACTTTATATTTCTATAAGGGATAGAGTTTTCTTCTGTAACAGCTACTGTTCCTGACTTATAAAGTAGTACATTATTGACATACATACTATAGGATGAACCTTGCTCAGGCAATCGAAATCCCAGAGGGACTTCTTCGCCTAATAGTATTTTTAGTTTGTATGTCGCATATCCTCTTCCACCAAGTTCTTCCTCAGTTACATCTCCATTCTCTGTAGTACGTTTTATAATATGTCCATTCCAAGGTCGAGGTACTCCCAAATAATCTCTCTTCTCCTCTGGAAGCTCTAAATTTTCTCCCACAGGAAGCTCCTTCCAATAGAACTCCCATTCCCCATCTAGATTCACAGTTCCATCTTTCTCAAAGTCCCAGTCTCTCAGATCCAGAACACCCTTTACGGCCTTGGGTATGGGTTTTTTATCTGAAGGTGCACAATGAATAAGAATTGAACATAGAACCAAAGTAATAAATTTCAAAAAGAGGATCATGTGGGTTTTTTTTATATCGATTAACCAACTCATACCAAATTTACCAAATTCCTGCAAAAGTGAGTCTATTCTATCAATTCTTATAAGTTTGCAAGAAAAAAAATAAATTTAGAAAGTATTTTAGAAATAAAAAATTATTTTCAATCTAAGGTTGGTTGTGGAGAAATCTTCTTTTTCTGAGGCTCGATTTCAAAAAGATAAGAAAGAGCTTTTCCCTCATAGATTTGAGATATGGATAGGTTACTTCCAAGGCTTGGAAGTGAGAAGGAGCTTTAAGTAATGGATTTTATTTTTTAAATTAAATTTTCTTTCATCTCAAATTGTCTTGTTACTTTTTCTCTTTTCTTTATGAAAAGAAAAGAGAAAAAGTAACCAAAAAGAGAAAAGAAACCCGGACGGTCGTTTTACTCCCTAAACCTCCAAGGTTTGCGTACTGTACTTTTTAGTTTTAGAGTCTTTCTATTTTATGTATCTTACATTCTTTCTATCTGATTTTATAATGGTATTAACTATTTTGTTTTACTGAATCAATATAGAATTATCTTACTATTGAAAAAAGAAAACCGTCTGAGGGATGTAGAGGAATAAATAATTTATCATAAACCTAAAAAAATAATTTCCATTAATACTACTAAACATATATTCTATACTCATGCGTTTACTTCCACTATACAACGACTATATCTTCAAAGCCCTCTTTGTTAGAAATCCCGATATTCTCCTCGATCTTATTAACACCCTGCCGCAATTCACGGGTGAGCACAAAGTAGCGGAGATCTCCATCCTCAATCCCGAACTTCCCAAGCTGGGTGAAATTGACAAGGTTTCCATCCTTGACATACGTGCCAGAGATCTTACGGGTCGGGAATTCATTCTGGAAATGCAGGGAAACTCCCATCCCTTCCTGCCCGAGAGGCTTCTACTCTATTGGTCTAAAACATTCAGCAGTGGAATTGGGCAGGGAATGGAGTATTCCGCCCTTCCCAAAGTATATTCCATCAATTTTCTCAACTTCCTAATGATCGGTAACACAGAATTTTTCCATACCACCTTCCAAATCCTCGATACCAGAACTGGTAAAATCGCCTTGACAGATCATTTGGAAATCACTATCATTGAGTTACCAAAGATAAGTAAGAAAATGGCATCTCTTCAAAGTGATCTAGAACGATGGATCTACTTTTTTCGAAATGCCCACAAGCTTAAGGAGGAACCCTTGCAAAATTTGAGCTCGAATAACCCCATGATTTCCAAAGCCATCGGAGAGCTGGAGTTTCTCTCCCAGGATGAAAAGACACGTCAGATTTACGAAGAGCGTCTCAAGGCTGATTTGGATTACAATACGGGTATGGCGGATGCGTATCGGAAGGGAGAAGCCAAGGGAAAGCAGGAGGGAATTCTTGTGGGAAAACAAGAAGGCATTCTGGAAGGGGAATTCAGGAAGAGTGTCAATACCGCTAGGGTTATGGTAAAAGAAGGTTTTACTGTGGATCAAATTATAAGAATCACAGGTTTAACCGAAGAAGAGCTTTTTCAAATTGGGATTTAAGGATATCTTTTTGTAAATCGACCCCTCGACCCCTCGGTACGGGATGAGAAGATATCCCTACTCGGGGACCATGCTCTTAGGTATATCGCCTATTTGAGGATCGCATTGGTTTTTTATTTAAAAGATGAAAACAAAAATTTTTAAAAAGTTCCTAGAGGTTCTCCATATTTTAAAAATCTAGATGTTTGGATGGAATCTGAAATTTTTATTTTTTTTGATAAGAGAACTAATACTGTTGAACCATAATGAAACATACCTAACTCCTCCCCTTTTTTAGATAAATAATTCATATTTAGCGAGTAAGGAAATTTTTGGGAGTGATTGAAGGAGTGACCTAGAAAATTTAGTTTGATACTACCAACAAGAACAGTTCCTACGGGAATAATAGCAAAATCTAGTTCGGAGTGTTTGCCATACAAAATTGCCCTCTCATTTTTTGTAAATAAAGACTTGATAGTAAGAAGAGTTGCATTGTTTATATTCCAAAGCTCACCCGGAATAAAATTTATCTTATGAATAGTTCCATCTAAAATCATGTGGAATCTGTGATAAAAATTTGGCTTAATGCGTAAGGTAAAATAAGTTCCATCTTTAAATTTATTTGACATCTCCTCATCATGAGAAAGTAAATTAATGAGAGAGTATGTTTCATTCTTAATTTGGTATAGCTGACCATCGGTAATATATCCAAAAGCACCAACCAATGAGTCCACCGGACTTATAATTGTATTATTACTCTGATTTACAGGTCTTGCACCCTCTTGTAGTTCTCTTATGAAATATTCATGAAATGTTTTAAATTTTTTTTCTTTGCTCTCTGTTAAATTTAAATCACCAGAAAATATGCGAAATAGAAAAAGTAACCCCTTCACTATAAAGGGGTTTTTAGAGAGGGATAACTTACCAATGAGAAACGTTAAGAAATTTCTTGGAAAAAAGTTTGTTAGATAAAATCCCAAAGAATTATTTTCAATAGACTGAAAAATCATATCTTTACACCCGGTTCATATCTAATTCCTGAAAGTAATTCTAAAGGTGATCTCCAATATATTTTAATATCATTGATCGGGTCTGTGATAATCTTTATTGCCCACACCAAAGCTATTCTGGGTGAATGATAGAAAAGAAGAAAAGTAATTCTAGACAAAAAGGCAAAAGCTGAAATCACTAACATCAAATATCCATAGTTGAGATACATCTCATGGAGAGAAGATGAATAAACAAATGTCATAAGTGGTGCTATTAAAAATACAGAAGATAGCAGAAGTCTTTTTCTAAAAAGATTATAACCAACTTTTATTGATTCTTTATGCTCATGTGTTGTATTATTTATATGGTCAAATCCTTTTGGTTCAAAGAAAAAATGCCCAGCTTGGCGTGGTACCATAGATCCCCAACTAATATATGCAGCCAAAATAGGATCAAAGAATATCAAAAATTCTGAGATCAAAAAGCATATTGCTGAAAAAAAATGAAATGTTTGATTCCATTTGCTCTGATGATAGTATTTATGATCATCCATTCTTTGTTCTTCAAGTTCATCCATAAAAGTTTTAGTTATTAACATTTTTAAAAGTTTCCTTAATAATATTTTTTATATAAAATAAATATATTTCTTTTTTTGACTTAAATCTGCTATAAAACCATCCATCTTCTTCCATTTCTTGGACGGAATTTATAATTATTTTTTCAATCTGAGTCCATTCTGTATCGCATAGATTTATTTGAAAGATTAACCTGGATGATCCATAAGGTCCTAAGTATAACTTATTTTTCTTAAAATATAATTGCAGAATCCAATTATAAATAGATAGATTATCATGATTAATAGAGATAATAGATCCCAAATTTTGAAATTTTATTGAATATTTGTAAAGTTTTTCATTTAGTTTGAAAATTCTTATATTCCATTTAGAATCCAGTCCACTGTACATTTCTCTGTTGATGTACTTTAGAAATTGGTTCATGGAGAGCATAACTAAAGGATGAGCTGAAAATGTACCACGATTTGGTAAAAATTTCAACGGATGCTTTGAATCCATCTTATTCATATACTCTTTCTTTCCGCATACTACTCCTACTGGGAGTCCGCCTCCTAATGTTTTTCCATATAGCACCATATCCGCTTTTATATTAAAGTATTCCTGACATCCTCCATATGCTAGTCGAAAGCCTAGAAATACTTCATCTAATATAAGAATAATTCCCTTCTCATCGCAGATTTTTCTAATATCCTGTAAATAATCTATATATTCTTGTAAGGACATTTTTTTAGATTCATTACCAATAAATAAGAGTGCATCCGCTTTGATAGAATTCTTAGGAAATAAAAATTGAAGGGGATTTATTAATAGAGCTGCACAATTCGTTGATTTCTTTAACTCTTTTAAGCTTGTAATTTCTTTAAGATCTGTGATACCTGCCCATCCATGATAGGCATCTTTAAATTTTAATATATATTTTCTTTCAGTATTAAATTTTGCCAAACGGCATGCATTTAAAACTGCTTCTGTACCACTCATATGAAATGAAACTGCATCCATTCCACTAATTTCTTTTAGAATTTCAATATTTTCAAGTGTCACAGGGTGAATTGAATTTAAAAAAAATCCATATTCTTCATTTTGAACAACCGAGTTCTTTATACACATTTCATAGACTTCTTTCCCGAATACATTTACTCCATAGCTAGAAAATGCATCGTGTTCAGATAAATCTTTATTTTTAAGTAAGGATGTTTGGTTCAATTTGAGAATTTGGTCAACAAATGGAAAGGGAACCCTATAATTTTTAGAAAACTCTAAATCGGGTAAGGATTCCTCTATGTTAGATTCATCCATACTTTGAGTAAATTTAGTAAGACTTTTTTTCCTCTTCAAAAGAATTTCTTCTGAAGGAGAATCAGCACTACATAGATCCAACTCAAATTTTTTTAAAACATTTTTAAACATCACCATTTTATACTTTATCCTACTTTTATAAAAAATAAACCTTCAAAAAATATTCAATTTTTAACATATCTCACAGTACAAAAACCGAAATATACTAAGATCATAAAATAAGATAAGAATCTATTGAATACTAAATTAAATAGAGGATATCCAGTGGGAATTTTTTGTAATTGATCACTGTACTTCCCCACTAGATCCCTAGTTGCTGATTCCCAGCTATGTCTTTCTGCATACGCAATAGACCTGTGAGACAAAGAAGATAAGTTTGCATTTAAACTCTCTACTGCTTTTATAAAACTAGATTCATCGTTACAATCATAGATGAGCTCTGGAAATTGTTCCAAGTATAGTGAACGAAATACACTACAGTTAGGATAGATAACAGGTGTTCCACATGCCATGGACTCTATCAAGGTAAAACCAAAAGTTTCTGATAAACTAGATACTAAGTGAAAATCAGCTTTTTGGTAATAAGGAGTTAGATTATCATGATCTACAAACCCTAGAAAATGAATATTGGGATTACTGGAATACAAGTTTTTAAAACGAGGCAATTCGGGACCATCACCAATGACAGTGAGTTTGTAATCTTTTAGGAGTAAAAATAAATTGAATAGTTTGTCTAAATGTTTTTCAGGAGCTATTCTTCCTACATATATTATTTCTTTTTTATATATAGATTTAGGTTTAGGTAGGAATAAACTAGTATCAATTCCAGTTTGAATGATCTGAAATTTTTCAGGATTTATAAACTTTTGAGTTTCTTCAAAATTAGATGGAGCCATAATCATATCAGCCACAATATTTTGAAATCTATAATAATTTCTTATAATTATCTTACAAATACTAATTAAAATTTTTGATTTGAAGTACGATTTACTGTAAAATGATAGGTTTACATGATTACTTAAAACAAGTTTTGTTCCACTCATTTTTGTAAATAGAGCAATTAAAGGAAACCATGCAAACAGTGGAAGAACAACATGAACGATATCGTACTTTTTCATAAGAATATTATAAAGTAATTTGAAATTAGGTAGAATAGCAATTCTATTCCCTTTATTCCAAAAGTTTGTGATTGTATGAATTCCAGTTGTAGTTTTACTGTGAGAATTTGGACCATAAACATCTATGGTATGATTTTCCTTATATAGGTGTTTTAAATACTCATCACAACGAACAGCTATTCCATTTATTTGAGGAAGTAGGTACTCTGTACAAAATGCTATATTCATCTCTCTATATTCCTTATTTTTAAGATAAATGTTTAAATGCTAAGTGCATCCAGAGGAAATAAGACCAAAGAATGCTTCAACTGGGTGTCTTCTGTTTAACATTTTCACACTTTCTATTGTAATTATAGGTAAGAATAGATTCATTTTAATTATGATAAAGATACAATTTGGTTAAAATTAACTCGAAGAATGATTTTATATTTTGTATCACGTTAATTAAATACTAATCATATAAATCAATGTTATCTTTTAAAGAATAATAAAAATATGTCGTACGTATAAGTAGAAACTTGTAACTATAATGTAATTTTATTTAGTTTAACAGTTTATGAAGTGTAGTCCTAAATCTGTGTCTAATCTGCATTTGAAAAATTAATCGAATTGTAATAATAAAAAGGCTCTAGCTTTGTGAATATTTGTTGACAATTTCATTTCAATTATTAAGGTCATTTTACAATTAAGAAACAATTATTACATTTTAGTAATAAACAATTTTAGGATACTTAAACGGAGGGTTTGGATATGGATTTTTTAATGAAGTTTACTTTTCTCGAAATAGTTACTATTTCAGAAATTAGGAATTGGTTCTATACCCATCTAAATTATATTCTAGGAAAATTTATTTGGGA
>Ga0214921_10008573_pt1 | contig 13204 bp, 6 predicted proteins | sample LL1505_MetaG_FD_177992 | JGI IMG/M metagenome (GOLD analysis project Ga0214921, IMG submission 177992) | Freshwater microbial communities from Lake Lanier, Atlanta, Georgia, United States - LL-1505 | ecosystem: Environmental > Aquatic > Freshwater > Lake | place: USA: Georgia | collected 2015-05-28 | reverse complement strand
CTTGGCCGCCGGCTCCACGAATAACGCGGCGCTAACGGTGAGCCTCGCCACCGGCTCCGTGGGCAACCAGGCGGGCTCGGCCCAGATCCTCTTCGCCACCGACGGCCAGGGCACGAGCGGCCTGGGCACCCAGTCGCTCTCCCCGCAGACGGTGAACGTGTACGGCACCGTGCTCGACCATGCCCTGCCGGGCTTCGTAGGCACTGGGATCACCGATCCCTACGCGCAAACCACCCTGAACCTCGACTTCGGCTCCATGGACGAGTCCGCCGGCACCCAGACGCTCACGTACTCGCTCACGAACCTCGCGAGCCTGCTCTACGGCCCGGGGCTCACGGCCGGCCTCGACCTCACCGCGTTTACGCCGGATGGTGGCGGCTTCGCGTCCGGCCTCTCGACGTTCAATAACCTGACCGCCGGCGGCACGAGCAGCCTGCTCACGGCGTCGTTCACACCCAGCGGCCAGGGTACGTTCTCGAAGACGTTCACGCTCTCCTTCTCCGACAACCGCAACCTTGCCGGCGCCACGTCGGTTCGGAGCCTCACGATCAACACCCAGGTCGTCGTCGTGCCCGAGCCGGGGACGATCGCCCTCGCCGGCATCGGCGTCTTGCTGGCCGGGTGGGCTATCCGCAGCCGTCGGCGTCCGAAAATCACCATCAAAGCGTCATGAAATCCAGGCTCGCGTTTACGCTCGTCGAGCTTTTGGTAACGATCGCGATCATCGGACTGCTCGTAGGGCTCCTGCTTCCGGCCCTGCAATCCGCCCGCGAAGCCGCGCGCCGGACGGTCTGCAAGAACAACTTCAAGCAGGTCGGCATCGGCCTGCAGGGATACGTCTCCCAGAAGGAGCTGTTTCCTCCAGGTACCACGAACAGCGCCAGCCCTAACAACGAGGGCTTCAGTTGGGCGGTTTTCATCCTGCCCTACATGGAACAAAAGACGGTCTACGATCGCATCAATTGGCACGACGACGGCTTTTGCGGCAGCTCGGTCAACGGCGCCGTCGCGGACGGCGTAGAAGTTCCCTCGTACACATGCCCCTCGAGCCCCTGCCCGAAGTTCCTCGGTCGTGAGGCCTGGAACAGCGACGTCGTAACCTCCATGGGGACAACGCGAGAATACAAGATGCATGGCGGCTCCATGGTTGCGATCGCGGGCGCCATCTCGTCGAGCCTCGACCCCACGCAACGGTGGGATACCCGTTCGGCCGCCGAACAAAACCACGCGTGGAACGGCATTCTCGTGGGGCAGGGCCGCGTCCGGCCCGGCCACGTTCGTGACGGCCTGTCGAATGTGATGTGTGTCGGCGAGACCAGCGATTGGGGCCGCCGCCCCGACGGCACGACGTACGACTGTCGCGGCATGTTCCCGCACGGATGGCTGATCGGCGCCGATCGGCAGACCTACAACGCGTTGGCGTCGACCGGTGACTACCGCATGTTCAACACCACCGTGATAAACACCCGCAACCTGGGCACGAAGACGTGCTCGCCGGGCCCGGCTGGATCCTATTCGTCGTACGCCGGCCACAACTACGACAACAACACGCCGATCCAGTCGGCCCATCCTGGCGGGGCCCACCTTCTCTTCTGTGACGGCTCGGTACAGTTTCTCTCCGACATGATCAACTTCACGGTGTTTCAAACGCTGGCCATCCGTGACAGCGGTCAGGTGAAGTCATGGTCGAACTGACGCCGCGTCGACGGTTCGTGACCGTGGCCGGCTTCATTTTCGGCATCGTGTCTGGCGGCTGCGGCCCCCGGCTTCCACTGCATCAGGTGACGGGCACCGTAACGCTCGATGGCCGGCCGCTCGGCGGCGTCATCGTCATGTTTCAGCCGGAAGCGGGCCCGGGCGCGATGGACATGACCGACGCCTCCGGCCGCTACGACCTGCAGACTCCCGGCCGCGGCAGAGGTGCGGCCGCAGGTCGGCATTCCATCTGGATCGAGGTGCCCGCCGCAGACGGTCCCGAGCCGATCGGAGAATCAGCCGTTCCCCTGAAACGGAAGCCGATCGTGGAGCTGCCGGCCCGCTATCTCGGGCCCTCGACGAGCGGTTTCCACTCGACCGTCTCCCCCACGCACAACAGGGTGGATCTTGAACTCGTGTCCAATAGGATTTCTCCACCATGAATCGGCATCTTGTGTTGCGGCTCCTCGGACTCTTCTTCGTGTTCTGTCTGCCGATGGGCCGGCCGGCCCACGACGCCGTGGCGGCCGAGCCGATCCGGGTGGTGATCTGGGACGAGCAGCAGCCGTCGCAGAAGCAGGCGTACGACAACTTTCTCGGCAACTGCATCGCCGACCACCTGCGCCGACTCGACGGGCTCGAGGTGCGGTCGGTGAGCCTTAACGACGGCGAGCGCGGCCTGGCTCCCGCCATCCGCGATTTCGCGCAGGTGTTCGTCTGGTGGAGTCACGTGCGGCAGGCCGAGATCGACGTCGACACGGCCCGCGACCTCGTGGCCCGCGTGAAGGCGGGCCGGCTGACGCTCGTGGCCCTTCACTCCGCCCACTGGTCGACGCCCTTCATGGAGGCGATGAACGAACGGGCCCGCGACGACGTCCGCCGGCAGTTCGCCGACGTGCCCGCCGACAGGCTCACGATCGAGGAGATTCCGCCGGCTGGCCGCAAGGCGCCACAGCGCGACTCCCGGCTCACGCCCGCCGCCGACGTGCAGAAATTTCCCGACGGCCGCGTGCACGTGCGATTACACCTGCCCAATTGCTGCTTTCCAGCGTATCGCAACGACGGCAAGCCGAGTTTCCTCCGCGTCCTCGACCCCGCCCATCCGCTCCTCGCGGGGCTGCCCGCGACGTTTTCGCTCCCGCGCACCGAGATGTATGACGAGCCGTTTCATGTGCCGGCGCCGGATGAACTAGTCCTGGAGGAGCGCTGGGAACCGGGCGAATGGTTCCGCAGCGTTATGGTATGGAACCTCGGCAAAGGCCGCGTCATCTACATCCGACCCGGGCACGAGACGTTTCCGATTTACAAGGAACCGCACATGCTGCGGCTCGTCGAAAATGCCGTCCGCTGGCGGGATTGAATCATCCCACGGACGTTCCGCGTTGCCGAACCAGTGCCCCGCCTTTTTCCCACCCGACCGCTTCAAGAAGTTCCCGCCGTAATGCGAGCCTCTCCGCTGCGAACGCTCCTCGTGACGCCGATCGTCGCCGTCGCAGCCTTTGCCGCCGCGCGGGCGGCGGAGCCGACGGGGCTGGCAGACGCGCTCGCCGGCGAGGGCCTGAAAACGCTCGCTGCAGCGGCCGCGCAGGCCGGAGATCCGGTCCGGGGAGCGGTGCTCTTCCACACTCCCCACCTGACATGCACCAAGTGCCACGTCGCCGGCGGCGGCGTCTCGCCGCTGGGCCCCGATCTCGCCGGCCCCCGACTCGGTCCCGACGGCCCGCTGTCGGGTGATGGGCTCACGCAACACATCGTCGAGTCGCTGCTCGAGCCGTCGCGGGTGGTGCGGCCGGAATATCGCGCCGTCTCGATTCTCACCACCGAGGGGCAGACCGTGTCTGGGCTGGTGGCCCGCGAAACCGCCGACGCGATCGTGCTTCGCGACGCCGCCGCCGGCGGCAAGGAACTGGAAATCGCCCGCGACGACATCGACGAGCGGACGGACCTTTCCGCGTCGCTGATGCCCGCGGGGCTCGTGAATCTGCTGGCCGACCGCCAGCATTTTCTCGATCTCGTCAAGTATCTCGACGAGATCGCCCGCGGCGGGCCCGGCCGCGCGGAGGCCCTGCAGCCCTCCCCCGCGCTCCTCGCCGTGGCCGGCCCTGCCGCATACGAAAGCACGATCGACCACGCGGGCTTCATCGCCGACTGGGCCGACCCTGCCAAGGCAGCGCAGGCCTACAAGCGGGGCGAGGCGATCTATGGCCGCGTCTGCGCCAACTGCCATGGCACGCACGCCGCGCCAGGGTCGCTTCCCACGGCGCTGCGGTTTGCGGAGGGAAGGTTCAAGGCCGGAGCCGATCCGCACGCGATGTATCGCACGCTCACCAGCGGCACCGGGCAGATGGTCGCGCAAACGTGGATGGTGCCGAGCCAGAAGTACGACGTGATCCACTACATCCGCGAGGCCTACCTCGAGAAGCACAACCCTTCGTTCTACACGACCATCACCCCCGACTACCTCGCCGCGCTGCCGAAAGGCACGAGCCGCGGGCCCGAGCCCTCGAAGATCGAGGCGTGGCGGATCCACGACTACGGGCCGTTCCTCGCGGCGAGCATCGAGGTGGGCGACACCGGCAGGAACGTGGCCCGCAAGGGCCTCGCGGTGCGGCTCGACCCCGGCCCGGATGGCATCGGCCGCGGGCACGCGTGGATTCTCTACGAGCTCGACACGCTCCGCGCCGCCGCGATCTGGACCGGCGACGGCTTCATCGACTGGCGCGGCATCAACTTCGACGGCAGCCACGGCACGCATCTCCGCGTTGCCGGCCGAGTTGTCGCGGCGACGCCGACGCTGCCCGGCTGGGCGGATCCGGCCACCGGATCATTCGGCGATCCGCGGCCGCTCGGCCGCGATGAAAAGCCGTATGGCCCCTTGCCGCGTTCGCACGCCGCCTTCAAGGCATTGCACCATTCCGGTGACCTGATCGTGCTCGACTACATGGTCGGCGAGGCACGCATCCTGGAAACCGCGCGGATCGAAGCGGCCGCCGACCAGGCTGCACGCGGAGCCGGTCCGATCGTGACCCGCATCTGGTCGGTCGCGCCGCACGATCGCGAGCTCGCCGTCCGCGTGTCGTCGGTCGGACAAGCCCCTGAGCCGACGGCCGCAGCCCTGATCGGTGGGCGGTCGCCGACCGCACGACTCGAAACCCGCGACGGCTTTCACACGCTCGTGCTGCCGCCGTCCGCAACGCCGGTGACGGTCGGTGTCGCCATCGCGGCCGGCGATCAGGCGGCGCTCGACGCGAGCGTCGCCCGCCTGCCGCCGCCAGCATCGCTCGACGCAGTCGTCGGCGGCCCCGCCCGCGATCCATGGGCCGCGCCGCTCGAAACCCGGCTTGTCCGCGGAACCGACCAAGGGCCGTTCGCCACCGACGTGCTCGAGGCTCCGATCGCGAATCCCTGGAACGCCCAGATGCGGTTCAGCGGCGTCGACTTCCTCTCGGCCGACGAGGCGGTGCTCTGCACGTGGGACGGCGACGTGTGGACTGTCCGTGGGATCGCCGCGGCCGACGGGAAACTGGCCTGGAAGCGGATCGGCTCCGGCCTCTACCAGCCGCTGGGCATCAGGGTGATCGACGGCGCGATCTTCGTGGGCTGCCGCGACCGGATCGCGATCCTTCGCGATCTCGACGGCGACGGCTGCACCGACCGCTACGACACCTTCAACTCCGACCACCAGGTGACGGAGCACTTCCACGAGTTTGCGATGGGGCTGGAGACCGACGCCGCAGGCGACATTTATTACGCCAAGAGCGCGCGGCATGCGCTGCCCGCCGTCGTACCGCATCACGGCACGCTCCTGAAGGTCGCGAAGGACGGCTCCGCCACCGAGATCCTCGCCACCGGCTTTCGGGCGGCCAATGGCGTATGCGTGGAACCCGACGGCACGTTTTTCGTGACCGACCAGGAGGGGCACTGGTGTCCGAAGAACCGGATCAACCACGTCCGCCGCGGCGGGTTCTACGGCAACATGTTCGGTTACCACGACGTCACCGACTCGAGCGACGCGGCGATGGACCAGCCGCTCGCCTGGCTCACCAACGCCTTCGACAGGTCGCCCGCCGAGCTTCTCCGCGTGCCCGCGGACGCCTGGCCGCCGCTCTCGGGGCGTCTGCTCGAACTGTCATACGGCGAAGGGCGCGTGCACCTGGTTTTGCCGCAGCGGATCGCCGGCGATCACGATGCTGGTGCTGCACGCATGCAGGGCGGGCTCGTCCAGTTGCCGATGCCCGACTTTCCGACGGGCATCATGCGGGGCCGGTTCCACCCCCGTGATCAGTCGCTCTACACCTGCGGCCTCTTCGCCTGGGCCGGCAACAAGACCGCCCCCGGTGGCTTCTTCCGGGTGCGTCGCACGCAGGCGCCGCTCTGCATGCCCATCGACCTCGCGGCCACGGCCGACGGCTTCACGGTCACGTTCTCCGCGCCGCTCGACAGGATGAAGACCGCCGATGCAAGCGCCTGGACCTGCCGCGTGTGGCGGCTCGACCGCACGGCCAAGTACGGCTCGAGCCACGTCGATGAGCGCGACATGAAGATCAACGCCGTGAACGTCTCGAGCGACGGCCGCACGGCGACCGTGCGGATCGAGGAGTTCGAGCCCACTCAGTGCTACGAACTCGCATGGAAGCTGCAAGCCGCCGACGGCTCTCCGGCAGGCGGTCGGATCCACGGCACGGTCCACAGCATCCGCTGACACAGCCGACGTTGGAACGACAAGGCGCGGCGTGCTCGCAAACGCCTTTGTAGACAAGTTTACGACTGCGAATTGCTCGTCGTTCGTCCGCCTCCCGACGATACCATTTCCTTTGGAGGCCGCAGTATGCAACGCAGCGAAAGAACGAGCTATTCACCCGAGCCGCGCTCGCTCGGCCGCGGCACCGGCCGCCTCTCGCGGCGCACGCTCCTGCGGGCCGCAGGCGCCGGCATCGCACTCCCCTTCCTCGATGCCATGCTGCCGGCCTTCGGCCGCGCCGCCCGCGCTGCGGCCACGGCAACGCCCAGGCGGATGGTCGCGATCCACATCCCGCTCGGCATGATGCCGCGCTATTTCTTCCCAGGAAAGCTTGAAGAGCCCGCGGCCCCCGCGCAGCTGGCCCCTGCTCCAGCCGCCGGCCCGCCGCGTTGCCGCAGACCCCACCACTTTCCAGCGGGAATTTTTCGCGCAGTGTCCGCAGGCGAAATCGCTGATGCGGCTTTTCGACGCGCTGCCGCAGACCTACTTCTTCGCGAAGGACCGCGCCAGCCGCTTCGTGGCGGTGAACCACATGTTTCTCGACAACCACGGCCTCACCGACGAGTCGCAGGCGATCGGCAAGAGCGACCGCGACTTTCACCCGCCGCTCTTGGCCGAGGCCTATATCGCCGAAGACCACCGCGTGATGCAGTCGCGGCAGCCGTCCGGGCCAGGTGTGGGCCGTGCAGCACCGCCGCACGGCGCCGCGCTGGTATGTCTGCACCAAGACGCCGCTCTTCGACCCCGACGATGGCGTGATCGGTATCGCCGGGGCGATGTATGGCATCGACGACCCAAAGATGCTGACGGACTACTTCCAGGAACTCATGCCGGTCATCCGGCACGTTGATCGCCACTATGCCACGACCGTCTCCATGGCGGAGATGGCCAGGCTCGCCGGGCTTTCGACCACCCACTTCAACCGGCGGTTTCGCCAGCTGCTGCGGATGACGCCGTCGCAGTACCTCCGCACTGTGCGCGTGCAGCAGGCCCGCGGCCTGCTCACCACGACCGACAAGCCGCTGGCGGAGATCGCCACGCTCACGGGTTTCACCGACCAAAGCCACTTCACCAAGCGGTTTCGCCAGGCCACTGGCATGACGCCCGACGCCTACCGGCGCCGATTCCGCCCGAGCGATCGAGGAACGTGGCATTGCGGCCGAACTCCAGCCACTCGATCGTCTTCGCGATCGGGTCGACCAACGTTGTCCCTCGTGCGTTGAAGATCGAGCGCAAACGCCGGCCCGAGTGCCGCAAGGTGCTGCCCTCTGGACGAACACTGAACGCCTGAACACAATATGGGCCCATGAAGTCGTCACGGAAGACCACTGCCGCCGCGCCCTCGTGGCATGCCCTCGAAGTGGCTGTGCCCGAGGCGAGCCGCCTTGCGCGCGTCGCCGGGGGCCTGCCCGGCCGCGTGCCGCCGCAGGCCAACACCCTCGCGCACGCGATCGTCGCGGCGGTGACCGAAGCCGCCACCCCCGCCACGTGGCTCATCGCCCCCTCGCGCCGCGTCGGCAACGAATGGCTCGAAACGCTCGTCCGTCTGGGGCATCCCGTCACCAACGTCCACGTCACCACGCTCTCCGCTCTCGCCTTCGACATCGTCGCCGATCAACTCGCCACCGATGGGGTGATGCTGGCCCCGCCGCGGGCCAAGCTCGTGGCCGTGGAGCGGGTGCTCGCGGAAAGCCGCGGCGAGCTGCGGTCGTTTGCCGCCGCGGCCGGCCCGACCCGCCGGCTCGCTGAACGTCTGCTCCAGAGCCTCGAGGCCCTCCGCAATGCCGGCCTCTCTTCCCGCGACGTGTCACTCGGCCTGCGGCACTCCGACAAGGCCCACGATCTGTGTATTCTGCTCGACCGCTATGTGGCGGCGCTCCGTGACCTGAGCCTGATCGACCAGGCCGGGGAACTGGCACTCGCGACCGAGCAGGTGCGGGCCGGGAAGCTGCCCGCAAAGTTTTCCCGGCTGCTCGTGCCCGACGATCTCGACCTGCCACGGCTCGAGCGCCAGCTGCTCGAGGCCCTCACGGTGGCCCAAGGCGTGACGGTCCACACGCTCGCCACTGATCCGCCGCTACCCGCCCCGCCAGCAGCGGTCGCTGCGGATCGCTTCCGGATCTTTCGCGCAGCTGGCGAGGCCAATGAAGTCCGCCACGTGCTCCGCTCGTGCCTCGCACAGGGCCTGCGGCTCGACGAGATCGAGATCGTCCACACCGACGCCGCCACCTATCCGCCGCTCGTTCGCGAGATCGTGGCGGCGCTCCATCGGCCGCCGACCGGCGCCGCCGCCGGCAGCGAAGGCCACGTGCCGGTCACATTCGCCGAGGGGCTGCCGCTCGCCGACTCGAAGCCGGGCCGGGCCCTCACCGGCTGGCTCGCCTGGCGGCGCGACGGCCATCCGCAGGCGGGCCTCGAAGAGATGCTCCGCGACGGCGTGCTCGAACTCGCGACGATCGTGCCCGAGGCCCCGCGGTCGTCGGCCCTCGTGCGTGAATTGCGCCGCGTGAAGATCGGCCGCGGCCTGGGTCGCACGGTGTCGATGCTCGCAGCGGCCGCGGCCCGCGCGGCGGAGCAACTCCCGGAGTCGTTCGTGCGTCGCCACGACGACGGCGATCCGCCGGCCGGCGACGACCTGACTGCCGACGAGCTCGCCACCCGCAAGTCGCGGATCACGCAGCGGCTCTCGGCGCTCGCGGCCCTGGCCAATCATCTCGCCGCCTGCGAGGGGGGCCCAGACGCCACCGCCGAGCAGGTGCTGGGTGGCGCTCGCACATTCGTCGAAACGGTCTGCCCGGCCGACAGCGAATTCGACGGCAACGCCCGCCGCATGATTCTCGATGAGATCGACGCGATGCAGAAGTGGCGGGGCCACTCCGGCATGCAGGCCCGCGACATGCTCGACTGGCTCGAGCAACTGCCAGCGGAGCTGGTCGTGCTCGGGGCCGGGCCGCGGCCGGGCTGCCTCCATGTGAGCGGCCTCACCGGGGGTGGCCACTCCGGCCGGCCCTACACGTTCGTGCTCGGCCTCGACGAAACCCGCTTTCCCGGGGGCAACGCCACCGATCCGGTGCTCACCGACGGCGATCGCAGCCTGATCAACGATTCGGCTCCCGACGCTCGGCTCACCGTCGCCCGCGATGCGGCCACCCGCAACCTCGACGTCTTTCGCCGGCTGCTCGCGCGGGTGCGCGGCAGCGTGTGGCTCGGCTTCTCCTGCCGCGACATGGCAGACGACGCCGAGGTGTTTCCGTCGCCGGCCCTCGTGGCGCTCCATGGGCAGGCCGTCGGCAATCCGCTGGCCACCGTCGACGATCTTCTCCGGTCGCTCGCCCCGCCTGAAACGCTCGTGCCCTCCGACCCGGGCCTCGCCCTCGACGAATCGCAGTGGTGGCTGGCGGTGCTCGGGCCCACTGCCCGGGCATGCGATGTGCAGGCGGCCCTCGCCTCCCATCGTGATCACCTCGCCCACGGTCAGGCGGCCGCCGCCGCGCGGGCGGCGGATGTGTTCACGCCGCACGACGGTCTCGTGCCCGAGGCGGGCTTGCTGCTCGATCCCCGCGCGAGCCACGGCCGCGCCGCCTCGCCCAACAGCCTCGAGACGCTCGCCACCTGCCCGCGAAAATTTTTCTTCCGCTATGGTCTCGGCATTGAGCCACTCGAGCGGTTCGACGACGACGCCGACCGCTGGCTCACGCCGCTCGATGCCGGCAGCCTGCTGCATACCGTGCTCGAGCGGTTCATGCGCGGGCTCATCGACCGCGCGGAGCTGCCCGAGGTCGGGGTGCATCTCGACGAGCTGCTCGCGATCCTCGACGAGGAGCTCATGGCGAGCCGCCGCCGTCAGCCGCCGCTCACGGAGCTGGCCTTCGCCGCCCGCCGCGACGAGCTGCGCACGGCGATGCACACGTTCCTCCACGACGAGGAGCGTTCCTGCCGCGAGACCGGCCGGCGGCCGCTCGCGCTCGAGGCCGCGATCGGCGTCGAGCCGGCCGGCGCGGGCACGCCGTTCGACTGCCGCGAGCCGGTGATCGTGTCGCTCGCTCCCGGCGAGACGATCAAGCTTCGTGGCCGGATCGACCGGATCGACGTCCGCGACTCGGGCGACGGCCACGTGTATGCCCTTTGGGACTACAAGAGCGGCAGCGGCTACGGGTTTCCGGCGATGGCGGCCGACGATCCGTTCAACGGCGGCCGGAAGCTGCAGCACGGCCTGTATGTCGTCATGCTCCGCACGCGGCTGGCCGATCCGGAGTGCCCGGTCGGCGGCGGCGACGTCGAACGGTTCGGCTATTTCTTTCCCACGCGGGCTGGCAAGGGCCGGCGGCTCGAATGGACAGCCACCCAATTGGCAGAGTGCACGGTGCTCGTCCGCCAGCTCGCGGAGATTGCGCGGCAGGGCATCTTCCTGCCGACGGATGATCCCGCCGACTGCACCTTCTGCGATTTCGCGGCGGCCTGCGGCGATGCGGCGCGGGTGACCCGCGAGGCGGCCCGGATGGTGGGTGGCTCGCAGCCACTCCGCGATCTCTTTGGCGAGCTGCGTCGCGACCGGCAGCAGCGGGCCGTGCCGGCGATCCGTCGGCCCCACGAGGCGCCGCTTGCGGTCACGCCGCATCCTCCCGCGCCGGCGGCGCCCCCCGACGAGCCGGTCCGCCACCGCATCCGCACCGATCTTTCCACCACGCTCCTGGTCGAGGCCGCGGCCGGCACGGGCAAGACCACATGCATGGTCGATCGGATGCTGGCGCTCGTGCGCACCGGCGCTGCGAAGCCGGAAGGAATCGTCGCGGTCACGTTCACGAAAAAGGCGGCAGGCGAGCTCCGCCGGCGATTCCGCGAGAAGCTGCAGCGGGCCGCGATCGAGGCGACCGATCCGGCCGAGCAGGCCCGGCTCACGGCAGCGCTCGAGCGGGTCGATTCGATGGTGATCGGCACGATCCATTCGTTTGCGGGCCGGCTGTTGCGGGAGCGGCCGCTGGAGGCGGGCGTCGACCCCGGCTTCCGCGAGCTCGACGATTCGGCCGACCGGCTCCTGCGGCGGCAGGCCTGGCGGGAGTTCGTCAGTGCCGCGCCCACCGACCATCCCCAGCTGCTCGCCGATCTCGACGCGGTGGGCCTGCGGCTTGGCGACCTCTCGCGGCTGTTCGTCGAGCGGTTTGCCACCTATGGCGACGTCGAAGATTGGCCGGCGCCGGCCACGCCGCCGCCAGACGTCACTGGTGTCGTCGCGGCGATCGAGGCGTTTGCGGGGCGGATCGAGGCCGAGGCGTTTCCCGGTCCGGCGGAGCGGGGCAGCGACGAATTGATGAACGCGCTCGAGCAGTTCGCCCGCATGGTCCGCCGCTGCGATCGCTCGTCGGTCGTGGCGGTGATGGACGTGCTCCAGGAGCTCGACCGCACGCCGAAGGTCACGCAGAAGTGCTGGCCCGGGGTCGGCGACACCGACAAGGAGCGGAAGGCCGCCCAAAAGGAGGCGGCCCTCGGCTGGGCAGCCGAATGGGAGCAGCTCCGCGACACGCTCGCGCGGCCCGCGCTCTGGCAGTGGCGGGCCCATCGGTATCCCGTCGCGATCGCGGCGCTCCAGCAGGCGCTCGCCGTCTACGACCGGCTGCGGGCCGAGCGGGGCGGGCTCTCGTTTCAGGATCTGCTCTGCAAGGCCGCGCGGCTGCTCGTCGGGCAGCCCGACGTGCGGCGCAGCTTTCGGGCCCGCTACACGCACCTGCTCGTCGATGAATTCCAGGACACCGACCCGGTGCAGGCGGAGATGCTTCTCCTGCTCACGGCCACCGATCCACATGAGCGCGACTGGCGGCAGTGCGTGCCTGCACCGGGGTCGCTGTTCGTCGTGGGCGATCCGAAGCAGTCGCTCTATCGGTTCCGGCGGGCCGACATCGTCACCTACACCGCCGTCCGCGACATCATCGCGGCCCACGGCGACGTGCTCGCGCTGACGACCAACTTCCGCAGCCGGGGCGACCTCGTGGGCTGGGCCAACGACGTGTTCACGGCCCAGTTCCCACCACAGGCCACGGTCGAATCGCCGTCGTTCACGCCGAGCACCTCGGGCCGCCGCGAGGCCCCGCCCACCGGCGGCGAGAAGGGCTGGCTCTCAGGTATCCGCACGCTGCGGTTCGTGCGGAGCGGCCAGGCGGGCGACCTCTGGGCGGAACAGGAGGCCCGTGAGATTGCGACCTTTATCAAGAGGGCGATCGACGCCGGGCTGGCCGTGCCCCGCACGCTCGACGAAGCCGCCCGCGGCCACACCACGGCCTGCCGGCCGGGCGACTTTCTGCTCGTGGCCCGGGAGCGGAAGCATCTCGGAATCTATGCGGCTGCCCTGCATGCTGTCGGCCTGCCGGTGGATGTCACAGGCACGCTGGGTGAAGACCAGGCCGAGCCGCTGCGCGATCTCCGCACCTGCCTCGCAGCCCTTGCCGATCCCGATGATCCGGTGGCCCTGCTCGCACTCGTGCGGGGCGTGGTTTTCGGATTCAGTGATGCCGACCTCTTCGCCTACAAGATGGCCAGTGGCCGGTTCACCGGCGGGATCGACATGCCTGTTGGTCTCGATGCGGTGCTGGCGGCCCGGTTCGCGGCCGCCCGCGAGGCCTTCTCCCGCTGGCGGTCATGGCTGCGGCATCTGCCGGTGGCCGCGACAGTGGAGCGGATCATCGACGACGCCGGGCTGTTCTTGATCGCAGCCGCGGCCGATGGCGAAGCAGGGCCGCGGGGCCGGGCCGTGGCCGGACTCGTGCTCAAGTATCT
>Ga0214921_10008572_pt1 | contig 13206 bp, 13 predicted proteins | sample LL1505_MetaG_FD_177992 | JGI IMG/M metagenome (GOLD analysis project Ga0214921, IMG submission 177992) | Freshwater microbial communities from Lake Lanier, Atlanta, Georgia, United States - LL-1505 | ecosystem: Environmental > Aquatic > Freshwater > Lake | place: USA: Georgia | collected... | reverse complement strand
ACCGAGGTTATCTCACAATCCTGTGAGAAGATTGGATGTGCTTAAGTTTTCATACATGGCGATGTTGGCTTTTACTGTTGTGGGATCTTTCTGGCTAGAAGTTGTATTAAAAGTCGGAGTCTTACGTCGCATTAAAAGAGCAGCAATCAGCATTGCCCCTGTCGCACTTTTCTTTTTGATTTGGGATGCCTACGCAATCAAAGAAGGTCACTGGTTTTTTGACCGTGAGAAAATCCTAGGAATCTACGGTCCCTTTAATATCCCGCTCGAAGAGTTTTTATTCTTTTTAATCATTCCTTTAGCTGCACTCATGACTATCGAGGCAGTCACAACAGTTAAAAAGCATTGGAAGCAGCGCTATGACATATAGCCAAATTGCCATCACGGCAGCTGTCATAGCCATCGCCATAGATTTATTTATCTTCAGCCAACCGCTGTTAAAGCGCCGCGCATTCTGGACTTCGTACGCAATTATTTTGCCATTTCAATTACTTACTAATTGGTGGCTCACTTCTCGAAATATTGTTATGTATAGCCCTGATGCAATCTTCGGACTTCGTATCGCATCGGCTCCTGCAGAAGATTTGCTCTTTGGTTTTGCCTTAATCCTTAGCGTGATGGGTATATGGGAATACCTTGGTAGGCGTGGAGTTTCTAGAGATTAAGAAAAAAAGTAAGATTGCGAAGCACGTCAGGGGCGGTAGCTCAGTTGGTTAGAGCCCGGAACTCATAATTCCGTCGTCGTCGGTTCGAGCCCGACCCGCCCCACTCATGGTTATTATTATTTTGCTGTGGCAGACTCGCTTTTATGAAAAATAAAAAGGAGCGCAGGGCGTCAACTGCTCTAATTCGAGATCGTAAAACCTTAACAACTCGCAGAATTGTCTTCTTAGTTATTGCTGCAGCAGCGCCATTAGCCGCGATGATCGGAAACGTTCCTTTAGCGCTTGTTTATGGAAATGGTGCCGGGCTGCCGGTTGCTTACTTGATTGCTTCACTAGTTTTGATTTGTTTTTCAATTGGGTATGCATCCATGAGCCGGCGAGTTGTAAACACTGGAGCTTTTTATACTTACATTTCCCGCGCCTTAGGTAAAGAAGTTGGTGTGGGTGCGGCGTATTTAGCATTAACTTCATATGCCGCAATGTCTTGTGGGCTTGCGGGTGCGTTTGGTTATTTCATGCACGAACTTATCAAATCTGCAGCGATGGTCTCTGTACCTTGGTATTTGTTATCTGCACTGGGCGTAGTGATTGTTGGATTCTTGGGCTATCGCTCAGTTGATTTATCAGCAAAAATTCTTGGCTTTTTAATGATTGCAGAGTTCGCAGTCTTGATTATTTTTGAAGCTCTTGTCTTTGCAAAAAACGGCATGGCTTCTTTTCCACTTGAATCATTTACGTACAAGCAGGCTACTTCAGGTCCATTCGGAATTGCAGCATTAATAGCTTTTACAAGTTTTATCGGATTTGAATCTGCAGCTTTGTACGGAGAAGAAACAAAGAATCCAGAAAGAAGTATCCCGCGTGCAACGTATATTGCTGTTGTTTCTGTGGGAATTTTCTACGTACTAACCTCCTGGATGATTATTGGGGCGACAGGTGTCAATAATCTTGCGCAGCGAGCAGGTGCTGATGGTGGAGTATTTGTACTCAATCTTTTACAAGAGTATGGCGGTGAATTTCTCTTTGATATTGGCGCAGTGCTTCTATGCACGAGCGTTCTTGCAGGCTATTCGGCTCTACACAATGCATCGAGTCGATACCTTTTCGCATTAGGACGCGAAAATATTGCTCCGGGGATATTCGGCGAATATCACAAGGATTTTTTCAGCCCGCACTTGGCAAGTCTTGCTATTTCGGCGCTCTCATCTGTGGCGACCGTTGCTTTCGCAATCAGCGGGGCTGATCCGTACAAAGTATTTGCGGCCTCACTTATTGCAGTCGGAACTTTGGGAATAGTTGCCTTGCAATCCTTTGCTTCACTCTCTGTTGTTTTCTTCTTTTGGAAACGTAAGGACAGGCAGTTTTGGCAAGGAACTATAGCTCCACTGATTGGTTTTATCGGATTGGCAATTGCTTTTGGACTTGCCGCAATTCACTACAACACACTGACTGGGAGCGATAATCGATGGATTAACTTGGTTCCGATTTTGCTAATAGTGATTGTTATTGGTGGAATTTTGAATGGATTTAGAATCAAAAAGAACAAACCAGTTATTTATGCGAAATTAGCAGCGACACAACTTCGATCTAAAAAGCTGACCCCGGCTGATCATCCGCCAGTGTCGTACAAAGAAAAATACTGTTTGGTTGGTGCAGGTCCAGCAGGACTAGTTATGGCTCGTGGATTGATCAAAGAAGGTGTTCCATTTGACTGGTTTGAAAAGCACCATGATGTCAGTGGAATTTGGGATATGGAGAACACAGGAACCCCAATGTATGAGTCAGCGCACTTTATTTCCTCTAAATACACAAGCGGGTTTTATGGATTCCCAATGCCACAAACTTTTCCAGATTATCCAAGCTGGCATCAGATTCGAGATTACATCAAAGATTTTGCACATAAATTTAATTTAAAGAGCCGCGTAACTCTTGGAGTTTCAGTTCTTGATGCCCAGCCACTTCCAAATAATAAATGGAGAGTAAAACTCTCAAATGGAGAAGAAAACACTTACGATGGATTAATCAACGCAACTGGTGTTACGTGGCATCCGAATCGTCCCGTAATTAAGGGTGAAGAAAAATTCAGAGGAAAAATTCTGCACTCTGTGGATTACCGTTCACCTGAAGAGTTTAAAGATAAGAGAGTTCTTATTGTTGGCGCTGGTAATTCCGGTGTTGATATCGCATCCGATGCAGCGCGTTTTGCAAAAGCGGCCTACTTCTCTGTTCGACGTGGATATCGATTCATTCCAAAGTATTTGTTTGGATTACCGACAGATGCACTTGTCTCAGGAAAGATTGCGCCCCCAAAGGGAGTCTCAATCACAGGCGATGTCACAAAACTTGTGGACACGATTGTTGGCGACCTAACGCGTTATGGATTACCAAAACCAGATCATGAATTATTGGCAAGTCATCCGATTATGAACACACAAGTTCTTTATCACTTGGGGCATGGTGATTTGATTGCAAAGCCCGATATTCAGGAGATCACCGAAACCGGCGTGATCTTCAAAGATGGTTCATCGGTTGAATTAGATCAGATAGTTCTGGCAACTGGTTATCAGTACTCGGTGCCTTACTTAGATCAAGTCAATGACGAATGGAAAGATGGTAGACCCCAATTGTACTTGCGAATCTTTTCACGCAATTACGAGAATCTTTACTTCATCGGATATGCAGAGTTTGCAGATGCTGCCTACCGCCGTTTTGATGACATGGCACAAATGGTGCTGCTAGATATTCGCGCACGAGCTACTGGCAAGCATTACCAAGAATTACTTGAATTGAAAAAGAGTGACAATCCAGATTTAGCTGGCGGTCATAAGTACATCGACAGCCCACGTCACACTAATTACATCGAAGTCGATACCTATTTAAATTACTTAGCGATTCTGCGCGATCGTTTTGATTGGCCCGATGTCGATGAAAAGAGTTATGAAAGTCTCATTCGATAATTTCCCACACGCCATTTACTTGACGTGCAATGCCGCGATTTTCTAGTTCCTTGAGGTATCGCTTATGCCCGCGTTCGCCTTTACCAACAAATAAGGGCATCAATTGTGGCAATTGATTCGGAAATAGCATTGCAATTCTAACTAGCCAAGATTCGCTCGGCTTTGGATAAACCTCAAAGCGAGGCTTATCCAGCATTTTTTTAAATGCCTTGACAACATCCGAAGTTTTTTGTGGTGGATCCATAAACTGAAGTGAGTTACCACCTTCGACAGCTTCACGTTGCAACATTGGAGTATCTGTTGCCGATGGCATTACAGATCCTGCTTTGATTCCCTTCGAAGCCAAATCAAGACTGAGTGAAAGCATTGCTCCGCGTAATCCAAATTTTGAGACTGTATACATAGGAGTCTCTCCTAGTGGAAATATGCCGCCAAGAGAGACCGTTGTAACAATACGTGGGTCGTTTGATTTCTTGAGCAAATCCATGCAACTTCGGATGATTACAAGTGGCGAACGAAGATTAATGTCTAACTCGTATTCAATACTTTCAATAGAACGAACATCAAACCTATCAGTTGTGGTAATTGCAGCATTTGGAATCAGCACATCTATGTGGCCGTATTGTGATTGCACTTGCGCAATCGCTTTTGCTATTGCATTCCGATCAGTTAAATCAAGTGCTATCCCTAAATTATCATTTCCATTGAGTTCGGAAATTACGGAATCTAATCTCTTTTGATCCAAATCCAGAAGAATCATGCGAGCACCTTGCGCAGAAAATTCTCGAGCTAGATGTGAGCCAATCCCTCCAGCACCGCCTGTTATCAGAATAACTTTATTCTTATAGTCATAAGCCATGTTCGCGAGCCTAGTAACTCGCATACAATTTCTCAATGGCCGTTGTAAACAAAAAGTGGACAAGCAAAGATGCAATGAAGTGCATCATTGTGCCGAGCGATCTCGACAATAAATATTCTCGTGGGGTTCTTGGCGTTATTACTGGTTCTGCGCAATATCCAGGAGCCGCAGTTCTCTCAACATCTGCTGCGGCAGCAACGGGTGTTGGAATGATTCGTTTTTATCCATCATCTGGTTTAGATCACTTGGTATTGCACTCCACGCCTTCAGTGGTTGTTTTTCCGGGAAATGTTTCAGCATGGATAGTTGGTTCAGGAATTGATTCACGAAAGTACTCTTCATTTTCTACATGGCTTCGATATCGCCATTTCAAATCATTAAAGATTCAAGGTGTGCCAACTGTGCTCGATGCTGGTGCACTCTCATTGGCAGGAAAACTTGAACAGCCAACTGTGATCACCCCACATTACGGCGAACTTGCGCGTCTGCTTACAACTCGGGGTGTAGCAGTTACGGCAGAAAGCATTGAAGGAAACCCAAAGAAGTGGGCAACGACTGCAGCCAAAACTTTAGGTGTTACTGTCTTGCTTAAAGGCTCAAGAACATACGTTGCTCAAGATGATTTATTAATCGAATTACCAGTTGCAACACCGTGGCTAGCCACAGCAGGTACTGGTGATGTTCTTACTGGAATTTTAGGTTCGCTAGTTGCAACCAATTTCATTGAAATACTAAATAAGAAATCTCGATTGGCAGAAGTTGCTGCATCTGCTGCATTAATTCACGCAACGGCTGCTCGAATTGCTTCAGGTGGTAGCCCTATATCTGCAGAACAGATTATTCCTCATATTCACGAAAGCCTGAGATTAATCCTTAAATAACAACCTATCTGCGGTTTAGTGACTTACAGTTACTTATGAGCATTTACTCATCGGACTTTCCGCTTCTTACTCATCTCCAACGTCACACATTGAAACTCGTCTCAGAGGGTTTTAGTAACTTGGAGATATCTAAACAACATGAAGTCTCGGAAAAAGCTGTCGAGCAGATGGTCGGTCGAATCTGTCAGAGTCTTCAATTATCAGTTGATCCGGGTCGTAACTTACGAGTTTTATTAACTCTTGCCTATCTCACAGGAATGAACCCCTTAGAAGAATAAATTCCTCGGGTATCGTGCCCATGTGGAGTTGGCAGAGATTCGTCAGAAATGGAATCAGGTTTTAGACCTGCTCGAATCCCGCGATCGAATTGCTTGGTTGGTCTTTTTTGATGCACGGCTGGCTTCCTTAGAAAATGGTGTTCTCACTTTAGATTTCTCAGATGCGCGCAAATTTGCGTCAAGTCACGAATACGAATCAATTCGTCCAAAGCATAAAGAGTCATTGGCTTCTGCGATCAAAGAAGTTCTTTCTGTGGACCTGCTGATTGAAGAGATGAGATGAAAAGAAAGATTGCAGTAATTGCGCTTTCACTCTTTGCTTTATTTGCAAGTGATTTGATGCCAGCTTCTGCCGACGACACTCCAGTTATCAATGATGCTGGTCCATTAGCACCGATAGAACTAAAGGGTCCCGGGGCCCGAATTCATGGCGCCGATATCAGTAGGTGGCAACATCCCAATAATAAATTGATTAATTTCCAGAAGATGCGCACTGCAGGAATTAACTTTGTAATGATCAAGGCATCAGATACACGAGATGATGCTGACGCTCTTTCTCGCAAATGGGTAAAGGTTGATCGCGATGCTGCGCACGCTGCTGGTATTTATACAGGCTTTTATCACTATGCAATCTTGCCGAATGTTCCAACTAAAACATTGGTAATAAAGGATGCACAAGCGCAGGCACAAAAAGTTCTGTGGCGTATCGCATCGATTGGTGGACTTTCAGAGAAGGATCTGCCAATTGCATTGGATATTGAAAACAAGTGTGTAAAGCTACGTCCAACCAAAACTTGCGCAAAGTACGCTTCGCAGAGCACGGTAACAACGTGGTCTGAAACTTTCTTGCGAGTAATTAAAGAAAAAACAGGGCGAACACCAATCTTGTATTCGTTTTCAAACTTTTTAGAGGGTTCAATGAAGCGCAGCACCGAACTTGGGCAATACCCACTATGGCTAGCGCAGTATGCAGTTGACCCAGCTGTACCAACTAATAATCCTGGAATGAAAAATGGTGGTTGTTATGTTCATTCATGGACTGCAGCTAATTGCAAAGCACAGTGGACGATGTGGCAATACACGTCATGCGGAATCGCACCTAAATATGGTGTGCCAGGTTCACGTTTAGATCTCAATGTTTTTAGAGGAACACCTGACGCGTTCGCTGCGCTACGTAAAGGCGCATGGACGCCAGAGCCTGCCGACCTCATGCCGATGAACGAACCGAGTGTGATGACCATTAAATCCGTCACTTTCAGCAATACAAATAAGCCCTTAGTGGTTGATGTTGATGTAATGCGACCATCGCTGGAACCAGTTGTGACGGGATCCGTTAAATTTGTGCCTGATCCGCTTGTTCCTATGAACGCTAAATTAAAGCAAACAGCCTTACGTGCAACAAGCGGTTCGTGGACGTTATCTGTGACAGGTATTCCCGCTGGCATCTGGAATGGACAGATTGTTTATTACGATAATTCAGATACTCATGCAACGTCATCACAACCAATTACTGTGACGATTGAACAAGCCTTAACAACGCCTAAACCTAAACCCACAAAGAAGCCAGTGAAGAAGCCTGTATCAAATGGATGTAAAGGTCAGATTAAAAACTAAGCACTTGCTAGCGCTTCTTCAATAGATTCAATTTCGCGCTCTGCTAAATCTAAATATGCGTTCACTGAATCCTTCTTCTGCTTCGCCGTCCAGCCCAACACAGGTGCGATGATATTTGCTACTTCGTTCGCTAAATCCATTGCGCTATTTGCTGCTTCAAACGCTAGGCGCGTACGGCGTGAAATTACATCATCAACGCTCCTGGCACCTTCGTGGCTTGCGGCGTAGTAAATCTCTGCTTTGAGATACGGCAAATCTTTTGTCAGCGGCTTTGCTAACTGTGGATTAACTTCAATTATTTCTAGAATTTCACTGATGAGCGAGCCATATCGGTTAAGCAGATGCATAACATCTTCGGAGCTTAGTCCACTTATTTCCGCAATCCGCTCTGCTTGTTGAACCAGAGCAAAGTAACCATCGGCACCAACAATCGGTAGTTTTTCAGTAACACTCTCAGGAATTATCCGACGCAATTCGATTCCTGCTAGATCAATAACATCTTTACCCATGACGCGGTAGGTGGTGTATTTACCGCCAGCAATACTGACAAAGCCAGGCGCACTTCGATCTACAGTGTGCTCTCGTGAAAGTTTGGTAGTTGTTGAGTCTTTTTTATTCGCAACCAATGGACGTAATCCGGCATATACACCTAAAACGTCTTCAATTTTTAACTTTGGTTTCAAAACCTTATTTGCTTCATTGATGATGTACTCAACATCTTCGCGTTCAGCCAATGGTTCGCGCCGATCTCCGGTGTAAGGAGTATCGGTGGTGCCAACAATCCACTTATCCGCCCAAGGGATTAAGAAGAGAACGGAGAGCGATGTTTTAAGAATGATTCCTTCTTTAGATTTGATTGCATTCTTTGGCAGAATAATGTGAACGCCTTTGCTCATGGTGACGTTGTAGCCAGCTTTTAAACCAAATGACTCGTGTAATTCATCGCTCCAGATTCCGGCGCACATTACGGTCGCGGTGGCTTTTATGGTGATGAGTTTTCCGGTTTCGGTGTCACGCGCTTTTACGCCGAGAACTCTCTTGCCCTCTTTAATAAGTGATTCGACTCGTACATTGGTTGCGATCACTGCACCGTGACGAGCCGCCGTGCGCGCAATCATCATGGTGTGGCGAGCATCGTCTACTTGTGCATCAAAGTATTTGATTGCGCCGGTGACAATATCCGGACGAAGAGATGGAGCAATCTCAGCAATCTTCTTCTGGCTAATGTGTTTGTGTCCAGGCAGCGCACGTTGGAAACCACGAAGTGCGTCATAGAGAGCAAGACCAGCGCCAACGTAAGTGCGTTCGCGCACTTTTTCATGCAGTGGATATAAGAATGCAAGCGGTTTTACTAAATGGGGAGCAAGGGATGAAACCATTAACTCGCGTTCGTGAAGTGCTTCGCGCACTAATTTAAAATCGTATTGTTCTAGGTATCGAAGACCACCATGAATTAATTTGCTTGAACGACTCGAAGTTCCGGATGCAAGATCTGATGCATCAACGAGTGCGACTTTTAATCCACGCGATGCTGCATCGAGTGCCGCACCTACACCGGTGACACCACCGCCAATAACGAGTACATCGAAAGTGTTGGTGGCTAATGATTTAAGCGCTTCATCGCGTTGCTCTGGTCCAAGGTGCGATGAAAACAAGGCTCAAATCCTCTCGGTATTTTCTAAAAATTGTTGGCTAGATAGGCTAAGCGTAACGCGAGAAGGAAAACAAAGATAGATATGACATACATCGGAGCACTTGATCAAGGAACGAGTAGTACTCGTTTCATGATTTTTGATGCCGATGCCCGCGTTGTTTCATCGCATCAACTAGAACATAAACAGATACTGCCAAATCCTGGCTGGGTCGAACACGATGGCACAGAAATCTGGTTGCGCACTCAAGAAGTTATTGCCGGTGCTTTAGATAAAGCAGGGCTTAAAGCAAATGAGCTAAGCGCTATCGGGATTACTAACCAACGTGAAACAACGATTGCCTGGGATGTAAAGAGTGGTAAACCGCTTCATAACGCACTTGTGTGGCAAGACACCAGAACTGCTGAATTTATGAATGGGCTCAGTGAGGCGCAAAAAGAATTAATTATTCATCGCACCGGCCTTGCGATTGCGCCTTACTTTTCTGCAAGCAAGATGAGATGGCTCATTGATAACGTGCCAGCAGTTGCTGTTGCTGTAAAGGCAGGCACCGCGCGAATAGGCACAATTGATTCGTGGATACTGTGGAATTTATCCGGTGGAACATTTGCTACAGATGTCACAAACGCCAGTCGCACCGCTTTGATGAACCTAGAAACACTGGATTGGGATCCAGAATTACTAGCGCTCTTTGCAATCCCCCGCGAAGTTTTGCCAGATATCAAACCAACATCACACGTGTATGCACGCACTTCTGATGGTGTACCGATTGCAGCACTTGTGGGTGATCAACAAGGCGCCATGATCGGGCAAACATGTTTTGATGTTGGAGATTCCAAAACCACGTACGGCACAGGAAACTTTGCGCTTCTAAATACTGGAACATCGATTGTGCGCTCTCAGAATGGTCTACTTACAACTCTGTGTTACAAATTTGGAGATTCACCAGCTGTTTATGCACTCGAAGGTTCGGTTGCCGTTACCGGTTCTGCGATTCAATGGCTGCGAGATCAACTTGAAATAATTACATCTTCTTCAGAGATTGAAGCATTAGCAAGCAGCGTCACGGATAACGGCGGGGTTTATCTTGTTCCAGCCTTTTCAGGATTATTTGCACCTTATTGGCGAAGTGATGCTCGTGGTGTGATTGTTGGGCTTTCTCGGGCAACAACAAAAGCACATCTTGCCCGCGCAGCACTTGAAGCAATTGCATACCAAACTCGTGATGTTTTAGATGCAATGTCAGCAGATAGCAAGGTGGCGCTTACTTCAATGCGCGTCGATGGTGGGGCAACAGCAAATAATTTATTGATGCAGATTCAATCTGATGTAATGGGAATTGAAATTATTCGCCCTGAAGTCATTGAAACAACGGCTTTAGGTGCTGCATATGCTGCCGGTGTTGCAATTGGTGTATGGGCAACACCGAATGATCTACGAAATAAATGGAGAGAAAATCAACGTTGGAGTTCAACACAGAGTCCCGATTTACGCGAAGAAAAATATGCGCAATGGAAGAAAGCAGTAAATCGCACGCTTAATTGGATAGAGTAGACACACTATGAGCTCGAAACTCGGCGCAGGTGTAACGCGCACAGACCGTCCACTCGCAGATGGTCGAACAATTCGTTATTACGATACAAAAGATCAAGTGCGCGCAGTTGCTGACAAACGCGAAAAGACAGAACAGCCAGGAATTGGTGAACTTCGCTTAGATCCGTTAGTCAATGAGTGGGTTGCTATGGCTGCGCATCGACAGGGCCGCGTCTTCTTGCCACCAAAAGAGTTGTGTCCACTCTGCCCATCAACTGGTGAAAATCTGACAGAAGTTCCTGAAGATGATTTTGAAGTAGTCGTCTTTGATAACAAATCACCTTCATTGCGTCCACCAGTTGGAGATTGGGCACTGCCAGATATGGCAGGACCAGATACAGATACTGGAAGTGCGGCAGGTAAGTGTGAAGTAATTTGCTTTACAGCAGATCATGGTCAATCTTTTAAAGATTTAAGTACCGAACGAATTCGTGTATTGCTCGAAGCGTGGATGGATCGCACTCGCGAACTTTCGCAAGAAAAGTTCATTCAGCAAATCACTCCATTTGAAAATCGTGGCGAAGAAGTAGGTGTGACGTTGGCGCATCCCCACGGTCAGATTTATGCCTATTCATATGTGCCACCAAAGGTTGCTCGCATGCTCGAAGTTGCGAAGAAGCACAAAGAGCGCACTGGCAAAGTTTTATTTGATGAAATTGTTGCGCGAGAAATCAAAGATGAAGAGCGCATTGTGGCTGAAAACAAGCACTGGGTTGCCTACGTTCCATATGCTGCTCGTTACTCATTTGAAATTCACGTAGCACCTAAGGTTTCCGTTGCTGACTTAAGCGAATTAACACCAGAGGTAGCAGATGCGTATCCAGCGATTGCAAAAGAAGTTTTACAGCGACTTGATGGCGTCTTTGATATTCCAATGGCGTACATCGCTGCGTGGCACCAAGCACCAGTGCGCGAAGGTCGCGACTTGCTGCGTCTGCACTGGCAGATCACAAGTGTTCGTCGCGCACCTGGAAAACTTAAATATTTAGCTGGATCTGAATCATCTATGGGCGCATTCATCATGGATTTACGGCCAGAACAATCTGCTGCGCAATTGCGAGAAGTAAAGCTGAAGTAAATGAAAATCTTGGTCACAGGGGGCGCCGGATATATCGGCTCTCATGCTGTTGAAATCCTCATGAACAGCGGCCACGACGTAACAGTTCTCGATGATTGCAGTACTGGTCATATTGATTCATTGCCACCGACAGCACGCTTTGTACAAGGTTCTTTACTTGATTCTGACTTAGTGGCCCGTGCGCTCAAAGGGTGTGAAGCGGTTATGCACTTTGCAGGAAAATCACTTGTGAGTGAATCAGTTGAAAAGCCAGATTTGTATCGCAAAGTAAATGTTGATGGTACAAAAGTTCTACTCGATCAGATGCATTTTGTTGGGATCAAGAAAATTGTATTTTCGTCATCTGCTGCTACATATGGCGAACCAGATTCTTCGCGCGTTTCTGAGACCGCTAAGTGCTTGCCCACAAATCCATATGGCGAAACAAAGTTGGCAATCGAGCGAGAATTAACCAGTGCTGCGCAGATTGCGGGTGTGGCAGCTATTTCACTTCGCTATTTCAATGTGGCCGGCTCGCTTCAGACCGATCGCGGCTGGCTAGGTGAACGTCACGAACCTGAAACGCATTTAATTCCTAACGCACTACGTGCTACATCGGATTCACCGCTTCGCATTTTTGGACGTGACTGGGATACGCCAGATGGAACATGTGTGCGCGATTACGTTCATGTCATCGATTTAATCGATGCGCATATTAGGGCTCTTAAGTACCTAACTCCTTCAGAACATCACGTCTTTAATATTGGCTCTGGAACCGGATATTCAGTTGCTGAAGTAGTTGCAGCTGTCTCTCGTATTCGCAATAACCCGTTAGCAACTGTAGATGCACCGCGTCGCGCTGGAGATCCTGCAATCTTGGTTGCCAATATTGATAAAGCAGAGATGTTACTTAATTGGAGACCTGAAAGAACTTTAGATCAGATGGTTGAAGATACTTATAAAGCTAGTTAATTGGGTTAATGGCGATAACTTCAACGCCACCAATAGAACCAAGTACGTTCAAAAGATCTGTTGGATCACTTCCAGGAATGGCAACTGTTAAATCATCAAAGCCTCTTCCTTCTTCAGACTTTGTGACTGTGAGCTCTCGAATATCTCCACCTGCAAAACCAATCGCTGATGCAAGTGCACCAAGTGAACCTGGTTGGTCAGGTAGTGAGATAGATAAACGAAAGAGAGCCATGGCTACAGATTAACCATTGGATGGCGCTTTGCCCAATTTAACGGAGAAGGTTTTAGTTCCCCCGCCATTTGGTAACTCAACTGTGACAGAAACAGTCGCACCAGGGGCGTATGAACGAATTCGAACAATTGCTCCGACAACATCTACAACGCGTTGGCCGCCAATTGATTTGATGATTGCACCAGCTGGAATTCCTGCAACGTCAGCACCTTCTCCAGGTGTGAGTTTAAGAATTTTTGCGCCAATTCCATCGTAAGTGTTGTCAAAATAAACACCTAGTAGTGGTCGACTCGACGTATGAGTTGGAGTTGTAATGATTTCATCAATCACACGCTTTGCTTCAGTGATTGGAATCGCGAATCCAAGTCCAATGCTTCCGCTTGTGCCACCAGATGAAAGTGTCGCAATTGCAGAATTTACGCCGATGATTTGTCCTTGTGCGTTTA
>Ga0214921_10008571_pt1 | contig 13206 bp, 18 predicted proteins | sample LL1505_MetaG_FD_177992 | JGI IMG/M metagenome (GOLD analysis project Ga0214921, IMG submission 177992) | Freshwater microbial communities from Lake Lanier, Atlanta, Georgia, United States - LL-1505 | ecosystem: Environmental > Aquatic > Freshwater > Lake | place: USA: Georgia | collected... | reverse complement strand
TAATTAGTCGGCCCTGAAAAACATTTTAACTAATTTTCGTGGAATGTAATAGGCATGATTCCTGCTGTGTCGGACTGCAGGCAAAACCTGCCCGCGCACTCAAAATCCCTGCAATCCGCGTTAATGAAACCAACCTCTTCCGACACTGCTCAAACATCCTTTTTGCTCCCCGACCTGGAAAAACAGCTCGATCCACGCAGTCTGCTTTACCGCTTAGCACAGGCCATCGACTGGAAGGGTTTTGAAAAGACCTTTGGTTCTCTTTACTCCACAGAAGGGCGTCCAGCCCTGCCGATTCGGCGCATGGTGGGACTTCTCATGCTCAAGAGTTTGAGGAACCTCAGCGACGAAGAGGTAGTGGAGTTTTGGAGCGAAGGGGCCTACGCACAATATTTCTGTGGAGAGAAGGAAATGCGCTGGGGATTGCCATGCGATCCGAGCGAGTTGACTCATTTTCGCAAACGCATCGGCACAGACGGCGCGGAGCGGATATTGGCTTCCACGATTGATTTGCACGGCGAGAAGGGCAAGGAAAAGGAGGTTGTTGTTGATACCACAGTCCAGGAAAAGAACATCACCTTCCCTACGGATACGAAACTGGCGGCCAAGATCGTGCGAGGGGGAGTTAAACTGGCGAACAAGCACGGAGTCAAATTGCGTCAGAGTTTCGAGCGCACGGTGCCGAAACTTCTTGCGGCACAACGCGGGCGCCGCACCAAGGGCGGAGCGGTTGCAGCGCGCAAGGCGGCGAGACGCTTGAGGACTATCGCCGGACAGGTCGTGCGACAACTCGATGCAGGCTTGCCTGCGGAAACAAAAGACCGGCGCTGGTTGGAAACAGCCGTGCGTGTTTTGAATCAAAAGCGCAAGGACGGTGACAAAATCTACTCCCTGCACGAGCCGGAGGTTTACTGCATGAGCAAGGGCAAGGAGCACAAAAAGTATGAGTTTGGAGCAAAGGCCTCGGTGGTGGTTGGAAAAAACAGCGGCGTGATACTGGGAGCCTATAGTTTACCGAAGAACGACTACGACGGGCACGCATTAGAGCCAACGCTTGCGCAGGTTGAGAGGGTATCGGGATACCGGCCGGCAGTAGCCATCGGCGACAAAGGATTTCGAGGTAAGACACATTGTGGCACAACCGAGGTTGTGACTCCCAACAGGCCCAAAAAGAACGCAACCGCCTACGAGAAACGAAAAGCGAAAGCGAGATTTCGCAGACGGGCGGCGATTGAACCACGAATCGGGCATCTGAAAAGCGACTTCCGCTTGGGCCGCAACTTCCTCAAAGGCCAAGTGGGTGATGCGATCAACCTGCTTTTGGCGGCAGCGGCCTCGAACCTGAGCCTCTGGATGAGGCAGATTCTTTTTGCGCTTGTTTCAGCAATCCAAAATTGGACCCGAGAATGTCGGACTTTCCGCTCTCCCCTTCCGGCATGAGGGTTTTTCAGGGTCGACTAATTACATTATAAAGCTATGTGGTGATGATAGGAAATTTAGTTTCGACCACACTCATGTATACAGATATCAAGGAGATTTAGCCTCTCGGTTTCTTGGATTAATTGAATTTATGAATGGACCTAGTCCAGAAATCTGTAATTTTGATATGAAATGTGTTAAAGCATTTGATCCGCCTAAAGGACACCAAGGGATAACACGCGTATTCGAAAATAAAAATGCTTTTATACAAAAGAAAATTATTGTTTTTGGAAATTCTTTCATGGGGAAGGCTGATCATCCCCATGAGCTTTCATGGTATTTTGCACGTGCCTACAGAGATTTTCACTTTGTTTGGTCTAACAAAGTTGATTTCGATTATATTAATTCTGAGAAACCTGACTTAGTGTTAGCTCAGACTATTGAGAGGTTTCTCCCTGTTATTCCACCTTCATGAAGTTTGCTTATTTCTGTTCGGGTCCATGAAAAACTCAATGAACGGCATCTTCCTTGGGTGTGTAGGAATCAAAAAAGCCGCATGCCAGATTGCATTGGCCAAGCAGATATACAATATTTGCCGCTACGCCCAACTGATTCGTTTAATTCGAGTCCAGCTTGCATAAACAACAAAAAAAACCTTCCTGAGAAGTGGTTTTCATATTTCTAACCAGTCGATTCCATCAATCCAGCCACAATAGAATCACCAAATTTTGAAATGAGTATTTTTGCCGATGCCGAAATTTAAAACCTAAAAAATTAATGAAAAAATATGATGTTCTTATAGTCGGGGCGGGCTTTGCTGGCTTAACTTTTGCCGAGCGAGTTTGCAACAAAATGAATAAAAAATGCCTAGTCATCGACAAACGCACCCACATTGGCGGGAATGCTTATGATTACTATGACGACCATGGGGTTTTGATTCACAAATATGGCCCGCACTACTTCCGAACGAATTCTCCAAAAATTAAAGATTACCTCTCGAGATTCACCGAGTGGCGGCCCATCGAATATAAGATTCTTTCCTACACGGACGGACGCTATTGGAATTTCCCAATCAACCTGAATACCTTCGAGCAATTTTTGGGCCGGCCCTCCACCACGGAGGAAATGGCTGCCTGGTTGGAGGCACATCGGGTGCCGATCGAAAATCCGGCCAACTCCGAAGAGGTGATTGTCTCGCAAGTCGGCTGGGAGCTTTACGAAAAATTTTTCAAGGGCTACACGCTCAAGCAATGGCGCAGGCATCCTAAGGAGTTGGATGCAAGCGTGTGCGGGCGTATACCCATTCGCACGAACCGGGATGATCGCTACCTCCGGGAGGAATTCCAGGCCATCCCCAAGGCGGGCTATACCAAGATGTTTGAAAAAATAGTGGAATCCTGTGGGCCGAATCTCAAGCTGCTCCTGAATGTGGATTACAAGGAGGTTCTCAAGGATCTGGATTATGACCACTTGGTCTACACTGGCCCGATCGACGAGTATTTCGACTTCTGCCATGGGCAGCTGCCCTACCGGTCCCTGCGATTCGAGCACGAAACCATCGACCCTGTGGTTTTGAAAGAGCGCGAAGCCATCTCGGGCAAGGAGGGGTTCTGGCAACCGGCCATGCAAGTGAACTATCCGAATGAGGAGGAATTCACACGAATCGTCGAAATCAAGCACGCCACCGGGCAACTCTGCCGCAATACTACAATCGTGCGGGAATACCCGGACGACTACGGTCCGGGCAAGGAAGCCTACTACCCAATCCCTGCCCCGGATTCCAACGCTCTGTATAAACAATATGAGGCGCTCGCGGACAAGGAGGAAAATGTGACATTCATCGGCCGCCTGGCCACCTATCGCTATTACAACATGGACCAAGTCGTCGGCATGGCGCTCCATGCCTTTGAAAAATATCAGGATAACCTCAAGACATCGTAAAAATGAAACCTTCTAAAATTTTGGTCACTGGCGGTGCCGGCTACATTGGGAGCATTTGTGTGGAGGAGATGCTCAATCGCGGCTTCGAGATGGTCGTCTTCGAGCCACGCTCCCAAGACATCGGAAAAATCATCGATTCCGCATCAAAATGGCTCTCGGCCCACCGGAGCGGATACGGCGATTGAAACCTCTCATCAAAAGCACCATGTATAAAACTAAAATCACCTGCTTGGGAGCCGGCTACGTCGGCGGCCCCACAATGGCAATGATCGCCGCCAAATGCCCGCACATCGAAGTCACCGTGGTCGATCCCAACAAAGAGCGCATCGAAGCGTGGAACTCGGACCGCCTGCCGATCTATGAACCCGGCCTTGACGAGATCGTCCGGGAGGCACGCGGGCGAAACCTGCATTTCAAAACAGATGTGGAAGGCGCGATCCGCTCGGGCGACATCATTTTCGTGTGTGTGGGAACGCCCACGAAGACCTATGGCGTGGGCGCTGGGCGTGCGGCCGATCTGAAGTATATCGAGAGCGCGGCACGCATGATTGCCCGCGTGGCCGAGGGGTCGAAAATCATCGTCGAAAAAAGCACGATTCCGGTGAAAACAGCTGAGGCGATCCTCACGATCCTGCGTTCGAATTCCACCCACGGGGAATTCCAAGTTCTTTCCAATCCTGAATTCCTGGCGGAAGGCACCGCGATCGCCGATCTCCAGAACCCCGACCGCATTCTCATAGGCGGCGAGCGCACGCCCGCCGGCGACGCGGCGGTGGCGAAACTCGTGGATGTCTATGCCCGCTGGGTGCCTCGCGAGAGGATCATCACTTCAAATCTCTGGTCCTCCGAACTCTCCAAGCTTGTGGCCAATGCTTTCTTGGCCCAGAGAATTTCCTCGATCAATTCGATCTCCGCTCTCTGTGAGGTTACGGGTGCCGATGTGGATGAAGTAGCCAATGCCATCGGTAAGGATTCCCGTATCGGGCCAAAATTCCTCAAAGCGTCAGTAGGCTTTGGCGGATCATGCTTCCAGAAGGACATTTTGAATCTGGTTTACCTCTGTGAGCACTTCGGGCTACCCGAGGTCGCCGCGTATTGGGAGAGCGTGGTAAAGATGAACGATTGGCAGAAGCATCGGTTTACCAAGCAAATTGTGCGCACGCTTTTTAATACCGTTTCTGGAAAACGCATTGCCATCTTGGGCTTTGCTTTCAAAAAAGATACCAACGACACCCGAGAGTCTGCAGCCATATCGGTCGTTCGTGGCCTGCTTGAAGAAAATGCAACCGTTGTCGTTTACGATCCCAAAGTTCCTGCAGAGGAAATCCGTTGCGATGTGCTGGGAATCGATAAGGAAGACTCCCGGCTGCTAGTGGCAGGGAGCGCCGAGGAGGCAGCCGATGGCGCCCACGCACTAGCTGTGCTGACAGAGTGGGATCAGTTCAAAACCCTCGACTTTGCCAAAATCTTGGATGGCATGCACAAACCGGCTTTTGTATTCGATGGGCGCAACATTCTTCCACGTGATGCAATGCAAAAGCTCGGCTTCGAAGTCTTCGCTATCGGAAAACCCGCGGCAGCCTAAAACTATGAGAATTCTTGTAACTGGAGGAGCCGGTTTTCTCGGATCGCACCTGTGCGACCGGCTTGTGGAGCAGGGCCACGATGTGCTCTGCATGGATAATTTTTTTACAGGCCGTAAAAAAAACATCGAGCATCTGCTTGGAAAATCGGAATTTGAGCTGATCCGCCACGATGTGATCGATCCCTTCAAATTCGAGGTGGACCGCATTTACAATCTAGCCTGCCCTGCCTCGCCCCCACACTACCAATACAACCCGATCAAAACGACCAAGACCTCGGTGATGGGAGCGATTAACTGCCTCGGTCTCGCCAAACGCGTAAAAGCGCGCGTCTTCCAAGCCTCGACATCGGAAGTGTATGGCGACCCGGCGGTGCATCCTCAACCGGAAAGCTACTGGGGCAATGTGAATCCGATCGGTCGTCGCTCCTGCTACGACGAGGGCAAACGGTGTGCCGAGACACTCTTCTTCGATTACCATCGCGAGAACGGAGTGGATATTCGCGTGGTGCGAATCTTCAACACCTACGGCCCGCGCATGAACCCAGAAGACGGTCGTGTCGTCTCAAACTTTATTGTCCAGGCAATTCGAGGTGAGAATATTACAGTTTACGGAGACGGTTCTCAGACGCGCTCGTTTTGTTATGTCGATGACTTGATCGAGGGGTTCCTGCGCCTTATGGAACAAACGGAAACTGTTGGTCCGGTAAATATTGGAAATCCAGGCGAATTCACTATGCTCGAGCTTGCCGAGATGGTCTTAAGTCAAGTCGGAGGAAAATCTAAGATTATTTTTAAGGAACTTCCAGCCGATGATCCCAAGCAACGCCAACCGGATATCTCACTTGCAAAAAAACACCTCAAGTGGCAGCCAACCGTTCCGCTCTCCGAGGGTATAGAAAAGACTATTTCATACTTTCGCAAGGAAGTCTGATGGCTAAAAATCGTAAGCTAATCTAAAAACTCAAATGTCACAGTGGTAATGTGGCCTTCTCCATAATCTTTAGAGTCAGAACCTGAATTCCACTCTTGTTTGTAATCCAATTTACATTTAATCGGTGCTCCTCGCCGGCGGAGATCGGCTTAGATCGTTCTGACGAGAGGAAGTTGGCAGTTTTTTTCCGGATGTTGAGAATCTCTGCGAGCAATGGCGAGTCGATAGAATGTGACTTCTCCAACTCGGAGGTTCTTCGTAAGCATGCGCTTTTTGGTTTCTGGCAACCAGAGTCAGGCGGTGTGTGGTCGGCTGGCGGAAGATCTGCCTTGGTTTTTGAGGGCAACTTAGGAAATAGCCGATCTTTGCATCTGGAACTGGAAGCCCATCCTTTTGCGGAAGCCTTTGCTGAAAACGGTGTAGAAATCAAAACCTCGGTAGGCCATTACGCCAAGCTCAAGATAACAACTGCGGGCAGATCAGTCGTTCGTTTGGAGCGGCCGTTTTTGTTTTCAAAGACAAGGCTGGTCACCGGAGATTTGAGACGGGCCATTATTCGGCGCAATGTTTCAAATCTTCGTCGGAATCCTAAAATCTCGCTGATTATTCTGAATCTCAACAAGCCGTTACTAAGCAGGCTATCTGCGATTGCGGCGGCTTCTTCGCAGATTCCCGTTCCATTTGAAATTCTCTGTGTGGATAATGGAAGCGATGCGAAATCTTTGGCCAAACTGCGTGCAGCCGAAGTGCCAATGCGCTTTTTGGAGCTTGGAGAGAACAAGGGCTTCGGTGCTGCAAATAATATGGCTGCCAATGAGGCTCGAGGTGAATATGTGCTTTTTCTCAACAATGATGCCTTTTTGAAGCCCCATGCTGTGAGCGAGATGTTTGCTGCATTCCAAACCCACAGCGATTGTGCCGCCGTAGGCCCTGTCTTGAGATATCCAGACGAAACCCTTCAAGAAGCTGGCTGTAGCATTGAGCCCGACGGACACCCAATCAGACATGGTCGTGGTGATACCAACTATGATCTTAAGTCACTTCCTAGATTTGTACCCGTAGATTATGTGTCTGGCGCTTGTCTCATGATGAGGCGTGCGGATTTCCTCGAAATTGGTGGCTTTGATCCTGTGTTTTCTCCCGCTTACTACGAGGATACAGATCTGTGTATGCGTCTTGTCACCAAGGGAAAAAAAGTCTATCTAGCCAGTCGAGCCGCCTGCTACCACATAGAAAATGCGACCTCGCACAGTGCCGAGTCTGCTGAATGGACCGCCCAGCAAGCTGAAAAAAACCGAATCATTTTTCTCGAGCGCTGGGCACAGCAGCTTTTGCGTAAATGAGATAAAATGAAAGAGTTTGCGCCTACGGTGTGATAAGTCAAAAAAGTCAGTGTTTATTCATTTAATGCAGTAAAGGTGTAGCGGCGCAGTAAAAAAATCTGTCAGGGTTCATTTTCTCTCACATTTTTGCAAATTCATAAACAGCAAAATCATTTGAAACCACAACCAGACGGCTGGGCGGTCGTGCGGAATACTGCCGAAGGCAGCCCGATGGGTGAGATGAGGAGTGCGGGCGAATCAAAAGCACGAAATTTCACTAAAGACTGCTGGGGACATAATTCTGAAAAATTGAGCTGGACAGAAACATTGGACAAGTTTAAGAATGTCCGAGGGGTTAGCAACGGTCTTAATTCTTGACATGAGAGGCTGGTTTGCAGCCGAGGGCGGAATGCTGCTTTACAGCTGTAGCGAGTGGCAAGTTGCAGCTGAAAAAGTGTCGAGGGTCGAGCGTCGAGGACTGCGGCGAAGTCGCTCGCTAAAACAATTAGCGATTAGCGGGTTGCTGGGGGCTAGCCAAAAACTGAAATCAGAAATGCTGAAATAGACCTTTGCGCGGTTACGGAACGAGGGCTTGACTTCGGACTGCCGACTTCGTAATGATTAACTCATGAAAACCAAATTTACCGCAGTGCTTCGTCGAGAGGAAGGGGACTATGTGGCTCTAAATCCGGAATTGGATATCGCAAGCCAAGGCTCTACGCGCGAAGAGGCTTTGTTGAATCTTCAAGAGGCTGTGGAGCTTTTTTTGGAGTGCGCCTCCTCTCATGAAATCGCGGGGAGATTGAGCGGGGAGACATGGATCACGCAGTTTGAGGCTGAGTATGCCCAAGCGTAGGAAATCTTCAGGCGATTCCTCATGCAAGCTTCTTGAGGAAAATGGATTTATTCCTGTTCGCCAGAGAGGGAGCCATCGCATTCTACAAAAGATATTGCCTACGGGAACAATCACGGTGCCGGTTCTAATCCATAAAGATCTAAAGCCTGGGACCATGGCCTCGATTATTAGGCAAAGCCAACTTGATCGCTCGATATTTGAGTAGCGCATAGGGTATAAACCGAGGGAAATACTCAAAGAGGCCAAGAATTAATTATTGACATTTAAGAACCTAAATCATTTGAATTGGCATGATCGACCCCAAAGAAAAGATCAGAGTTTGTAAATCCAAAGAATTCAACCACGAATTTCTCGAATAAACACGAATCATACCGACGGGAAGAATCTTCAGCGAAGCTGCTCCCCATTCGTGACAATTTGTGCTATTCGTGGATAAATTCACCAGTTTTTCGAAACAGCGAGCCCATCCTGTTTGGATGCAGGAGGTGGGGTTAGGAATGAATTCCTGACATTTCTGCGCGTGTTAAGAGTCGGTTCTGCGCTTTGTAAGATTTTTTGAGTTCGAAGCCTCGAAAATGGTCGTGTTTTTGTAAAGTGCCCGTGGGAGGGGCGCTCAAGTTGGAAAACTGGGGTCTGCGTGGATATTTTTGATTTTAGGTGAGAAGCTTCCCCTCATTGCGTTTCTGCCCACCCGCTACTTTCCCCCTTTTCCAGCAATTCACCAAATTGACTCTCACAAAAAACTTGATTTGCCCCGGCTTTCTTTTTACAGTTAAGGAACATTATGAGCACACTCGTTGAAATCGAGCAGGCGATCGACCGCCTCCCGGATTTGGATGTGGACCACTTGGTTGGTTGGTTGGAGACACGCCGAGCGAAGAAGTCCACGCGACCCGAAACGCCGAGCGATCCTGACTTTCTGGAGAGAGCGCGTCGGGTTTGGGGTAATAGACCGACTGGCACAAGGTTAAGTGATTTGGTTTCCAGCAGTCGTGCCTGATTAATGATCTACCTTGATACAGGTTGTCTGGTTAAACTCTATTATCCGGAGGAAGACAGCGAGGTTATCGCAATCAAAACCAAAGGCTTGCAAATAGTTTTCACCCCTTTGCATAATCTGGAGTTGACCTCGGCGATGCGTCTCAAAGTCTTTCGGCAAGAAGCCACAGAAGACCAAGTGCTGGCTGTGCTCCAGTTTGTTCGTGATGATTTGGCGGCTGCGAAATTGATCGCTATCGACAATGTGAACAATGCAACAATCCAAGTTGCGATTGGACTCTCAAACCAACACTCAGCCACGACAGGAAGTCGCTCACTGGATACTTTACATTGTGCACTGGCGCAGTCACTAGAAATTACCGCTTTTCTGACGACAGATGCCAGGCAGCTCGCTTTAGCCAAGTTGATCGGGCTTCCGGTTCAAAAATTGTAGCAATCACAAACAAAGTTTGGTTTGAGGGGTCAGCAACTGTCTTAATTGGTATGATGATGACAAAGGTACCAGGAATTCATTCTTGACATTTAATAGGCTAAATCATTTGAGTTGGGATGATCAACCTGAGAGAACAGATCAGAGTTTGTAAATCGAAAGAATTCAACCACGAATATCTCGAATAAACACGAATCATACCGACGCGAAGAATCTTCAGCGAAGCTGCTACCCATTCGTGCAAATTTGTGTTATTCGTGGTTAAACTTCTGCTCAAAGTCAAAAGGGTCAGCAACTCTTGACATGTAAGAAGCTAAATCATTTAAGTTAACATGGTCAACCTCAGAGAAAAGATCGGAGTTTGTAAATCCAAAGAATTCAACCACGAATTTCTCGAATAAACACGAATCATACCGACGCGAAGAATCTTCAGCGAAGCTGCTACCCATTCGTGTAAATTTGTGTTATTCGTGGTTAAACTTCCGCTCAAAGTCAAAAGGGTCAGGAATTAATTCTTGACATATCTGCGTAAAAAGGGGTCGTTCCCGCGTTTCGTAGCATTTTTCGAGTTTACAGCCTAACAAATCGACGGAAGAAATGCGCTCAGCGTGCATTTTCTTTCATATTCTGGCAGAATCATGGATGGCAGGGTTATTAGGAAGGCAAGCGCAACTGACGGTTGGTGGCCGTTCGGATCCTGGCGGCAGGGTTGTCGCACGGGAATCGAGGCGCTGAGTTGAGACGAGAAAAACTTGAAGGGGAGTTAATTATTGACACGTTATGCTAAAGCTATTAGGGTGGAAATAAAATGGTTTGAAACTACGCGACTGAACAGTAAAAGATGGCAAGTTGCGCAGCTTTTAAAAAACTCTTGATTTTCTTTGCCCTAATAGCCATATTTTCTTCATGATTATTAAAGCAATTGTTCATAATGCAGAAGAGGGTGGTTTTTGGGCTGAAGTCCCGGCACTGCCTGGTTGCCTGACGCAAGGCGAAACTCGTGAAGAAATTCGAGAGAATCTTTTAGAGGCTATCGAGGTGTGGTTTGCGGCCGGTGATGTCGATATGGACGAGAAGGAATCTCAAATCATGGAACTTGCCATTTGAAGCAGGTATCAGGAAAAGAACTGGCGAGCGCCATCCAAGGCAAAGGATGGGTTCTTACCCGGGTAAAGGGCAGCCACCACATCTTTACGAAAGAGGGCAGGCGAGAAAGAATTGTCATTCCCATTCATGGAAACCGACCTCTGAAGATCGGTTTACTGCGAGCGCAGATGAAAACCGCGGAGTTGTCTGAAGATGAGGTTTAGTGTTTGAGGGATCAAGAATTAATTATTGACATTTAAGAACCTAAATCATTTGAGTTGGCATGATCAACCCCAAAGAAAAAGTCGGGGTTTGCAAATCCAAAGAATTCAACCACGAATATCTCGAATAAACACGAATCAGTCCTCAACCACTTCATCACGCCGTAGCCGCGCAGCGCGTAGGCGGATCCCCATTCGTAAAAATTAGTGTTATTTGACTCGCTCGATCCCTCTCGTCTCGCCCTTCGGGCCGACCTTCGGTCGCTCCATCTCGCGCCTGCCCCCGCGCTCGATTGTGGATAGATTCACCAAGAAAGCAGGGGGGCAGGAATTAATTATTCACATTTTTACTGAGTGGGTGGTTATGAGATTGCGGAACGACCGGCGACTAGAGCGTGGCAGCCGATGACATGCCAGGTTCTGGGCACAGTGTTGGAATCTGACATGGGAAATGAGGGTTCAAGATTCATTTTGATCAGATAGCCGGTATAAGACGATTGATTAATAATCTATCCTCAGTCCTCCACCGTTCATCCTTCGCACTTTCCGACCTTGCACTTTTTGCTATCAATTCTAACACTCAAACCTTAGTTTGGAATTTATGAGATTGTCGCAAACAATATACTCCTCCATAAAAAATCGGATTCAGGAAGCGATTCCCAATGCGGATGTTTTTTTGTTTGGCTCACGGGTAGATGATGTTGGCAAGGGTGGCGATATCGACCTATTGCTTCTTACTGAAGAGAAGTTGCCCCTACTTTTCATGAACCGGATTCGCAGACTCATTCTTAATGATATAGGCGAACAAAAAATTGATTTGGTAAATTTTAAAAAATCTGAAATCCATCCCTTTAAGAGCTTGGCGCTGGAAACCGCAGTCCGCCTATGAACGCTTCAAATCTTGAAGACTTGTTGAATCTCAATTGGAACCTGCTCAATCAAGCATTGCCTTCTTTCGAGCGCTCATTGGTGAAGTGTAGAGATATTGATTTCTCGCCGCCAATTTCCTTTGAGTCAGAAGAAAGCTTGGATGCCCTCTCGTCTAAGTATTCCAGAGTTTCGGATATTTATACGCAGAAGGTCATTAAAACTCTATTATTTCTTTTGCGGGAAGATGCCCCTACTTTTTTGGACCGAATGAATCTTTGCGAAAAACTTGGTATTATCCCCAGTGCCGAGGAGTTGATTGCGATAAGGGACCTTCGCAATATTATTGCCCACGAATACTTGAGCGAAAACCTAGTCGAAATTTATCGAGAAATCATTCAATTATCAAATAATCTGATAAATTCTATCACTCTAACCGGCAGCTTTCTAACCGGCAGAAAATTTCTCCTGCCACGATAAGGAACTAGGAGTCAGCGTTCATTTTCTTTCATTTATAATCAGGTAGGCGCCATAAACCGATGGCTTGAGGGGGCAGCAACTGTCTTAGTTTGCAAGGGAAAAGTTGGGATTTTTTAGGAGGCGGTTGGCGAGGATAATGTAAAGAAGCCAGCATTGATCAAAGGGGTCAGGAATTAATTCTTGACATTTAAGGGAATTGGGGAGCAGCGTAGCCGCGAACAAGTAACGAGTTGCGGGTGGTTGGTAAGGAGAGTAGGGCCGCTGGTGACTGGTGGAGAAAAAAATCGAGCAAAAATTGTTTGTGTGGGCGAAATTTTGGATTATAAAAAAATATGACTGCAACACTCGAAAAGAAAACTCGAAAATTATCTGTAAGTGGCAAAGTGGGTTTTAAAAAGCCTGCGAGCGGGTCTGTTGTAACCAAGTCGCCGAAAACGCCGCTTTCCAAAAAGCCTTTTGCTTATTTGATTGGTTGCATTGAAGGGACTCCGGACTTGTCCTCTCGAAAGGGGTATAACTCCATTTGAAAGCGATCGCGGATACAGGGTTTCTTGTTGCAGTTGCCAATCGACGTGATCAATATCATGATTGGGCAGTTCACCTGCTGAGCGTTTTGCAAACGCCGCTGCTTACCTGCGAAGCTGTTCTCTCGGAAACTGCGTTTCATCTGGGTTCAAGTCGAACAGCTTTGCTAATGGTGGAGAGTGGCATGGTGCGGCTTGCCATGAGCGCGGAACGCGAATGGTCTGAGCTGTGTTGCGACTGGCAGAGCAATTTGATGATCAGCAGCCGGATCTAGCGGATTTGTGCGTGATCCGGTTGAGCGAAATTTATCCCTCACATCAGGTCTTGACAGTGGATGGTTCGGATTTCCAAGTTTACAGACGCAACAATCGGGAATTAATTCCATTAAAGTGCCCGCCAATAGATTAAAGGTATCTGAGGGGTCAGCAACTGTCTTAGTTTGCAAGGGAAAAGTTAGGGTTTTTTAGGAGGCGGTTGGCGAGGATAATGAGTTTTCGCATGAGGGCGGTGAGAGCGAGTTTTTTTGGTTTTCCTGCGTCAAGAA
>Ga0214921_10008568_pt1 | contig 13210 bp, 15 predicted proteins | sample LL1505_MetaG_FD_177992 | JGI IMG/M metagenome (GOLD analysis project Ga0214921, IMG submission 177992) | Freshwater microbial communities from Lake Lanier, Atlanta, Georgia, United States - LL-1505 | ecosystem: Environmental > Aquatic > Freshwater > Lake | place: USA: Georgia | collected... | reverse complement strand
AATCGTGACTCATGTGTTGTTGTGCGGCGGAAAGATATGGCCCGAGCGGACCAACCGGACGCTCAGCGCCCGATCGACGAAGGATGGACCCAGCCAAGTTGGCCGATCGCATTCACTTCCGTGAGGTTCTTATCGTTCTCTTTAGGTCTGCGAGAAGGGTGGGGGCGCTTGGATGGATCCGAAACAGATCTTGGTCGATCACGGAAACCGGATCAGCGCGCCCTTTGCGCAACTCCCCGCCGAACTCCTTTCAAGCCAAACAGCCTATAGAAAAACCCGCAAAAAGGCAAGAAGCCCTAAGTTTTTGTTTAACAGCAGTTTATGCCTGCTGAGGGGCTCCTGAAGGGGCTTGGAGCAAAGGTGTTGACCCTACGTTACCCCCGCTGAGATAAAATCCTGCGCCGGCCTGCTGAGGAAGCAGCATTAAGGCCAAGGCCTCTTTCCACGTCCCATCCACCCAGTACGGGTTACCTAGGAAATCCCCTGTCTGACCAAATTCACAAAAGAACCACGTGTAATTGTCCAACCCTTCTGCAAATCCCCCGGTTTGGGCAACTACCAGCGTTTTTTTCCCCTCTGTGCCATCTTCAGCCTGGCAGATCAGCTCCCCGCCATCTTGGAGAGTCCACCGCACATCCCAATAGGTCGTGTCCCCCTCCGTCCAGGTGGACCCATGTGTCCTCACCATCTGACTCAGAGCCCGGGCGAAACGGTTCCAATCATCCACCGCCCATTCGCTCGGTTGGAGAATTTGTTGCACCCGTTGCAGGCGGGTCCGCCACTCTTGGGTGATCCGGCGCAGTTCAACTCGGCTAATCATGGTCGGCTTAGCGGCGGCTGCCGGAGTCCCCTTCAAGGATCGAGAGCCTGCGCCTCACCGTCTCCAGATCTTTTTCCTGCCGGCTCAATTGGGATTTGGCCTGCTCTAAAAGAGACTGGTGTTTGGCCAGCTGCGCTCCGGTTGACTCCAGGGCACTCGACAATTCCTCATTGCGACCCTGAAGGGATGCGATGTCCTTGTTGATCCTCTGCTCCATCTGATCCACCGTCACACTTTGCCGCTGGATCTGTTTCCACAGAACAAACCCTCCAAACCCGGCAAGACTGGCGCACCCCAGAATGATCAGAAGAAGCGCCAACCCCACCCCGCTGAGGATGGAGGAAACTGCCCGCTGCTCCTTCCGTTGGCGATCGATGCTGCGTTTTACGTTTAAGGCCGCGGGACTGGTGGGGTTCATGGGTGGATCCTCCTTGGGTGGGTTGGCGTAAGGCGGCACATATCCGGCAGGTCTCGGTGGACCTTTGATCACCACCACCTCCGGGTCACCCCCGGAAGGGGCGGGACTGGGAGCCGAACCAAACGGAAGTTCCGGTTCGGGTGGCGCCGACGATGGGCTTGAAGTTTCCTTCATTCTTCTCTGCCCTTCGGATTTGAGCGTCTGGAGGACGGTTGGCGAGTGATTCTTTTCCCCCTTGGGGGCCTTAAATCATTTTTTGCGGCTGCTCCACCGCCACATCCTTGTCCAGCCCCTCCCCCCGTCGGATCAAGCTCTGCGCATTCAGCTGCACCGCTTCGTCCGGCCTTCTCCACATCGCCTCCAGAACCCCACAAATTCCCTCCTCATCTGGGCCGCCGTGATCCATTGCAACCCGGAGAAAATCCTCAGCAACCCGGAACGGATAAAGCCCCGGACACTCCCGGCTTCTTTCTTCCAGTTTTGTCATCAACTCCTGGCGTCGGACAGAGAAGCTCATCCCATCCTTTTGCATGGCTTGATGTTCCCGATCCCTTTTCCGGTGTCCAGTCGGGTCCTTGGCATTTTTTTATCCCACCCCGGATCCGTCAGTTCCAGTAAACCTTCTTCACCCCCATGGTTGCCCCCTCCAGCACTTAAAGGCATTCTCATCCGATGCAGATGGATCGCCGCCCTATCCTGGCAGGTGTATTTTTTGGTGCGCTTGTCGCTCTCGGTCCGTGGTTCCAAGGACTTCCCTTTTCCTCGGCGGCCCTTTTTTCAGCCGGACTTTTTTTCACCTATGCCTCCATCGGGTTTCTGGTTGGCATTCTCCCCTCTTTCCGTCCGAATTTTTTCGCTGGAGCCGTTTGGGGCCTCCTATACAGCCTGCCGGGATCCATTTTTACCGCTGTTCCCTATCCCCTGACACCGGAAGCCCCCGCGTACTACCGGGAATTCGTGGGGGGCGGGCTCCGAGCCGTTCTTCTCACGCTGATCTTTGGTGCCTTGGCAGGCGCCTGGGCCGGCCTTTTCCGCAGGAAATCATCGTGAGCTTCTTCTCTGTTGTCTCCCGACTGAATGGCCTGCTCTACCGGCGGGACCTCGCCCGACTCGGCCCCCAAGATCGTCTTCTAGCTCGGGCTTGGATGATCCAGTTCATGAAGTCGAACCACCCGGACTGGGATGCAAAAAAAATTGAGCGGGAATATGAAAACCTGCTTCATTGTCAACCCATGGCCGTGGATGAGTGGAAAAAAAGGATGCAGTCATGAGGTTGTGGCTGTGTCTTTCTCTGTTTTTCTGTAACGCAATCTCCGCTTCTCCGACCCCTCCCTCCACACCCCAACCCGTGGCTTTTCGTGTCGGCCCCCTCCGTTTCGATCGCCCGGAGTCTTGGCAATGGGTGAAGCCTTCTGGTGCGTTCCGGACCGCCCAACTGGAAAAAAAGGCTGCCGACGGAACTCTCCTCGTCATCACCTTTTCCCGTTTCCCCGCAGGAGAGGGCGGATCGGTTCAGGCCAATATCGACCGTTGGATTTCCCAATTCACACAAACCACCGGAGCCCCGGAAGTAATTTCCCATTCCGGTACAGGGCGCCCCTTCACCTTGGTTCGAATTCTAGGGACCATGAAAGGCGGCGTTCCGGGAGGCCCAGCGAAGGAATTGCCACACGCCATGCTGCGGGGAGCGATTCTCGAGGCCGATGGGGAGTTGGTAATGGTGAAGCTCGCGGGGCCCGCTTCGGCAGTTCGTTCCGGTGAAAAGGATTTTGAAGCACTGATCTCCGCTGCTTCCGGACGCAATTCGTAATTCAGATCGGGGTCAGGCTTCCCGGCCCGGAAAGATCCAGCTTCCGATAGAAACAGCTTTTTTCGCCCGTATGGCACGCAACACCGGGGTCTGGCAGTCGGACCCTGAGGACCAGACAATCCTGATCGCAATCCACTAGGATCTCTTCCACCTGCAAATAGTTCCCCGAAGTCTCCCCCTTGACCCACAACTTCTTCCTGGAACGGCTAAAAAATGTTGCCTTGCGATTCTTTCGGGTCGCTTCGAGCGCCTCCCGATTCATGTGAGCGACCATCAATACCCGCCCCGTGTCCACGTCCGTGACGACGGCCGTAAGTAGTCCTTGAGCGTCGAATTTTGGCTCAAAGGCCTCTGCCCTGTCCGGCGATGCCGGTTGCGTGTTCTTCATTCCGGGTTTCCCCGGCGCCTTATTTCTTGGCGGGCGCGGGGGCCGGGGGTGCGGGAGGGGCCGACACCGGCGGCGTAGTGGCCGTCACTGGGGCCGGTACTGCGGGTGCGGGCAAAAGAATCTTCACGGCGGCTTCCTTCCGGAGATCTTCCAAGAGGAGTCGGGTCGCTTCGCCCTGCTTCAATCTCTTGAGATGAGCCATGATTTCATTCTTCACGTCTTCCAACTTGAGGGTCTTCGCCCCTTCCTTGGCCTTCACCTTGATGAAGTGGTATCCGAACGGAGTTTCAAATACCGCACTCGTCTTTCCGGGAGCGGTTGAAAAGGCAACTTTTTCAAAGTTGGGGGTCATTTGCCCCTTGCTGAACGGAGGCAATTCGCCGCCCCGGGCCTTGCTGCCGGGATCATCCGAAACTTCCTGGGCGACTTTTTCAAAGGGTTCGCCTTTGTTTACCCGGGCCAAAGCTGCCTCGGCCGCTTTCTTTTTAGCTGCTTTCGTTGCCGCATCCGCGCTGGCGTCCACCTTCACCAAAATATGCTGGGCCTGGACAGTCTCATTTCTCTGCCAGAGCTTCGGGTTTTCGTTGTAAAACTTCTGCACGTCCTGGTCCGAGGGGGCCTTGAGGCTGGGCTCGACCCGGGCGCGCATCAGGTTGTCGACTTCGAGTTTCTGCTCGATTTCTTTCAGCATCGCCTGCTCGGTTGTCTTGGCTTTCGCCAGCTGTTCATCGAAGGCTTTTGCATCGGGGAAGTTTTTCTTCATCTTTTCCAGCTGCTCTTTCGCCAACCCGGCGGCATTCGCCAAGGGGGTTTTGCGGGCTTCCGACAAAGCAACTTGCCGGTTGATCATTTGATTGAGGATGTTCATCTCCAGCGAATTGAGCTGGGGAGCCGGAACCTTGTCCCGGGAGAGGTTGAAATTCGTTAGGGCCCGGTCCACTTCACCGTTGAGTTCCCCACGGGTGATCTTGATTCCCTTGCCTTCCGCCACGACAAATCGGGGATCTTGAGGATCCTTCACGGCGCAACCTGCGACCAAAACCGCGGCCAGGAGGGTTAGATAGAGAGAGAAATGTTTTTGCATAGAACCTTTTAGGTAAGGCCAATCCCCCCTCTTTGGCAAGCCCATGAAAACCGTCTTGTCCACAACCTTCAGAGGAAACTCCCTCTTTTCTACCCAAGACCTTCTGTTTATCCCCGCCAAACAAACTCCACCGGTTTTTCGATCCGGGGATCCAGACTATGATGAACCGGGCAGCCTAAGGCCGCCGCTTCAAGCAACTTTCTTTGCGGATGATCCCCGGAAAGCGGAACGGTGATTTTCGACTTCAACGCCACAATCCGCCGTGGGGAGTCAGTGCTCATCTCTTTGGTTGTCGAAATTTCCATCCCCTCAAGAGGGATGGAGTGTCTCTTGGCGGCAATCCCCATGATGGTGGCCATGCAGGCGGCCAACGCGGTGGCGACAAGGTCGGTCGGAGAAAAACTCTCCCCCTTCCCTTCGTTATCCACCGGGGCATCCGTTTCCAGCTTGGCTCCCGAAGGGCCGTGGACCGCCGAGCAGTGCAACTGCCCTTCGTAACGGACGGAAATTTTAACCAAGGGAGTCGGTCAATTCTGCCCGGCGCCCGGGCTGCGGGCCCATGCCCCGGCCAAGCCCAGAAGGAACATGATCCCGGAGCCTGCTGCCGCTCCGAGCAGGACCTTGAGAAGCTCGAGGCTCATCGACCGCCGTTGGTTTTCGAGCATCCTCTGGGTGCCGATCTTCAGCTGGGCCTTTTGGGTGTCCGTCTGCTGGGCCAACTTGATCATGAACTCTCCCGACTGGAGGGTGGTGCGGTTCTGTTGGTTGAAATTCGCCACGACGCTCTGGAGTTCCGTCGCAGAAAGGGTTTTCACCCGATCCACCGTGGTTTCGAGTTGCCGCATTTGGGCCTGGCTTTGGACCGTGATCTGTTCTTCCGCTGCCCGAATCAGGCGGTTCCCGGTGATCAACGATGCACCAATCACCAGAAGGAACCCGACGGCGTAGGCAAACGGGATAAAAGAAATCAGCCGCATGAGGGTTCGCTCGATCGGCAAGGGCATGACGCGCGGGAAGGCCAGGAGAACCCCGAGAGCCAGAAGAGGGACCGGAGTGCGATCCACCAAACCGGAGCTAAAACGGAAGGCCTGGAGGGATCCGCCAAAGGGGTTACCCAGCAATTGAAAGAGAAGGTCGATGCCTGCAAAAGCAAGGAGACCATAGCCAACAACGCGGATAATTTGGGGGGTGGGAGAAGTGGATTTCATAAGGGCGTAGAGTGATCTCTGTCGGCGATTTGTCGAGTCAGAAGCCTCTTCCCAGGCCCTCCGGCCCTGTCGTAAAGGCTTCCACGCTTTGTCGCAAAAAAAACGCATCTAGATCTAAAAAGTGTGGTTTAATACAAGAAGATGATGGCGACCCTCAACGCCTCGGACTGGGATCGTAACAAGGCGGGAATCCTTTTGCAGCGGGCCGGCTTTGGAGGGACTCCCCGGGAGGTTGACTCACTGGCCGCCCTTTCCCCCGCCGAAGCGGCCGATTCCCTGTTGGGCCCGGCCAAGCTCCTGCCTCCTGATCCTCCCTCCTTTTTGGAAGAAAGTGGCATGGAAGAGGCCCTGAAGGCCGAGCGAGCCAAAATGAACTCTCTTTCGGATTCGGCCAAGGCCGATGCAAAGAGAGAAGTCGGTCAGTATCTGCGGGCGAATCAGGGGCGTCAGATGACCGAGTTGCGGGGCTGGTGGTTGAAGCAGATGGCGGAACCCGCTCGGGCAACACGGGAAAAACTCACCCTCTTTCTCCACGGCCACTTTGCCACAAGCTTTGAAAAGGTCCGCAGCCCCTACCTCCTCTATCAACAAAACGGCCTCTTCCGGGAAAAGGGTTATGGCATGTGGTCGGATCTGGTTCTTGGGGTAGCGCAAGACCCGGCCATGTTGATCTATCTGGATGGAGCCAAAAGCCGGGCCGAAGCCCCGAATGAAAACTTTGCCCGGGAACTCTTCGAGCTCTTCACCCTTGGAGAGGGAAATTATACGGAAAAAGATATCCAGGAGAGTGCCCGTGCCTTCACCGGTTGGGGGATCGGAACGGCCAATTCGAAAAAGGCGCGCCTACAACACGGTTCCCTTCCCTTCTTCAAAAACATGCCCAAGTGGCACGATTCGGGGTCGAAGACGATCTTTGGCGAAACCGGCAACTTCGATGGTGCCGATGTGATTCGCCTCGCCTTGGCTCAAGCTGCCGCGCCGAGATGGATTGCCCAAAAACTTTGGCGCTTCTACGCCGGATGGCCTGCCCCAGAACCTTTGCTTCAGGAATTGGTTCGCGAATGGCAGTCACTCAAGGGAGAGATCCGCCCCTTCCTGATGGCGATGTGGACCAATCCGAATTTTTATGACCCTGTCCGTTCGGCCGACCGGGTAAAATCCCCAACGGAATGGCTGGTAGGGCTCTGCCGGCAAATCGGCCGTCCACTCCCCGCTCCTGCTCTTTCGGCCTATATTTTGAACCAGCTTGGACAAAATCTTTTCGAGCCTCCCAATGTCAAAGGCTGGGATGGCGGGATCGCATGGATCAACACCGCCAGCATCAGCCGGCGTTATGAGTATGGTTCATGGCTGGTGGATGGAACCCAAGGGGTGCAAAAACTTTCCAGCCTGAACATGGCAAAAATGGCCGGCGAAAGCGGCTTGCTAAAGATGTCCCTGCCGGAGATCAGCCCCGAAGGAATGGTGACCAGTCATGGCGCGAAAGATATGGATCCCGTCGAGAAGCGGGCCTCTTTGGAAAAAATGAAGGAGGCGGTGGCCTTATCTCCCGCTTCTGTCGCTGGCATCGCGACCTCGGAAGAACGGCAAAGTCCGGAAAAGTTGCTCGCCGCCTTGTCGTCCCGCTTCCTTTCCGGCGAAACGATCCCCGAGGATTTGCGCGCACGTTTCCAGCAGGCGGCCGGAGAAAAGATCCCCTTCACCGATGCGGCCGTGCGAAAGATGATTTTGGCCATCGTCCAAAGCCCGCTCTACCAAGTGACATGAAAGGATCCGCATGAATAACCACGAACTGAAAACCCGCCGAGAATTTCTCCGCACCGGCCTATTGGGCGGCTCTTTGTCCTGGACCCTGCCCGCCTTTCTTAGCCGAACGATGGAATCCCTTCATGCCCAAGCGGACGGGGCCCTGATCCAAGGGGTGACGGGTCGGGACGGAAATATTCTGGTCGTTCTCCAGTTGGCGGGCGGAAATGACGGCCTCAACACCGTCATCCCGATCGGGAATGACGAATACCGAAAAGCTCGCCCAACCCTCGGCCTGCCTGATCCTTCGATTTTGCGGATCGACCCCCAGACTGGCTTGCATCCCTCCCTTTCCGGACTGGCTTCGGCCTATCAGGACGGCCATCTCGCCATCGTTCAGGGGGTTGGCTATCCCAACCCAAACCGTTCTCATTTCCGCTCGACGGAAATCTGGGCCACGGGGGTCGATTCCGACAAATCCTCCACCACGGGGTGGATCGGACGATATTTCGACAATGCCTGCTCGGGTTGCGATGCCTCGGTCGGAATCGCCATGGCCTCCCAACTACCCCAGTCCTTCACCGCCTCCACCCCGAAGGGAGTCCTCTATCAGGGAGGCGGAGGTGCAAAAAAGAAAACTTCAAAAAAGAAAGGGTCGGCGGATGCGGACGGCTCGATGATGGCCATGGAGGACGACGAAGACGGCGGCGAAGCCGGTGGCTCCATCGGAATGCTCAATGGCCCGGGGAATCTGGGGCACCTCTCGGCTCTCGATTTTCTCGAGCGGACCGAAATGGATGCGAAAGTCAGCCAGCAGGAAATTGCCAAAGCCTCTGCGAAGGCAAAAAATTCCGTTCCCTATCCCGGCTCCCGCCTCGGCCAAAACTTTGCCATGGTTTCTCGTCTCATTGCCGGCGGCATGCCCACCCGGATTTACTATTTATCCCTCGGAGGTTTTGACACCCATACCCAGCAAGCGGGAGCGCATGAAAGACTGCTGAAGGACATGGGTGATTCCGTGGCAGCCTTTTTGGCCGACCTCAAGGCTCAGGGCAACCTAGGGAGGGTCACCCTCATGACGTTCAGCGAATTTGGTCGCAGGGTGAAGGAGAACGCAAGTGGCGGAACGGACCATGGGGCCGCCGCACCCCTCTTTCTAGCGGGTGGCGGAGCGAAGCCCGGTCTGCTGGGCCAAATGCCGTCCCTCGCCCCCCAGGATCTTTGGGATGGGGATGTGAAATACAACACCGATTTCCGCTCCGTCTACGCGACCATCTTGGAAAAACATTTGGGGGTCAAATCCGAGCCCATTCTCCGAAAATCCTTCCCCCTTCTTCCCGCCTACGGATAAAAGAAAACCCCCGATGGGATCGCCACCGGGGGTTTCGCACGACTCTCGTCGCTCAAACTCTTTAGACGTCGTAGTACATGAAGAATTCATACGGATGGGGACGGAGACGCAAGGCGTCGTAATCCTTGACCCGCATTTCGATAATCGTATCCACCATATCCTTCGTGAAGACATCTCCCTTGAGCAGGAACTCGTGATCCTTCTCGAGGGCCTGCGCTGCGCCAAGGAGTGAATCCGGGGCGCTGGGCACCTTCGCGAGTTCCTTGGGAGGAAGCTCGTACAGGTTCTTGTCCAGCGGATCGCCTGGGTGAATCTTGTTCTGGATGCCGTCCAATCCCGCCAGCATCTGTGCCGCGCAGGCGAGATACGGGTTGGCCGCCGGGTCCGGGGTGCGGAACTCAATCCGAACCGCTTTCGGATTCGAGGAGTAGGTGGGGATGCGGATGGCCGCACTCCGATTCCGCGCGCTGTACGCAAAATTCACCGGTGCCTCATATCCAGGGACCAGCCGCTTAAAGCTGTTGGTTGTTGGGTTAGTGATCGCCGTCAACGCCCGTGCGTGCTTGATGATCCCGCCGATGTAGTACAGGGCGAGTTCGCTCAAGTTTGCGTACCCCTTGCCTGCAAAGAGCGGCTTGCCGTCTTTCCAGATGCTTTGATGGCAGTGCATTCCTGAACCGTTATCTCCGAACAGAGGTTTGGGCATGAAGGTGGCCGTCTTGCCGTGACGCCGAGCCACATTGCGAACCACATATTTATAGAGGTTCATCTTGTCGCCTGTTCGAACAAGGGTGTCGAAACGAATATCGATCTCGGCTTGGCCCGCGGTGGCTACTTCATGATGCTGGCGCTCAATCTGAACTCCAAGATCTTCCAGCATGAGGGTGATCTCATTGCGGATATCCTGTTGTGTGTCGGCGGGAGGAACAGGGAAGTACCCCTCCTTGTGGCGGATCTTGTATCCGGTGTTCGGCATTTCCTCACGGCCACTGTTGAAGATGCCCTCGGAGGAGTCGACCTGATAGAAGGCGCCCCGGGAAGAGGAGTCGTAGCGGACGTCGTCAAAGATGAAGAATTCGGCTTCCGGTCCGAAGAAGGCGGTGTCTCCAATCTTTGTCGTCTGGAGATATTTTTCGGCACGAAGGGCGATACTGCGAGGATCGCGCTCATACGTTTGCATGGTGATCGGATCGATCACGGTACATACGAGGCTAAGGGTCGGTTCCGCGTTGAACGGATCAATCATGGCCGTTGCCGGATCCGGCAGAACCAACATGTCGGACGAGTTGATCGACTTCCACCCGCGGATGGAAGAACCGTCGAAGCCCAACCCTTCCTTGAACGTCGACTCCTCAAGTTCCGCCAGGGTCGTCGTGAAGTGCTGCCAGGTTCCGGGGATATCACAGAATTTGTAGTCCACCAGGCGGCAGTTGTTGGCTTTGGCAAAGGCCAAGACCTCTTTGCCCGATTTTGCATTCAGATGTTTTTCGCTCATTGATTTTGCTCCTTTGTGTTGAAGGGGTGATTTGCCTGTGGGCATCTCAGACCGCCTTTTCTCCCTTGTCTTCTGTCCTGATGCGGATGACTTCATCCATCGGTAGAACAAAAATTTTCCCGTCGCCAATCTTCCCGGTTTTGGCGGCCTTGAGGATCGCGGCAGTGGCCTTGGCCACAGAGGCTTCCGGCAGGACGATCTCGATCTTCACCTTCGGCAGGAAGTCCACGGTGTATTCGCTTCCTCGGTAGATTTCGGTGTGGCCCTTTTGACGGCCAAACCCCTTTACCTCGGTCACGGTCATTCCTTCCACTCCGGCTTCGTGAAGGGCTTCCTTCACCTCTTCCAGCTTGAAGGGCTTGATGATTGCTTCGATTTTTTTCAGAGCCATAGGTGTATCCTTCTTTCTGGGGAACTCCCCGGATTAATAGATGTAGCCCTTTTCTTCGTGATCACTGACGTCGAGACCTTCCCGCTCGGCCTCGCTGGCCGGCCGCAGACCCATCAGGGCCTTGATGGCGAAGGCAATGACCGTGGTTCCGACGACGGAAAGAACCAGGGTAAGCGCCATGGCCTTGCACTGTTCGGCCACCAAGGTCTTGCCTACGATGTCTTTCAAATTCGTGTTCAGGTTGGCGTTCACTTCCGCCGTTGCGAGGACGCCGGTGAGGAATGCGCCAAGGGTTCCGCCGATGGCATGGACGCCAAAGGTGTCGAGAGCGTCATCATAACCAAACCATCTCTTCACCCGGGTGCAGAAGAACCAAGGGACCAGTCCGGCTGCCACTCCAATCACGATGGAACCGGTGGCATTGATAAATCCGGTTGCAGGAGTCACCACAACGAGGCCGGCGACTGCGCCCGAGCAGAAGCCCAGAACGCTCGCCTTGCCTTTGTCGAAATATTCAGCCACCGCCCACACAAAGGCGGCCACGCCGGTCGCCAAGGTGGTCGTCAGGAAGGCATTCGCCGCCACTCCGTCCGCAGCCACAGCCGAACCGGCGTTGAAGCCGTACCAGCCGACCCAAAGCATTCCCGTGCCGACCATGCAAAGCACCATGCTGTGCGGAGGCATTGGCTCTTTGCCGAAGCCAAGACGCTTCCCGAGAATCATGCAAAGGATGAGAGCCGACCATCCGGAGGACATGTGCACCACGGTCCCGCCGGCAAAATCGATCGCCTTGATCGCTGCGCCGGCGTTCCATACTCCGTTCATCAATCCGTTGATGCCCCAGACCATGTGTGCCAGGGGGAAATAAACGATGAACATCCACGCCCCGACAAAAATCAGGAGAGCGGAGAACTTAATTCTTTCCGCAATCGCGCCAATGATCAGCGCAGGCGTGATGATGGCAAACATCATCTGGTACATGCTGAAAACATTTTGGGAAACCCAGTAGGCATAATCTGTGTTCGGGGCCGAAGTCACCCCCTTAAGGAAGGAAAACTCCAATCCGCCGAGAATCGGGCTGTTGAAGCCCTTGCCAAAAACCAGGCTGTATCCCACCGCCCACCAAAGAATGGTCACGAGGCCGGTGATCCCAAGGCATTGGGCCAGCACGGAAAGGACGTTCTTCGAACGAACCAAGCCGCCGTAAAAAAGCGCCAACCCGGGGAGTGTCATAAACAAGACCAAGGCAGCCGAGGTCATCATCCAGCCGTTATGGCCGGGACCCGCTACGCCAACCGAGGCGGTTGTCAGGCCTTCAGGAATATTCCCTTTGGCATCTTTGAGGGCTGCGGTGGGATCCCCGTTTCCGAGGTAGGCTTCCAATCCTGCCACCCGTTGTTCCAATGTGGGCGCCGGGGCTTCTGCATGAACCCCCATCACGGTCATCCACAATACCGACAGCACCACCAAGGGGCGCCATCCCAACATGCTTTGTATCGTCATACTTCCATCTCCTTTGCTTGGCCTGTTGTCTTGCGCCGGATCGACGACCCCATGAAACAGACCTTCACCATGGGGCATATCTGAATAAGCAATACCCGTGCCAACTTTTATGGAATATCCAAATTTTGCTTTAAGTCGTTGTCCTATAGACTCTATTTTTCCATTTTCGTTATGAAAATAGGCCCGCAGAGTTGTAGTTCCAGTGTTCGTTGGCTGCTTTTAGCCAACTTGGGGCCGGAAGCATTTCTCCCGGCGGGGGCCCAAGACCTTATGCCGCTACCTCTTCTGTCTTGGCTTCGCCTTCACCGACGGCAAAGCGGGTGAACCGCCGAACAACAATATTTTCTCCGAGTTCCCCGATTTTGGACGAAATGATATCCTTCATCGTTAGATTGGCATCTTTCACGAACGCCTGCTCCATCAAGCAGACGGTGCTGTAATATTTCTCCACTTTCCCGGCAACAATCTTCTCCACGACAGCTTCGGGCTTTCCCTTGATCTGCGCCGCGGCCACTTCCTTTTCATCCTTCAAAGCCTTCTCCGGAACCTCTTCCCGGCTGACATAGAGAGGGCTGGCGGCGGCAATCTGCAGGGTGATGTCCTTGACCAGTTCGCGGAAATGCTCGTTCTTGGCGACGAAATCCGTCTCGCAATTCACCTCCACCAGCACCCCCACCTTGCCTCCTAAGTGGATGTAGGAGGCGATGACCCCTTCCCGTGTTTCCCGTCCGGCCTTTTTCCCTGCCGCAAGATTGAATTTTTTGCGCAGAATCTTTTCGGCCTCTTCGGGGTTCCCGTTGGCTTCGGTAAGTGCCTTTTTACAGTCCATCATGCCGGCATGGGTTCGGTCGCGGAGGTCTTTGACGATCTTGGGGTCGATGGTGGCGGCGGTGCTCATAATCTTTCCTTTCAGCCCGAACTTAGGCGGAGAGAGCTGCTTCCTTGCCTTTGGGGGCTCGCTCTTTTTTCTTTTTTTCCGTTTTTTCGGCCTGATCG
>Ga0214921_10008567_pt1 | contig 13213 bp, 14 predicted proteins | sample LL1505_MetaG_FD_177992 | JGI IMG/M metagenome (GOLD analysis project Ga0214921, IMG submission 177992) | Freshwater microbial communities from Lake Lanier, Atlanta, Georgia, United States - LL-1505 | ecosystem: Environmental > Aquatic > Freshwater > Lake | place: USA: Georgia | collected... | reverse complement strand
TTTGATGAATTCCTTCATTTTTAAATCCTAAACTTTCATATAAACTTATAGCTTTATTACTTTCTCTAACTTGTAAAATACATTTCTTATCTCCAACTGTCTTTAAAAATAATTTAATTAAATTTTTAGCAATACCTTTCTTTCTATGTTCTTCTTCTATTGCAATTGACATTAAAACAATCTCATCTGGCTTATTATCTAAAAAGTTTGGACAACCAAGCAAATAACCTATAATAACACCATCTTTTTTACAAATAAAATTATATTTTGGAAAATTTTTAACAATATCAAACCACAAAGTATATTTATAATTCTCGGGAAGATATTTTTCATTTATTTTCTTAATGACACTTACATCGTTTTGTAAAGTATAACTATATTTATACATAATTTATATATAAATATACTTTTTTTATATCGGCTTTACTAAATTTAAATATTCATCTCTAAACACTTTATCCTCTAATACTCCTTTTGTTACATATTTATCTGGTAAAATATAAAATAATTGATTTGTATAATACCATTTTACTGCATACTTATTTAATTTCTTTTTATCTTCTGACGTAACACTCGTTAATGGAAGAATAAATACATCATCAATAATATTATTCCAAGGAATAGTTTGAGTATAAATCATATGTAAACGTCCACCTGCCCCTTTTAATATATCAATTGAACATTTATTAATATAATCATTTTTTGTCTTTAACACTAATGAAACTTGATTGTTTTTATCGTGAACATTATAAATACTTTTTGATAATAATTGTTCAAGATATTTAATTTCATAAGTATCCCATTCTTCATCACTCCATTTAATCTTTCCAAATTCTCTTTGTATATCAGTATCAGCTGACTGTTGCATATTCCAGCAAGGTGCTTCTACTAAAAATGGTACGGAATACATCACTCTATGATTCTCAGATGCAGTCTTCATCATAATCCAATCAATACCATTATAACCTCCATTCTCTGCTAAATGTCTTAATCCATTTTCTGCTCCTTTTCTACTTATAATATAACAAGCTGTGCTTCCTAAATTTTCTTTTAATGCTCTTACACCATCCATAGAATAAGCTTCTGGTATTTTATGTTTAGAGTGAAAGTTAGTTTTATTATATTGTCCATAAGGATTTTGATGTAAAAACATAACTTCAAATTGGTCTTTATATTTATTAATTAGATAAATAACTTTATCACAAAAATCTTTTTGAACTACAATATCATCTTCAAGAACGATTGCATAATTACAATGTACATCTTCTAAAAATTGTTTCCAAATCTTAACGTGACTAACTACGCATCCAACTAAACCACAACGATAATCATAATCACTAGATTTAAATAATTTCATAATCTTATGAGTTGGTGTTTCAAACTTTCCGTCAAAAGCGTCTAATACTTCAAATGATAAAAGTTCATCATAATTATCTTTATAAAAACTTTGAAGTCTATCAAATCTACGGTTCAAATTAACAACAAACATTTTTAGTTCAATATTATTTGTTGCAATATTATTTGTTGCAACTTGTTCTTTTATTTCTTGTTTAATAGATTTACTAAAAACATTTTCATCTTTTACTTTTTTAATGTCTTCTCCAAACTGCTTTTCTTCATTTAAATCATATGCATTAATCATATCTGTTTGACGTTCATATGTCCTTCTTCCAATATGTAAACAAGATACATTATCTAAGAAAATTGTTCTATATCCTTTTGCATAATAAATATGAGCATATTCCATCTCAAAATGTTTTGCTTTTTCATTATATTTTCCAAGTTCTTTAAAAATACGAGTATGAGTAAGTCCAACTCTTAAACTATAATGTGGCCAATAATAACAATTTCCTGTTCCTAATTTTTTAACCTTATCTTCTAATTGTCGTCCTTGATAAAAATTATGAACAAAATATCTTTGTCCATCATTTGTTCGTTTCATAGTTGAACCTTTTACTGTACTATATGTTGTTAAATCTTCTGAATAATTAACATTAATTAATGCTTGACCATACGACTTGTCTTCTTTCAAAATATTTAATAATTTAGTGACATAATTATCTGGAAAGAAAAATTCCCAATCATCTTCAATGTTCATTACATAAGGAGTTTTAATCATATCCATTAATATATTTAACGAACGAGCGTGACCTTTGTTTGTTTCATCTTTATAAATATATGTAATAAATGGAAATTCTTCTTTCATTTGATTTCTCATTTTTTCAGAACTATTATCATCAATAACAATCCAATCAAATAAATATTGTTTCAAATCTTTTACATATTTTAATATACTAATCATTGTCCTTCGAAATAAATCAAAACGTTTACAAGTGGTCATTGTAACTGTTATTTTATTTGAAGGATCTGTTGGTTTATTTTGACTCCATTTTATATATTCTTCTACGTCAGATTTGTTATATTCGCAAAAAGGAGTTCTTCCATCATTTGTAATAAAGGCATAAATTAAATTATAAAGTTGATAAACAAGATAATAAGAATTTTCATTCAAATTACATTTAAAAAGATTTGTAAAGTTTTCATTTAATTCATTGATATTACGTTGAATAAAATATTTAAAAATATTATTAATATATGTCTTTTCTTCACTCACTGAAGCTTGCAACGAAGAAACAACAATATTACATTGTTTAGACACTTCTCTTAATGTATCTTGGAAATCCATCTTTGTCTCTAAACAATTGTATTTTTAAATGATTTATTTTATATTTTTTATTCAAATTTTATCTAAAAATGTCTCCTGCAAAAACTAAAAAGGAAATTGTATATTCTGAGTCAGAATCTGAAAGTGAGTTTTCTGATATTGAAGAAGAAGAAGAAGATGATATAGAAGAAGATGAAATTATCGAAGAAGATGAAGAAAAAGAAGAAAGAATTGTTGATGACGATGATGATACCGATACAGATGATGATGAAATTATAAACGAAGAAGATGAGGAAGAAGAATATGAAGAAGAACAAGAAGATTTTGAAGAAGAAACAATAGTAGAAGAACAAGTAGAAGATATACCGTTAGAAGAAGCAGAAGAAATAGTTGAAAGTTCGATGAATATTGAAGACGGACAAACAAAATATGTTAAGAAACGAACTTTAAAAATAAAATATTATGAAGTTCCTTCAAGTTATAAAAAATATAAAATGCATGAAGTCTCAAGAGAACAAGTTATAACAATGTTTGTAGATATATTAGGTAATCAAAAAAATGCAGAAACTTTTGAAAAATATATTTTTCAATCAGTTGGAAATAGTCTTGAAAAATTTGAAAATAAATTTAAATATATAGAGACAGCTCGTAATCTTATTGATTATTTTATGAATTTAAAAGGAAAAAATAATCTTAAATTATCTGATATATTAGATATGGTAAAAAATAATAAATTAGATTTTTCTTCTAACTTTTATGAAGAATACAGAGAAGAAATTAAGAAAGAATTAAAGAAATCACAAGTACCAGTTGAAGTCGTTGAAGGGTTATTTCCTTGTCCTAAATGTAAGTCTGAAAATACTCAACATTATAGTGTTCAGACAAGACGGTCAGATGAACCTCCTACTATATTCTTGGAATGTTTGAATAAATTTTGTTTGCATAAATGGCGTATGGGTTAATAAAAAAAATTTTTATATTTATTTATTAATAAAAATGAATAAACAATTAATTGCGTATTATATTGGTATACTTATCGTATTTGCTACTCATCTTTATATGTTAGGATTTATTGATAAAATGGAAAGAAAAGAAATCGTTGGACATTCTGTATTAAATATATTTGCAGGATTAATGATTGCATATTATTTTATGAATAAAGAAGGATTTATTTCTTTTTGAAGTTAACTTTATTAATCAAATTAATAAAGTTATTTAAATATGTAGAATCATGTTATATAATGAGAACTTTATTTGATAATTTAGATATGCATTCTTTTACAATGATTACTGTAAAATCATTTCTTGATAATTTAGATAATAATGAAATTAACGACATTACTAAATGTGGTTATGACGAAGATGACTATGACCAATATTTTTGGGATATTCTTAAAGAGCATATCATTAAAAAAAGAATGAAAGAAGAAAATATAAAAGAAACTTATAAATTATTAGAACAATTTCTTCCAAGTGATATCATAAAATATCATATAAAAGATTATAGCTTAGAACCAGATTATAAATGGAGATTACATAATCTTGGATTAAAAATTGTCAAAAATGTTTATACATATAATATAATATCTGATTATCCTCCCTCCTTAGTAGATAAAAATATTGATTCTGTTAATTTATTTAATCCAAGTAATCTTAATTATTATGAAGAAATTACTCAAATTAATTGTAAATTAGTTGTTTTATATTTAACAAAATACGGAATGATTCCGTATAGAAGATTATGGTATTATGATTGTGAAGAAGATGTTGAGATTAATGATGAATATTTTGAAAATGAACGTGCATGTGAAAGACAATTTTATGATGCATGGGATTTGGCATTACATTCCATATTAGATGGAAAAATTTTATGTAGAATGTCAGTTAGAGATTTAACATTTCGTTTAGAATTTGATACAAATGATTTTTATGATGTAAAAATATATGGTGTTTACAGAAGTAAATATCCTTACATTTGGTTTGAAATACCTTCAACAGAAGAAGAAGTTCGTCCATTTCATATTAAATTAATGGAAGATGATGATGTTGTATTTACATCAGATAAATATTATGTATGATATTACTTTCTTTTCTTTGTTGACCTTTTTGCTAAAGAACGTTTACATTCAGGATGAGATTTCTTTACTTGAGAATATGATACTGCTACAGCTTGAGCTCTTGACACCCATCTACCTTTTTTCAGTTCTTTCATATTTTTCTTAATTTTAGTTTGAAGATAATCACGACATTTTGATTTAACAGCAGACCTTACTGTTCTTTTTTTAATTTGTTTGCTACCTCTACGTTTGCTACGTTTACTACTTTTAATACGCATACTACCACATTGCATTTTTATTAATTTTAATTAATAAAAAAGATAATAATTTTTTTAATTAACCAAACGTTGATTCAATATCATATTTAACATACAAAAATCCATCCTTATCTTTATGGTCTCTATATATTATACTAATTAATTCAGTTTGTTTTGGTAATGTATTATTAATAAACATATAAAGACCTTGATCTGATTTTAATGTTAATCTTTTACGAATTGTAATAAATAATTGACCAATAGGCATATCAGAGGGAACAAGATATTTATGTTTATCTATATCTAATATTTTTGTATTAGCTCGTTGAACAATAACAGGGACACGATCAGGAAATTTTTTACGAATACGAACACATTCTTCTAAACGTTTAGTAAGAGGAAGATTACAAAAGGTTTCTTCAAAGTTATTACTCATTATATAATATATCAAATAGAAAATAATTTTTTAAAACTCTTTTAAAACTGATATTTTACTAAACGAATTCATATCATCAATTACTAATATATCTTCTTTCTCATATTCATATTCTTTATTTAAATTTATCAACAAGTTCCATCCTTTAATATCATCTATAAAAATCGCACTATGAATACTTGCAAATACAGTTGGAATATGATGTCTATTATCTGCTATAAAAATCATTGGACCTGCTTTATCAACTAATACATTATAAATACTATTTGTAACTACTTCGCTTACATTTGTATTTAAAATTTTTGATTCTTCTTCTAAGATTTTATTTTTTGTCATATTAAATATATATAAGTATTCTTTGTTTATCTTTTCTTCTTGAAACGTATCCAACATATCAATTGATATTTTTTTAATTGATTTTGAAATCCATATGGTCAAATACTCTACTATATCTTTAATATGTTTTTCATTTGTACTATAAATTATAAAAACAGGTCTTTTTAAATTATCTCTTGTCCTTGTTATTGAAAATTCTGTCATATTAGACACAACTTCATTAAGTCTAACTAATTCTTTTCTTGACATTTTTTTATATATTAATATTTTTTATTTAAATGTGTTAAAGACACAAATTTAATAAAGTAAAATGAGTAATAATAAAATCTTTGTAAAAATTTTAGCATTCTTAAACGAACTTAATAAAATGTTTGGTGATAAAAACACTAATATATTTAACTATTATAAAGTTTGTAAAAATACCCCTAGTTCTAACCAAAAAGCCATTAAAAATCACGTCACATTATTTAGCAACTTTCTACTTCCTAATAAAATTAACATTGTAAATAATGACTTTGAAAGCTTTAATCCTACCGATATTAAAATTAGTGATAAAACTTTTATTAACTTTAAAGATGTATTTACTCAAGCCAATAAAGATTGGAGACCTGCCATCTTTAAACATCTTCAATATCTTCTTTATTTAATTAATCCAGAAGAAGAAGTCAAAGAATCATTTGCTTCTAATAAACAAGATAACAAAGACAATGGGTCTAGCAAAGAAACTCAAGTTTTAAATAATTTTGTTGAAAAACTTCAAGATAACTTTAAAAATAATGACTCAAAGAATCCTGTTGAACTCGGTATTAATTTATTAAAAGATGGTACCTTTATAAATATGTATCAAGACATCAATAACAGTCTTCAAAATGGAGAATTAAAACTTGATAAACTTCTTGGTAGCGTTCAAAATATTATTGGCGAATTAACTCAAGAACTTCCTAAAGATGCAGCTCCTGCTAATGATTTATTAAATAATATGTCAAGTATGTTAAACAATATTGCTCCTGACGGAAATATCAACCAAGATAATGTTCCTGATTTATCTCAAATGATGTCAGGATTAACCTCAAATCCTATGATGACTAATATGTTAAACTCGATGATGGGGTCTATGTCACCTTCTGATTCTCAATCTACTGATATCAATAATTTATTAGGAGGTTTAGATATTAATAGTTTAATGTCAACTATGGGTCCTATGATGGCTCAAATGATGGGTGGAAATAATCAAGGACTTGATATGAGTATGTTGACAGGATTATTAGGAGGAATGAATTTAAATGAAGAAATGAATAAAGAACAAGAATAAATAATTTTATTAAAAGAGAAATTAGGTCTCTTATAATTTTAATAAAATTAATTTTGATTAATACTATAAAATATTAACATTGGGGTAACTTTTTCAAAAATATCTAAATCTTTTAATTCAGTAATTGTATTATCATTACACATAAAAAATCTATTTTGTCTTTTCACAATTGCAATATAATGACCTCCTCCATAATTTCCCATATGCAAGACACAAGAATTAAAAAAATATTCTTGTTTAATATTTTTATGGTCATTTGTAGATGTTAATTCAAAGTTATCTAATACTTCTATTGCTGGTACTTCTTTACAATTTATAATATATATTGAAACAATCGGAGATAATACTGTAATATCTTTCCCTTCAAACATCTCATCAAATGATTTTTTAAAACTTTCTTGATAAATCATTTGAAAAGATAATAAAGGTTCATATCTATCTTCATTATCTGAAGTTTTAAAATGAAACTGAGTATAAAAAGCATCATAAATTAATGAACGAGAATAATTTTGAAACTTAAACCAAGAATCAATATAATAGATTGATTTAATTTGATTTTTAAAATTATCATCTAATTTAATTGATGTATCAATACAAAGTAAATCTGTAAGATATAAAAAAGCTTCTTGAGCATCTTGTGGAACACCTATTTGAAATTTCTCTCTTATAAGATGTATTAATCTTTGTATACTATTTACAATCATATTTACATCTGTTATTTCAATTCCTTTTTTTATTTCTTTAAATAATTTGATAGAATTAGTTTGTGGGTCTCTAGGTCCATCATTAAGAGTATCAATTAAATTGATAAAAATATAATGATTAAATAAACATTGAAGAAGAGAATTTAACCAACACGTATTTCCAATATTATAGAATCCTATAAGATTGTTCATTTTATTTTATATATAAAATAAAATGAAAGTTTAACTTTTAATTTGGACGAACAATTTCAAATACAGCTTGAACTTGATTTCCTGGGTCTGGAACAACTGGAAATTTATAAGTCTCAAAATAAGTATATTGATTATTTGGATAAAAATCTAATATATCTCCTGTTGGTAAATATATAGATATATGTAAAGTATCATTTTCTCTAAATGATATATTATGTGTCATAAAAGAACCTTGTAAAGTTAACCAAGTAGTATTTGCTAAGAAAGTAACTGGAACTTTAAACAATGATTTTTTAGCAGTTGGATTATTACTTTCAATAGGAGAATTCCAAGTTTGTCCTTTCTCACTATATATTGAAACATATAAGAATGGATAACTTTGTAATGTTCCTCCATATCCTCCCTTTACCTTTGCATTAGGAACAATTAAATTAATTAATCTAACTTTTTCACAAAGTTCATTATTAAAGATTTCAGTTCCATTATAAACTAAAGGACGAGAATTATCATATGAAAAATCTAAAATTTGATAAGGTGTACCAATAGCTAATGGGAAAATTGCAGCAGGTATAGCTTTATCTATAGTTGCAACTTTAGTTGCTCCATTGTACGCTGTAATTCTTCTCCAAATAAAATTAACAGGATTTGGATTTGGAAAAAAGATAAATAAATTTATATAATATCCATCAGTTGGACTTGCCACTGCTCCTAATTGAATTGTAGTAGTAGTTGGAGTAGGAACGGTTAAAACATCCTCATAAACACCATTAATAAATGGAACTGGAAATTGTTTTCTAATATAATATGGAGTAAGTGCTGGAGGTATTCCTGCTAATGGAACTGCAGGAGATATAGTTGCAATTTGTGTTGTATTATCATATGCTACTATATTTCTAAAATATGTAACACCTCCAACTGTAAAATTTAATACACTATCTACATAAAAATTAACAATATTTGATGATAATACACTTAATGCAATTTGTGTAGAAGTTGAACCTCCTGATGTTGCATCGGTTTCGTATGGAAATGCTAATAAAACAGGGTCAAATGCTGTGACTGGACTATTTCTAACAGAACCGTTAACAGGAATAACAAAATCACCTACTTTAGGATAAGTAATTCTATCTCTATATGTTGAGTCGATATCAATATAACGTGTTACACTCATTTTATTATATAATTTTTTTTAATTTAAATTTCTTTTTTTTATTACTTTAACAATGTTTTTCTTCTCTAATTACTTCAAATATTGCTTGAATTTGCTTTCCTGGATTTGATAAAATTGGAAATCTATATCCTGGAAAATAAAACCACACCGGAGTTGGATCAAAATTTAAGATTGTTCCATCTGGCAAATATATTGTTATATGCAAATTATCATTCTCTCTAAATGATATATTTTGTTGCATTAAACTTCCTTGCAATGTAACCCATATATCTGCGTAATTTGAATTAAAAGTTATAGGAACTTTAAACAATGAATTCTTTGACAACGGATTATTTCCTTGAATTGGCTGATTCCACGTCTTTGATGACTCACTATATATTGATACGTATACATATGGATAATTCAAGATTGTTCCACCATTTGAACCTTCTATTGGAAGAACTGGAACTATCAAATTTATTAATTTAAGTTTTTCACAAACCGCATTTCCAAACAATTCAGTACCACTATAAATTAACGGTTTGTTATTATCATATGAAAAATCTAATATCTCATACACGGAATTTGCTAAGATAATTGATGGTAATGGTGGATATACTGTAGCTATCTTTACTCCTGCTACAATCGTATAATTAGTAATTTTTCTCCAAATATATAATGATGGGTCTGGAGCTGAACCTGCAGCTGGCCCTCCTATAGAACCTGGAGTAAATGGAAAGAAAATATATTTATTAATATATTCTCCTTCATTTACTGAAGCTGCAGCTCCTAATTGAATTGTAGTTGTTGTTGGAGTATTTACTAGTAAAGTATCTTGAAAATCTTGTGGAGTTGATGGAGGTCCAATCACTGACCCTTTTAAAGGATATGGTAAATTCTTTCTAATAGTATATGTATCGTTTAATGCACCTCCTATATACATATCTACTGTTGCATTCTTTGTAGCTCCAATATAAGAAATAATCTTAGCAAACAATCCTCCAACTTCAAGATATTGATTAATATAATAATTATTAACATTTGAAGAACTTGTTGATAATTGATACACTGCTGGAGGACCTGCTGCAACTGTTTGCAATTGACCTGTTTCAAATGGAAATGCTAAAGAAACAGGGTCTTGTGCAACAATAATATTATCAGTTGGTTTAGAATTGATTTGTAAAGCAAAATCTCCAACCTTTGGATATCTCAATCTATCTCTATATGTTGAATCTATATCAATGTATTTTATAACACTCATTTATAATTATATTATCATTTTTTTAAAAATATATTTAAAATTTTTTTAAAATTTAAGATTATATATTTATTTTTATATAAATGTCTGAAGAAAACTCAACCAAACCTGACCTCACTATTGATGTTCCTAGTCCTGCTAAAGAAAGCATCGAACTAAATCCTACTTTATCTCCTATTACTGAAGAAAGCAATCAACCTACAGAGATAACAATTGATGAAGTAAAAGTGGAAGAAACAAAAAAAGAAGTGTCATTCCAAGATCAACACGACGAAATCATTAAAAAGGCCATTGTCAACCTCTTTAAAGATAAAGATAGATTAAAAGTTGCTACATCTCTTGATATTATCAGTATGGCAATGGAAATTGCTGAAACTATTTTCTTACACGATTCTATTTCCAAGAAAATTCTCGTCTTAAGTATCGTTGAAAAAATATCTAAAGGTCTTGATGGCATTGAAGGCACATCTGACGATATTATTTCTCAAGAAACTATGAATACAATTTGCGTTTTACTCCAAAATCATTTAATTGAAGGAATTGTCAATGGATTAATTAAAGCTAGCAAACAACTCTATAATTTTAATAAAAAAAAGAGATGGTGTTGTTTTTAATAATACCTTTTAAGTCACAATATCAAAAATGTTTTAATTTAAATATTATTAAATTAAAACAACACAACCATTATTTTAATATAAATGTCAAAAGTTAAACAACCATCCACTAATATCACTGGCTTTGAATTTAAAACTCCTGATATTAAAACATTAATTATTAACACTGAGGCTAAAGATTTTCGTCTATTTGAACAATTTATGGACCTCTCTATCGACGATAACGGTAGAGATATCATCATCAAAGAACTCTATAAAAGAGACCCTCTTCTCCTTAACGAACTTTATAATAATAATATTATCAGCTACATAGAAACTCCTACTGGCTTTCTTAAAACTAATCTTTATTATCTCCTCAGACATCCTATGATTGACTTTCTTAAAAGAATTCAAATTCTTGAAACTGTAATCACTTACGACTCTAAATCCCAATCCAAAACTTATGAAAATATGATTGATTTAATTTATGATGTCAGTTCTTACGACCTTCAACAACAAAAAGATTTAAATGTTTCTACTACCGTTCTCTTTGATACCATTAAAAATATGATGAAGAAACCATTTGTCAAACAAATCTTTGAAAAATTAACTGAAGAAGAAATTCGTCAACAACGTCTCATTCAAAGTTTTACAAATATTTTTAAGAGTCAATATCTCAACGAAGACTTCAAATATAAACTCTTTGACTCTCTAAAAAAAGATTCTAATATCATTCAAAATATTAAATTTGTTGTTTCTAAGCTTCTCGTCCTTCACTCTTTTATTAATTATCAATATAATTTATACATCTGTCAATACTTGTTAGAAAATAATCACATCCAAAAGGAATATCTCCTTCATCTTGTACAAATTTCTAAACAAAGTGAAAATGAAAATTGTATTGCCGATATTGCTGACTTTTTAATTTCTGAAAAGATTGAAAATTATTCTTTAATTGACATCAAAGAATTTAAACAAATTGGACTTCACCTTTTTGAAGGTATTAAATGGGATTCTTCAGTCAAACATAAAAATATTTATAATAATAAACAAAATATTCATTCTATCAATATTGATAAAACCATTAAACCTTTCTTTGATAAACTCATTAATATGGACTTTGGCGAACGTTTACCTGCAAACATTGACGACGCCAAGATTCACGAACTTATTGAAGAGATATTGAAAATGTCTAGAGATATTATTGAAAAGAATAATATGAAGTTACAAACTATTAAGATTGAAAGAACTATTCAACGTTTTATTTTAGATAATACTGTTTACACTGATAAGCTTGTCTCCTTATTACAACTCTTATTTAGAAGTTATTTGTATATTATGATTACAAATGAGGGTAATGAAGAACTTTTGAAGAGATTTGTAGAGGAGTTATATGAGATGGCAGATACTTGTTCTACAGGACATTTGGTACGTTTAGCAAATATTTTCTCAGGATATGATGTTAATATGCATATGGATGTGGAAGATGAATTGAAAAGTTGTATCTTTCATCGGTTGACTATTATTATTAATAGTAAGTCGGAGGATGAACAAGATAAAATTTATGAAAATACAATGTCAGAAGAGTTTATGAAGATTTTATCAAAGGATTTGGTCGGTTTAATAAATGAATTAGAGAAGGAGTATGTAGAATCAAAGATTATATCATCGACAACTTTACAAGAGTTGTTTAGAAGGTATATTGGTATGTTTCAAGTTGGACAAAAATTATAAATGATTTAAGAAAGAAAATATTAAATGTATAGAAATGGAGTCGTTAAAGAATAAGATAAGAATTGAAAGAGTAAAAGAAAAGATTAGACTGGATGGTGGTTTAGTTGATATAAAATATTTTAGTGTAAATCATTATGTTAAAGAGTTAGAAAATCATTCAGAAGATGAAATATTACAATATATGAAAGATTCAATTTTAGCTATAAAATGTAAATCTTTTATATATAAGTTATATAGTAATTGTAATATGGTTAACTCGGCACAAGTATTTAAGATGTGTTTAGACGAGACTAAATTTAAAATTGATATTAATGAGTCTATAGATGAACTTTTATTACGAACATATTATTTATGGGTTGTATACAAGTTATTTTGTATAAGCACTAATAAATTTACATATTATACTTTTAAAGAGAAGAGTATAGATGAGATAGAAGAGTTATATGATGAGAATAAAAAGAGGAAAGATGAGAATAAGAAGGAGGATAAAAGTTGGTTAAATTTTTGGTCAAATTAAAA
>Ga0214921_10008566_pt1 | contig 13214 bp, 12 predicted proteins | sample LL1505_MetaG_FD_177992 | JGI IMG/M metagenome (GOLD analysis project Ga0214921, IMG submission 177992) | Freshwater microbial communities from Lake Lanier, Atlanta, Georgia, United States - LL-1505 | ecosystem: Environmental > Aquatic > Freshwater > Lake | place: USA: Georgia | collected... | reverse complement strand
ATGAAATATATGATCAATATGATGATTATTCGTATGTTTCATATCATTAATTATGCGATTTAATACATTATTATTATTAACTAAATTTTTTACAACAGTTAAATTTAATACTTCATTATGCATTTGTTCATATGTTTCAAATTTGTAAAAAAATAAACGTAGTTTGTCATCTAGTCCTGATTTTATACAACATTCAACATCTTTTAATATAGTTGAAATATCTATATTTTTATTTTTATAATGTGGATTTGTTTGTTCATGTTGTTCTTTACAATCTTCTTCTTCTTTATATATGTTTTCCTTTTTAATTGTATACATTATTTTTGAATGTTTAGGAAAAGATAGTCGATGGCTATATATAAATAATAGTATTCGTTTAATATGATTTAAAAAATATTTAATAAATATATAATAACATATAAATCATGAACAATAATATAAATGAAAATAATATAAATAACAATGAATATGTAAATGAAAATATAATTTTAAGTAACACTAATAATGCGGATAATATGGATAATATAGATAATTTGAAGATAAAAACACAACAAGATTTAATAAATGAATATTATCAAAAAATACAAAAACAAAAATATGAAAGATTTATTGAAATTACAATGAACCAAACAACATATACGAGAGATGAAGCAATCGCCAATCTAGAAAAGCATAATGGTGATATTACTCTTGTAATAAAAGAATTTCTTGGTGTTATTGATAAAAGCAACGAACATGAAAAAGAAAAAAAATTTAAATCGTTACATCAAAAACGTTACGATATCATAAGAGAATATATGGATAATGCTTCTATTAATTTTATGAAAAAACAAGAACAGACTAAAAGATATAATGAATTTATTGAAAAACGAAAACAATCACAAGAACAGGCAGAGGCACAGGAACGAGTAGAGGCACAGGGTAAATTATAAAATAAAAATAATAATTTATTAATAAATATATAAATTATTATTATAAAAATAGTCATATTTTATACTGAATAAATTCTCAACATGCACCAACACCAACGCCAAAAGCATTATTAATAATATTACTTTTAAGTGGTTTATTTTTTCTAATATTTACTGTATTATTTGGAATTATTTTATTATTAAGAAGAAAATCATTATTATCTTCATATAACTCGGGTAAAATATGAGTAAGAGGTTTATTAACTACATAAATCATTTGCTCACTTTGAAATAGTTTTCTATATTCTTGAATTGTTAAATTTCCGTAAAATTTATTTAAAAGATAAAAAGGATTAGGAGCAATTTTTATACTTTTTTCATATTTATATATTTTTCCATAAAGTAAATTTAATAAATGATATCTCTCAAATTTTGTAGATGTATCGACATTCTCATTCATAAGAAATGCCGCAGCACATTCAGGTGAACAAAAACAACCGTATACATTATAAACATCTTTTGTCAATGTTTTTGGTATATATATTGTAGGAGAATCGAATTCACATGTGCACCAAAAACATGCAGATCTCTGCGTCCCACCAATATTTTTACATATATCACTTTTATGAAAACTTATTTTTAGTTGATTTATTTTTCTCCATATATCCTTTTCACTCTTATTAATATCAATATTATCATCATTATCATCACAATTATCTAAATCATCGCGATTAATTAAATTATTACTATACGAATTAACATCAGAAGAATATGCATTATTGTAATAATCGTGAATATTATTGGGATAAACAATATTACTGTTATTATTAATGCTAGTATTATTTACAACATTAGAATTTATATTATCATACACCTTAAACAAATGTGATGAATTGTCTTTAGAAATAGGATTAGGAATAGGAATAGATGAAGTATTATTTCTTGATGGATTTTTAATATATATTTCACTCCCAGTTAACTGTGAAGAATTATAGCTCTGTATCTCATTTTGTTCAATTGAATAATTATTTGTTGTTTCTGTATTTATGTTTTTAATATCGCGAATAGAACATTTTAAATGTAAAATAATATTAGGTAATTCATTATTATTATTATTTTCTTCTAATTTTTGAGTAATAATTTTACCACCTTTTGGTTTTCTACCCCTTTTTTTAATTACCTTTTCTTCTGGGGGGATTTGCGCGTTATGTTCTGAATTTAATATTATATTTTCATTTTTTTTAGATTTACATACTCTGCGTTTCCTCGTTTTAACAATTATGTTTTCAGTAGAGGAATCGCCAATAGTAGTAATATTATCATTATTTTTATTTGCATTTGCATTTGCAATTAACATATCTTTTTTGGATCTTCTTTTTCTTATTTTTTTTTCAACAATAGGTTCTGAAATTATATTATCATTTAATTGATTTTCAATATTTGTTTGCACAGTATCTAATTTTACAGCTTTTTTTCTTCCTCTTTTTTTCTTTTCAACAATGATAGAAGGATTTTCTACACATATAATGGTAATACTATCATTATTAGTATCATTATTAGTATCATTATTAGTATCATTTATATTAGTATCATTGTTATATATATTATCGTTTGCTTCATTGTCTGTTGTAATGTTTGAATTCATATTAAACAATATTATATAATATAATTAAAAAGACTAATTTAAATCCTTTTAATATATATTTTTACGTTTTACACTATTATGAAATACTAGAAAGTATACTATTCTTTATCTAGTGTCATCATTTTTATTATTTGAAAGTCTTTTAAAACATGCTCTGCAAACAGGTTTATAATTCTCTACACCGATCACTACTTGGTCAGTTTCATTTGTAATTCTATAACTGAATAATCCCGATTTACCATCGCGACACTCACTACAAAGCGATTTAAGTTTAAAAACATTATCACAATATGGTATCAAATCAAGCAAAGAGCCAATCTTATTTTTTTTAAAATCTCCATCTAATCCGCAAATATATACACGCTTGTGTAATTCTTCAACCAATGGGATAACGCGATTTATGTCCGCAAAGAATTGTCCCTCATTTATTAGAATAACGTCGGATTCATTTACTTTTTCTATATTTTTCTCCATAATTTCTAAAATGGACGTTCCCTTGATGCATGGAATCATTATTTTATCATGGGTTGACATAAATGATGCATCGCAATAACGATTATCTTCTTCATAATTAATTACCATAACAGTGATATTACAATATTTGCACTGATCGTATATTTTTTTTAAATTCGACGTTTTTCCGGAAAACATTGGTCCAAGTATTAATTCTAAATACCCTTCACCTTTTTGTTTATTGTTTGAAATATAATTAGTTTTTGTATCTGCATGTGATAGTGGTGATGAACTCATTTTAAGATTTAAAGTATTCCTTGATGACGTTATAAACAAAGGTGTGTTTAATATTTCTATATTATTCATTATATAATATATAGTTTCAATTATATTTATTATAAAAAAACTTATTAAAACTAAAAAAGAAACAACTATAATAACAATAATAACAACATTATAAAATATGTTATTAAATACCAAATGTAAAAGTTGTAAAAAGAATGATTTTACTAATAACCATATACCAATATATTCATTTTATAAAAAGATAGATTCACCATTTAAAAAATGTGATGAAAATAAAAATATAAAATATAATAATGTATATACTGCAGACGCTGAAATAGATACAGAGATGGATACTGATATGGAAATGGATACTGATATAGATAAAGATATGGATAAAGAGATGGATACTGATATAGAAATGGATACTGATATGCGTGTAGACATTAAAAATATAATAGTAAAATCAAATATAAATATTATTAAATTGTCTGATGATATATCGAATAGAATGGTAACGATATCTTCACCAGTTGAAAATAAAACAGGTATAAATAATAGTGAATTTTTTAAAAATTCTACACCATGGGTAGAGAAATACCGTCCAGTATGTTTCGATGATATTGTATTGGATCCGATAAATAAAACATTATTAAAAAATATTATAGATAATAATTATTTCCCTAATTTATTATTTTATGGCCCACCAGGGACAGGTAAAACGACGACTATTATTAATTTGGTAAATTTATATCAAGAAAAGATGAATCTTAAAAACAAAGGTCTAATGATTCATTTAAATGCTTCAGATGAAAGAGGTATTGATATTATACGAAATCAAATAAACAGTTTTGTAAATTCAAAATCTTTATTTGGAGACGGTATGAAATTTGTAATCTTAGATGAAGTTGATTATATGACAAAAACCGCACAAATTGCACTTAGATATTTATTAAATAATTATAATAATAGTTTTAATGTAAGATTTTGTCTTATTTGCAATTATATTAGTCGTATAGATGAATCACTACAAACTGAATTCGTAAGAATGCGATTTAATCAATTGCCAGAAAATGATATATTGAATTTTTTAAAAAAAATAAATATAAATGAAAATCTTAAAATTAAAGATGATATTCTAATTTCAATTCAAACACATTTTATGTCTGATATTAGAAGTATGATTAACTATATGCAATCAAATCAAGATCTTATACACGAATGTAAAATAATAAAAAATGAATTGTGGATAAAATTAACAAAATGTTTGACAAAAAAAACAAAAATAGATATTATATTAAAAAAAATTAATAATATTAGCAGAGAATATAATATAGAACCAAAAAATATAATAAAAAATTACTTGAATTATATTATAAGAAATTATTCAATAACACCACAATTTCTTTATAATATTGAAAACATAATGCACGTGCAAGATTGTAAAACCGAACATATTTTAAAATATATTATTTATAAACTGAAATTATTTTTTAATCCTGATAATTATTTGAATGTATAATGTTATTCATAATGCGATTTTTACAAATATTATTTTCTTTGATCTCTTTATATTGATTTATTAAATATATATAATTGAAATAACTTAAAGAAAATAATAGGAATAAATAGAGACGTGCTTATTGTAAAACTTCAGAAATGTCATGTATTGATGACGAGTGGACAAGTTTCTTAACACAAGGGGCTATTATTTTATCAAATGAAAAAAATAGTGCAAAAAATAATGTTACTCATTCTTATCAACAAAATATGGATTCTACAATGACTTCATATACAGCTATTGTCGATACCAAAGACTCATCTAATATAGTTTTAAAACCATTATCGGAGATGGTAGCATCATCTACTATTGCAAAAAACAGTAGTAAAGAATTAAAACCATCTAAACAATCGATTAATATATCATCATTCAAAACTAACAAACAACAAATTACTAATACGTCGAAACATAAAAAATATGATAGTAGTTGTAATGGTAAAAAACATGATAAAGATGATGTAATCGATTATGATGGATTGGAAGATGGATTGGAAGATGGATTGGAAGATGGATTGGAAGATGGATTGGAAGATGTTTTGGAAGATGATTCGGTATATATTACAAATGCAGAAATAAATGAAACATGTATTGACAAACAACCAGTATGTAGTAATATTTATATATCTACAAAAACGAAAATATCATATTTAAATACACCCATTGATATAAAAAAAGTATTTTGGAGTATTCCAATATCACCTTATTCAACGCCGAATGAGTGTATTATTAAGAAGCAAATTAAAGTATCTACTACTGATCCAAAAGAGTTAGAGGAAATAAAAGAATTGTTAAAAAATGAGAAATATTATCAAGAACAGGAAATAGAGCATATTGATAACCCTGAAGGAAGAATTAAATTCAAAGTCCAGCTTAAAATTAATGTTGGATTATGTAAAAAAGATATTCTAAATTATAGGTGTAAATTAAAGCGAGCATTTTTCAACTGCTTTGTCCTTATTATGCGAATCAAAGATCATAACGGAGATGGCTTCAAAGAAATGCATATAAAAGTATTTAATACAGGAAAATTAGAAATTCCAGGTATTCAGACCGATGAATCTCTTACTCATGTATTAGAACTACTTATAACAATATTAAAACCAATTGTAGGTTCGCATATTAATTTTATCCCAGATAAATGTGAAACTGTGCTTATCAATTCTAATTTTAATTGTGGTTACTTTATTAATCGTGATAAATTATACAACATTCTTAAATATAAATATCGTATCAATAGTAACTATGATGCATGTTCATATCCAGGTATTCAGAGCAAGTTTTACTATATACCTGGTAATGATATACAAACAGGGCAACAAACACCTATGGGTGAAAATTCAAAAGCTTACGAAATATCATTTATGATTTTTCGAACAGGAAGTGTTCTAATCGTGGGACGATGTGACGAACCTGTATTATATTGTATATATGATTTTCTTAAAAAATTATTAGAAACAGAATATCCCGAAATTGGAAATCAATTAAATATTATTCAACAGAAAAAACATAATGTAAAATTACGTCGCAAAATTATTAACGTAGTTGAAGATATTTAGGCTTATATTGTTAATAATAATTAAAATAAAATATGTTTATTTAACTTAATTTTTTATTTAACTTAATTTTTTATTTAACTTAATTTTTATTAATATATGTTTTTTATTTAATAAGTATTTAAAGATTATTAAATTTGTTAATTATATAATATGAGTTCATCAAATCAAAATCAGCAATCAGCTGTCCAAACTTCTTCCTCTTCCTCTTCCTCTTCCTCTTCTTCTGGTGGAGCAAAAAATGGTGAGTCAGCTTACCGTCTTCCATCTAATGTTTGTTTGCAACATAGTTGTAAATTAGCTATTGTTCAGGACAAACCTATTATGATGGATTACTGGACAGCATCTCTTGATAAGTCTATTATCATCGGTGTCCGTGAATCCGGCGAAAAACTTTTGGTAAAGAGTGAAGATGAGTATACAAGCCCCATTGCAAACATTTACAAGGTAGAGACTGAGTATATTATCGTAACTGAGAACTCTATTTATCTTATCTCAAATGAAACACCTTCAAAGAAAATTAGCTGAAATGGCGTGATATTTATTCTTTTATTATTTTATTATATTATTTTTGTTATAACATAATAAACCATATTATAAAATATTATATAAAATATTATATATTTAATATGAAAAAGAAATTGAACAGTTTTTTGTTATATAATTTAATATATAACAAAAAATTAACAACTATGTATTCATATAAAAAAACAAAAGAGAATACAGCTTCTCCTGTTCATGAAAAATATGTGTCGTGTGTTGGTTTAAGTGCTACTGCATTTTCGAGTGAGTCTTCATCCGATTCCGATTCATCGTCATTGTCATTGTCTCCAATAAATGTGTATCGACAACGACACATTAGCAATAAGGACCAACGTTTTGCAAGCATTGCTTTGGAAGAAGCATCAAAGTCTACACTTCTTATGCAGCATGGATGTATCGCTGTTTTGAATGGTAAAGTCCTAGCAAAAGGGTGTAATAATATACGATCTCATTCCAAGGACGGGTTGCTCCATTTTCGCAAATGTTGTAGCGCACATGCAGAAATATCAGTTCTTCATAAATTATGTATTATGGAACTTTCTCCAAAAATTGTCCAGAAATTAGTTCTTTATATTGTTAGGCTTTCTAGAAGCGGTGAGATGGTTGAATCAGCACCATGTTTTCATTGCACGGTTCGTATGAAAAAATTAAATATAAAGGCAATTGTTTTCAGTAACAGTGATGGTGAACTTGAAAAAAGGCGTATCAATGAATATGACACCGATAAACTTACATATGGAGCAAAACGCGTTATTGATCCGTCATTTTATATACGATGAAGTAGTAATTATAAAACATACGATGTATCTCTTCCATTATACCAAGGCAAAGTAAATGTAAATTGTCCTGTTACTATACAAGATATTGGATTTGGACTATTACCTAAATAAGCTATAACTATTATAGCAGTAGACTGTCCAGTATTTGAAGTATTTAAATTTACAAATACCCCATCCATATTATTTATAGATATAGTTCTTACATTATTTTGCATACTGAAATTACTATTAGTACAATAATAAGTAATAGATATAGTATCATATAACGTCGAAGGAAGAGCAGGTATAAATACTGGTGTAAATACAGGTAGATTGACAATCCCGTAAGTATAAGGATCACCACTATCGAAGAATTGATAGGCTCCTATTTCATCAGAATAAAAAATAGGTGGATTTGTTTGTGAAAAATGACTGAAATTAATAGGAACATTTGCTGTTATATTTACTATAAAAGTTATATCATTAATAGTTACATATGTTAATCCAAGTCCTATGATATTCATCATAAGTGCTTGATTCGTTGGACCTGGTGTAAAACTAACTATATTTGGGACACTACAACTATAATTACTTACACTATTGGATGAAATTAAAATTGGTAAATTTATATTCAAATTATTTAATAATACACTTTCATCAATAATAGTTAAACCCGTTGGTAAGGGTAAATTATTACTACTAGGAGAATAGTAGATGTTACTACCGCCACTATCCGCCAATACACTTAAAGACGATAAATCAAATGGCCAAGCAGTTTTAAAATTAATACTACCAACAGTACCAGTTATAATACTTGGTAAAGGATCATGAATCCCTCCTCTTCGTATGTATGTAGCTATAATGTTTAACGATACTGTTGTATTTGATTTTCCTTGTAATACACTATAAATATAAGAATACATTGTTGCATATAAAATTATTTGTTGAGCTACGTAACCAACGTCTTGTGTTATATATTGAAACCATAGTAACCACGATTCGTCCATAGTTAATATATCGATTGAAGGTTGTTTATTATTTATAAAATTACTAAGAATAGCATTAGTTATAGCGGATAAATTTCCATAATAAATATACGCACAATCAGGAAGAACAAACCCGTCTCCTTTGCCAGCAGCTATACAAACAGGATTTGACTCATATATGGTTGTGTATGTCGAAGAACCATCGATCATCAAATTATCAATAATCAAATTATCACTTTGTTTGGTATATTTGTGGACAACTTGTATCGATACTTGTGAATTTAAAGTATCCATGTTAGAGTTCATACAATGAAGAATCATTTCAGGATTAGTTATCTGAATTCTATTTTCTCCTAAAACGAGGTTATCAATATCTTTTTTATACAGAGTATATTTATACTCTGATAGGAGAATTTCCATTGATTTAACCAGTTGTGGGCGCTTAACTAAAATAGAATCAGGCATATTATAAATATTATAAATATTATAAATATTATAAATATTATAAATATTATAAATATTTATTATTAATTTGAATATTTTTACTTGTTGCTTGTTACTTTTTTAGCGGAGAAGCATACCCGATAACAGCACATGCTATTCTTTTTCCTGCATGTCCTGTTGTCAAACTATCCGGTTGTCCACCCTGTCCGCAATCGTCCTCGTCAGCATGAATAATCAACCCGCGACCAATAATATTTGATTTTGTTCCATGAAGACAAATGACATCATCATAAAAAGTATACTTTGCTTCCCCTTTTGTGTTTGTCTTCAGATTTCCGAGATCGCCTACGTGTCGTTCTTTCATTCCCGGACATCCATGTGTTTTATTATACGGATTAAAATGAGCACACATACTATCACACGAATCACTCATATCGCCATACTCATGAACATGAAACCCATGAAGTCCTGATGTTTTAAGTCCTGTCAATTCTACGTCTATACGAACACGCGATTTTGATGACTCTTCTGTGAATCTTACCGTGCCTTTTACTTTTTTTACGTTAAAAACGGCAATCGCTTGAATTGGAGAATTAATATTTTTTTGTCTGGTTAATGATGATGATGATGACATTGATGTTGACATTTATTTATTTTGTTATACTATATAATACTATATAACGTTACTTTTATAGTATTTTATAATAATATATATAAATATTATACATATTATTATCAATTACTAACGGATTATTAACGAATTACTAACGAATGACTCATCGTAATTCTTAATCAACCTCTTCAATATTTGGCCCAGATGTTTGCTTTGACTGGTTTTGATTTTGAAAATCAGGCATTCCGCTACTGCCCCCCGCACCCGCACCCGCATATAGTTTTGAAATAATTGGAGCAACCATACTTTCCAGTTTCTTCTGCTGTTCCTCATATTCAGATGCCTCAATATCTTGTTGTGCTACTGACTCCATCCACTCAACAGATGTATTGCATGCTTTCTCAATCGCATCACGATCATCTTGTGACAACTTTTCTTTCATCGACTCCTCAGAAGTAGAATTTTTCACCGAATAGACATAATTCTCAAACCCATTTCGCGCATCAATCTTCTTTTTATGTTTTGCATCTTCCTCCTTGAATTTCTCCGCTTCAGACACCATGCGTTCAATATCATCCTTCGATAACCTCCCTTTATCATTCGTAATTGTGATTTTATTCGACTTACCTCCCGCTTTATCAACAGCGTTTACATTTAGTACACCATTCGCATCCAAATCAAATGTTACCTCGATTTGTGGCGTTCCTCTCGGAGCAGGAGGAATACCATCGAGCTGAAACTTACCCAGAATATTATTATCCTTTGTCAACTGACGCTCACCTTCAAATACCTGAATTAATACACCTGGCTGATTATCCGCATATGTCGAAAACGTCTGCCCCTTTTTACACGGAATCGTTGAATTTCGCTCAATCAGTTTTGTCATAACACCACCCGCTGTCTCAATGCCTAGTGAAAGTGGTGCAACATCCAACAACAAAATATCTTGAGTAACTTTGGACTGACTACCTGTCAAAATCGCCGCTTGAACCGCCGCACCATAAGCAACCGCCTCATCGGGATTGATTGAACGATTCAGCTCCTTTCCATTGAAAAACTCTGTTAGCAAACTACACACTTTCGGAATTCTCGTCGATCCACCAACAAGCACAATCTCGTCAATACTACTCTTCGACATTTTTGAATCTCTTAGAACACGCTCGACAGGTTCAATCGTAGAACGAAACAAATCCATACACAACTCTTCAAACTTTGCTCTCGTAATCTTTGTCATAAAATCAGTTCCATCAAATAGTGAATCAACCTCAATTGTAGTTTCCGCAGAAGCAGACAAAGTTCGCTTGGCACGTTCACATGCTGTTCGCAATCGTCTCAATGCACGGTTATTTCCTGTCGGATCTTTCTTTGTTTTTCGCTTGAATTCTTGCACACACCAATTCACCAACCTATTATCAAAATCCTCGCCACCCAAATGTGTATCTCCCGCCGTCGCCTTTACCTCGAAAATACCATCATCAATCGTCAGTAGTGACACATCAAAAGTCCCGCCACCCAAATCAAAAATTAAAATATTACTCTCTCCTTTTCCCTTTTTATCAAGTCCATACGCAATTGCTGCAGCAGTTGGCTCATTGATAATTCGCAATACATTAAGTCCAGCAATTGCACCTGCGTCTTTTGTTGCCTGGCGTTGTCCATCATTAAAATATGCCGGAACAGTGATTACTGCTGATGTTACAGGCGCACCCAAATAACTCTCCGCGATTTCTTTCATTTTAACCAGAACCATTGCCGAAATTTCCTCCGGGGAAAATGTCTTTTGCTCTCCTTTGAATTCGACTTGAACAAGCGGCTTTCCATCATCTTTGGAAACTACCTTGAAAGACCAATGCTTCATATCATTCTGAATATGTGTATCATCAATTTTTCTACCGATAAGACGCTTTGCATCAAAAATTGTATTCTCCGGATTCATCGAAACCTGGCTTTTCGCTGCATCTCCAATAAGACGCTCACTATCTGTGAACGCGACATATGATGGTGTTGTTCTATTTCCTTGATCATTCGCAATGATTTCTACACGCTCATTCTGCCAGACTCCAACACACGAATATGTTGTTCCCAAATCAATCCCAATCGCCTTTGACATTATACTACGCTGTAGTTGTATGTGTATGTATATATTATGGTATTTATCTCTATATTATTTTTAAAATATATTATTACACCTTTTATTATTTTACACCGATTAGTATATAAATATATTTGAATAATTATAATTATAGTTATATTTATATAAGTAAAATGCCGCATATCTTTTATAGTGGAATAGGAGCAAATGAATCAGGAATACATTCTATTGAAGAATTTTTAAATATTGCGAAAAATGCCTCATCACATTACTATGAAATGACTTCACTTGGTTTTGAAATGGAATATAAAAACTATTTACTTCCTAATGATTTTACAAAATTTACATTAGAAGAATGGATAGACTATTCAGGTGCTACATATTACAATTCTTAATGATAATATTATTTTAAATCTTCAAGGGTGTAAATGAGAAAAAGGTGTAAAACTATTAACAACACTCACAGATATCTACGTTATATTTATATACTTACCTACTTGCAATATCCATTGCGATATTCAGGAAATCCGATTTTGGCGAGTAATTGGAGCTGGCGCATCGTCATCGCCATACTTCCTCCCGAGTGCCCAACTTGCATATTGTATTGAACGCATTCGACAACAATGTCTCCACGACTAAACATGAATCCTTCTCCTCGGGGTGGTTCATAGGTTGAAAGGTATTCCCATACGTCAATCCCTTGTCTGATGATTTCGGCGTTTTCTTGTGCTAGAACAACTGAGTTCATTGCATCGCGAAGCATATCAGCTGCCCATTTATCATCCAAAAACGACAAATCGATTGCGGCGACTTCTTGGAGTGAGCGGGGGTATTTGGATTCTTCTTCGACTTCAACTTCGGCGCGAGGGGTAGGAGGGATTTCAGCCTCAATATCTTCAGCGGCAATGATGGCAGCAGCAATAAGAGTATGGATAGACATTTTGTGTTGGTGGGTGTTTGTTCTTAGATGTTTGAATTCTCTGTATTGAATTTACTGGCTTTTAGTTGTTTCAATTTTATAGTGTGTGAATTTCAGTTATAATCAATAAAAAATAATATTTACGTAATATATAGCGTCAGTAGCTTCTTTAAAATATGTCAAGCAATCAAACTTATAATATTGCTCGTGGGATGGTCCGTCCTGTTTCTAGTGGCAGTGGCGCGCGTCGTATTCTTTTTACAAATAATGCTGCTGACAATAGCAGCGTAAACCGATTTGTCCCTGGATCAGGCGTGGGTGCTTTGAATCGTTCTGTTAGAAATCATTTGTTAACTCGAGCAACTCCACAACGAAACATACCAGCAACACCTAACTGCAATTGTTGTGCCACCGAAAGCGATCTTGCTAAACTTAGCTCAGCAAGAGCTAT
>Ga0214921_10008565_pt1 | contig 13214 bp, 6 predicted proteins | sample LL1505_MetaG_FD_177992 | JGI IMG/M metagenome (GOLD analysis project Ga0214921, IMG submission 177992) | Freshwater microbial communities from Lake Lanier, Atlanta, Georgia, United States - LL-1505 | ecosystem: Environmental > Aquatic > Freshwater > Lake | place: USA: Georgia | collected 2015-05-28 | reverse complement strand
CCCGACATGTCTTATCCAATCAAAACCCATGTGTTTCCAAACGGATTCCGGATTATTTACCAGCACCCCGCGAATCAGATGCCGACTGCGCATATGAACGTCTTTTGTCACGTCGGTTCCGCGAACGAAGAGGAGCATACCCGAGGTGCCGCGCATGTAGTGGAACACATGTGTTTCCAAGGCACGGAGAAACGTCCGAAATCGAGAGACCTAGAAATCATAATGGACAATGCCGGTGCGACGTTCAATGCACATACCGACAAACCATACACGTGGTATGAAATCAATTGTCTAGACCAGCATGTGCCAGTATCTCTGGATATTCTCTCTGATATGATGTTGCATTCGGTGTTTCGCAAATCGATTTTTGAGAGAGAGATGCATGTAGTCATCGAAGAGAATATGCGCGATTTAACCAATTACCAAAACACGGTGTTTGACGACACGGATACTATGTTGTATCGAGGAAGTATGTATGAATTCCCGATTGATTCTCTCCAGTATCACCGCAAACCGGGGTCGTTGTCACACAAAGAAGTTGTTGCGTTTTACCGAAAACACTATTTCCCGGCAAACATGATTCTCAGTATTACGACACGTATTCCTTTTGCAACGATTTGCCGAATGGTGGAGAGAACTGCGTTTTGTTCCAATACGACTACGCGGCAACTTGAACCCGTGCTCAATCCGGCTCCGCGCATGATATTGGAACCGCAAACCAAATATCGCCTCCATTGCCGACCCGTTGCCAACATGAAATCGATCTATATGACCATTTCGTTCCGCGTATGCTCGTTTTACAACGTACGAGATACGTATGGACTTAAATTTCTGGAAAACTTGATTGGTGGAAGAGTCACGTCTCGTTTGTTTACGATTCTGCGAGAGAATCACGGGCTTACCTATCAATCCAGCGCAAAAACCGCGTTTTACGAAAACGCCGGCGGATTCACACTCTATGCCATTAGCGATTCCACCAAACTATTGAAAAATGGGACCAGTCAAAAAGGCGTGTTGCCGCTCGTGATTGAATTGTTAAACGGTCTTTTAGCCAAAGGCGTGACGGACGAAGAAATTCGCGTAACCAAAAGCTATTTGCGAAGTAGCATAGAGATCGATTTAGAAAATGCAAATCTACAATCGTATTACAATGGGTCGCAACTTCTCTTGATGAATGACCCGCCTGTACCGATCGACCAATTGTACTCCACTCATTACGCCCGATTTACGCGGAAAGATGCAACACGATTACTTCGGTTATATTTCAAACGAGAGAATATGTGTGTGGCATTGGTCGGAGGCGGGATTCCGAAGGAATCTATATTGGACGCGGAATTGGCGAAATTCCGGGGATAGCCGATAATATGGATTTATAATATAAATATGGACCGTTCAGAATGGTTAGTGTATGCGATTTTTGTACTGGTATTGGGCGCGTGTATTTACGTGTATTTCCAAGACAGTACATTCCAATTAAAATGCATTGTGTCCACGGTAGATGGGAATAAATACTGTGTGAGAGAACGAGAGAAGTTGCAAGATGCGGCGGACCTTTTAGCTAAAATCACGGATAAATGCAAGTCTTTGGTGGATTTTTGTCGAGAGAAATATCCGGAGAAAGAATGCGTGAAACGTCTGGTCGTGGGGTTTAATCCGCAAAAAATCATGGAAACGTTACCTACCAGTGAATACACGGCATATAGCGAGAACAAGGGAGAGAAATTGGCGTTTTGTCTGAACCGCACGAAAGAAGGCGAAGACAACATGATTGACGAACATACACTCACGTTTGTGGCGATTCACGAATTGTCGCATATTGCAACGAAATCGATTGGACACAAGAGCGATTTCTGGGAGAATTTCAAGTTTTTGCTTGAATGTGCCAAAGAGTCGGGGATTCACGACCCGGCGGATTACAAGAAAAAACCGACCGAATATTGCGGAATGAAAATACACGACAGTCCCTATTATGATGTGTAAGATATATGCATATGCGACATGTATTTCTGTCTCTCGTCTAAATCCACACACAGTACGGTGTGGTTCGGCAAATCGTACTTCTCAAATGCCTCATCGCTCATGCGCAACAGATGTTTCATGAGAACTCGCGCGGTATGTTTGTGCGTGATAATGAGTGGAAACCGGTTTTCATGGTAAATCGTGTAGACAATATCGTTCTCATAATACGGCAGCAGCCGTTGCAACACATTCTCTTTGGATTCGCCACGCTGAATGCTTTCAAAATAGCAATTTCGATAGACCGAATAAGGTGTATGGGGGGTTACGGAAGACGCGTCGATAATGGGCGGTTTCATGTAGAAATCGCGGCGCATCAGTTGCGTAAACCGATCTCCAAACAAATCGCGCACATGATTACGCGGCACTCCTTCCAATGTCCCATAATGTTTCTCGTTCAATCGCCAAGACGTGTGTATTTGCACATCCGGTGTTTCCAACGCTTCTCTCACAATCGTCGCGGTATGTATTGCGCGGTCCAGCACAGACGAAAACACAATGTCGGGATAGAATCCGTGGCATTTCAGGGCATTCGCCATCGATTTCGCTTCGGATTTCCCCTTTTCTGTCAAGGGGATATTGGTCCATCCCGTGAATTTGCTGTCTTTGTTCCAAATGGATTCGCCGTGTCGCGCAATCAAGAATCGATATCGATACATTCAAAACCGGCGCACGAGTGTCTTTACATATTCATTAGACAGTTTATTCTTCTACATAATGGTCCGAATGCCCTCCCGTTTCCACAATAGTCGGAAACGTCCCTATCACCGGAATCCTTACACCATAGTATTTGACTAAAAGAGGCTGGTCGACCGGCATTCTCTCCCAATCTTCCATCGCGTCCCATTTCCAGTACCAAATGCTGTTTGCTACATTGTAATGATTCCCATCCGTATCCACTACCATGAAATGCGTGTAGCCGCCTTGCGTATACGTGTATTTGTTCTTGACACAAATGGTGTGTTGACGTTCAGTGGAGGCGACATAACATAAATGGATGCCGGGCAATATAACCGCTTCACTGTAAAATTTCCGGGTTGGCGGATTCTCTCGATACACATAGTTGAATGCTTATATGCACTTGCGAACGAGAGAAATCGACATGGTATAAAGGTATGAACCGCAATACATTTATACCGGTTATTGGCACGTATGTTAGCGTGTATCCATTATTGAATCAGCGATTGCATCCGGGTTTTCAAGTCCGTGATTGGCGCAACCGCGTTCACTCGAAACACGTCTTGGAACAACGCGGCAGTGGATTCCACGTTTTTTTTCGCTACGGGTACCATGATGGATCCAATGACTGTCGGTAGGGAGGTCACGGTCGGCGCCTTCGGCGCCGCTCGAACAAATTGATACACAGGATATGATGTCGAAAACGAGAGAACGGGGATTTGCGAAAACTGACCCGCTGCCAACGCTTTACACACACCCCCATACAAATTCCGGATATCCACATTGTGTTGATACTGCCGTAACGTGTTGATGAGTGCATTGGTGAACGCACCTTCGTACTCTTTCTCAAAATTATCGTAGGCATCCGCACTGGTCTGATTGTCCCTACACCCACTCATCATGATAATGTGGGGATTCGTAATCGCGCGATAAGGGTTCGCGACTTGACTATACACACCATTCTGGAAATGGATGCTGTATTGCAAATCGCACACGCTTCCACTGTAACAACTGTCGAAGAAGAGCAACACGCGACTTTTGGAAGACGCCAGTAATGCAAGGAATTCTTTGTCGGAAACGAATCCAGCTCTCAAGAAATCGGACGGCACAATGACTTGGTCGATACCGGTTTGCCCGCGGATTTGCGTGCCGTGTCCACTGTAATGAATCCAGACTTCGTCGGCGGCAGTGGAACTTTTCAAGATGGCAGCAAACGCAGAGAGAATGTTGGCACGTGTAGGTAATCTAGACGGAACTGGATTGTCGTCTCTCAACAAGAGGATATTTTCGCTCGAATATCCGTATGCATCAATGAGCATGTTGTGCACATCCACAATGTCGTCAATACACCCTTTGAGTTGGTACTGAGGAGTTGCCGTGTAGTTGATACCGATTAACAGCGCGCGCTTGGACATTATATTCTTTACTGATAATTTTGGTTTCCATGAAAAAATCATATGAAAACCTCGCACTAATATATAAGAAATACAATGAACCCGGTCTACAAAGTATGTATTGTTGAATCGGACGGTTCGATTCAGCACACAATCGTGTTTGGGTCCTCGGACTCGGGGGACAGAGCTTTGGTCGGCGGAGCCTTAAACACGCATTACTCCGTGCGTCCCATCCACTCCGACGATTCCATCCATACGGTCAAATGCAAAATCTTGCTCGAGTTGCACGAAGGAAAACACACGTCGTCTCTCCATCTTCGCCCAGCCTACGAAGAACTCTATCTCTACACTTATGTACATGAAACCACCACCTTATCCAAACTCTTTGCCGCCATCCAGAAAGCCGACCCCGCAAATGGCGCAATCGAACGCCATGTGATTGAACACTTGCTTGCCGCTCATCCCGACCGTGCCGCGCTTCTCTCGAAATTACCCGCGGATGGACCCATTACGTCGGACGATTTAGCCGCGCTTCTCTCGCATCCAGGACAAAAACTGGCAATGAAAGTCCCAGTCGGCATCGAGATGCCAGAAACACGCGATTACTTGTTTGAAGCCGACCCGTTTGCCGTGGAGAAATACCGTGCCTACGAGAAAGAACACCCCGATTTGTTTCACGTGGAAAATCTGCTTTTGCTAAATTCCGGCGCGATTGTTGACAATACTTTGTATTTGTGTATTGCTAGCCGTGTGTTTGGAAACACAAGCCCGGCGGTTTCGGAATACGTGTCTCGCTATTATTACCCGCTCCTCTACAAACGTGACATTCACGATTCTTCCACCCTTGCTGAAAAACGAGCAGCACTGTTGAGAGAAACCGCGTCGTTGCGCCACGACGGAAGGCAACACACCTACGATGCCGTCAACACGTTTTACGATATTCATGCGGTCGAGGACGACAAAGTGAAACATTTAGCGAACGGTATACACTATGCCATGGTGCGTATTCGCCATTCCGAGTGGAAAGCGGCAAATCTAGAGATGGTGTTTAAAGTCTCTCACGCTTCGAAATCGGTACCCCTTATTAAGTACAATCCGGGGAATCGTCGAGAGAATCTGTACCGTTTTTACTACGAGGACTTGAGCAACGACGGGAAGAAAATCCCAGTTCTCGATGCCCAACATATTTTCCGTTTATCCAAAGACATTGGCAAATCCAAACACATCTCTTATTACGTACATCAATCCGTGTTTAAAACCGTAGTCTTGCATTTGGAACCTACTGGGCATGTCTTGGTCGAATGTACGTCTACCCATCCTCTCGCCGAATCCGAATTTGACAAACACGTCCAAGAGATGGTGAACCCCGCCATCCGCGCATTGAACCACGAGTTTCGTCAAATCGGGTTTACCCTCGGAGAATACACTGCACTGAGAGAACACGAAGTCGTATCCATGGAATACGTGTTGCGAACTGCGGCGGAATATTCCGTGCACGTGGATAAAATTCCGTGTATTTATTCCATCTGTACCATTCAACAGGAATCGCCGAAACATCCGCCCGTCGCAAGACTTAAACGTGTAGACCATTTTCGAGAGATGGACGCTGCCAATGCGCTTATGGCGGAAATGTACGGCAAATTATTATACAGTGATGCGCAACTAAGTGATATGGTGCAAGCATTGGTCGAGAGAAAACTGGCGAAAAACGAAAGCGAAGCCATGATCACGGTCACTGATTTTTTGAGTCGTATTCGCGACCAACCGTTCCAATTGGAAACGCCGGGGTTCCCCATCCAGATTCACGAAAACCCTTCACATTCATGGGTGGAAATGCGTGTCTCGGATATCACTTCGGCGTTTTATCTGGATACGGTGTTTGTCTACCTAGACGCATTCATGAAACTGACCCAAGTGAAGACGGAAACCGTGAAACAGTTGGTGAAACGGTTAAAGGCATTGTGTGGGAAAAAAGACAGCAAAGTGGGTGCGCAAGTCTTAGCCGAAACCGTGATTCCGGTAAATGCCAACACCTATGTTCGCGCACCGGTCGTGGACGAATCGATTTTCGCGGATTTGGGTATTGAATCCGAAGGGGAAGAACCGGAAGGGGCTTATACTGGCGAGTCGTCCATCTGGGAAGCGGAAGAAGACGAACCCGAAGATGTGGAAGAATGGATTCGCGAATTCAAAGACAAACTACCTGCAAAAGGCAAACAATCCATTGTCTTTGAACCCACGGAAGACGATGTTGTACAATCGACAGAAAACACGGAACCGGAACCGAAACCGAAACCGAAACAAAAAGAAGCGATTTCGTTTGATATCGAAGAAGAGGAGGAGGAAGACGTGTCGAAAGATATGCCGGACGATGCGTCGGTGGGGTCTTCTTCGGAGACAAACCCAGACGACGAAGAACTCTATGGAGGAACGCGTAACGAAAATTCAAACACTGAAGAAGATTCTCCCGAATCACAGCGTCTCTTGCCCGACGGAAAACCGCTGAAAAACCCGAATCCCTTCTTGGAACGAATGAAAACGAGAGACCCGGAATTGTTTCTCACGCAAACCTCGGGGCAATATTCGCGCTATTCGTCTATTTGTCAACCCGTCTCTCGGCATCCCGTCATACTTACCAAAGAAGAAATGGACAAATTACCTGAGGACCACTACACACACGCCATTCAATATGGCACCGATCCAGAGAAACAACATTATTATGTATGTCCTCGTTTCTGGTGTTTCAAAACAAATTCGCCGATTTCCGAAGAAGATGTGAAGGCGGAGAAATGTGGTAAAATAATCCCGAAAAACGCGAAAACCATACCCAAAGGTCATTATGTGTATGAACTCTCCGACAAAACGCAAGTACCAGGTTTCATCGCCGACGCACATCCCAAAGGGCATTGTTTACCCTGCTGTTTCAAGGAAGAACTCTGGAATTCCGCCAAACAAAAGAAACTCCGAAGTACGTGTTCTGCCATACCTACGGCGCCTACGGCGCCGGTCGCCGCGGCTACCATTACACACAAAGCCGAAATGTACATTATCAGTGTAGACACGTTTCCCGTTCCAGAGAAACGTTGGGGGTATTTGCCTATCCCAGCCCAATTGTTCTTGCAGATGGACTACAAAGACGCGATTGACCCGAATTATCAAGCCTTTCTCTTGAAAGGCAAAACCGTTCTTCTGAGGCACGGAGTTGAACACGCGCCCAAACAATCCTTTCTCGGCGTCTTTGCGCATATGTATGCCGACCAGACAAAAAAGAGTGTAGTACCTCGCGTGGAGGAGTTTCGCAACATACTTGTGAGAGAAATCACCCTGGACCGGTTTGCCATGGCACACAACGGTTCGCTTCTCTCGTCGTTTCACCCCAAACTAGGCGTGGTTTCGGAGAAAGCCACTATTCAGACAAAACAGTATGAAAAAACCAAGTTTGCGCAAGGATTGGACCTGGATAAACCCGAGCAGCGCGCGTATTTGGAAGACGCCATTCGAGCCTACCAAGCGTTCCACGCGTTTCTCCAAGACAAACAAGCGGTGATTGACCACACCTATTTGTGGGATTTTATTTGCGGAACCGATATGCTCATGAACGAAGGTGTGAACTTAGTGATTATGGAAATCAAGTCGGATGATATGTTGGAGAGAATCGAGCTGGTTTGTCCAAGCAGTGTGTATTCGGCGAACGTATTCGACGCCACCAAACCGTCTCTTCTTGTGTTAAAACAAGGCGAGTTCTACGAACCCGTGTTCCTACACGAATATGGTAGTAATCGAACGGTCAAGTTGTTTTCGGCAAAAGATGTGCCTGCCAACATCGCTTACGTGTTGCGCAATGTCGCCTTCGTCTCGAAAAAATACTGCCCTGCATTACCGAGTTTGCCCTCCATTTACAAATTCGCGCCCCCGATTCCGCTGGCTCGGCTTCTCGAGAAAGTAGAGCCGTTCGTAGAAAAACAAGTGTTGAATTATCAAGGGAAAACCATTGCACTCCTGGTGAGAGACGGGAACCAAACCGGGACGGGCGACACAAGTTCACAGACGGTTTGGATTCCATGCGCGCCTTCGGCGCGAAAACCGAATATTCCCGTCGTCTACATGGATAAACCCGAAGAATATCGCGATTACGATACGACCAAACGGCTTCTCTCCGTTTTCAAAGAGAAAGGTATTCCCTGTAAACCCGTGTTGAAAATCCAAGAAGACAAAATGATTGTAGGGTTCTTGACAGAAACCAACCAGTTTGTACCGATTATTCCAACCGAAAATACCCAGATGGATGAGGTCCGGCTGTATGCAGGTGTCAATCCCTTGACAGCAGACAAATCGTTTGCCGTTTCCAAACGGGGCGACACTGACCGGATTCGCCAAGTAAAACACATTCAACTGGAAAGCGAGTTCTACTCCGCATTCCGGAACAAAGTACGCGTCTTAGTGAATGCGTTTGAGCATTATGAAGCCAAACGCCGATTCCGAGAGACCGGCGACAACACTCTTACACCTTATTCGGTGAAGTTGAGTTCGATGGAATCGTATATTCGCGAACTCATTCGTGGACATGTGGTGTTTGTCGACATTGCCGAAGACGTGTTGCTCGAACTCGCGTCTATCAATGAATGTGTGGATGCGACTGACCAGTCGCCTTATTGTCTGGTCAAAGAGAAAGGCGTCGCACAATTGTCCATTCCCAAACACCATTTGTTATCGGGTGTCGACAACGAAATCGCCTATGTGAGTCGATTGGCGGACGAATTGGTGCGCAACGAACGCGTGAAATCGTTCTTTTACGATACGGATACGCGAATCAATGCGAAAACCACGGCGTATTCCATACACGCCAACGAATTCGTGTTGCCCCAATCGGCATTGACGCCGGATTATTTTGCAGGGTTTACCAACCGCGATATGAATCCCTATGTCAACTACACGAATTACGAATCAGCCACTCCGTCTATCAGTGTTTCGTACGAAGACCGTATCATCAAACAAGCGGAGCAATATTCCGCGAAACCGAAAGGTACGTCTGCCACAAGTACAACCGAATGCGTAGAGAAGACGATTTCCGTGATTGGTAATAAATCGGTTCTTTGGAAACGGATTTTCTCTCAAGAAGACACCAAAGAGATTGTGTTTTACGACAAGGAAGAATGCACGTTTCAACCGTGGATGTCGATTCTCTCGGCGAAATGGGGGAAACCGGTGGATTTACCGGAATTCAAAAAACATTTGTGTGTTGCCTACCGGAACATGGCAAATAGAGGGTCCGACTATTTGCTAAATATGTGTAAGATTATGCGTAATCAAGGGAAATCGCGTATGTTTGAATCGCTGGTGAAACAAAGTGTCCAGTTGTCTCTCGATGCATTTGCCGACGCTTTCGATGCAATCGTGATGAGCGATACCTATTACATGTCGGATATGGATGGATGGGTGTTGGCAACCGAATATGCGCTGCCAATTATCGTGTTTAATGCGAACGGTCTCAAGGGGTTTGTCCAAAAAGATTTGAAATGGTTGAAACTGAGTGGGGATTTGGACGAATCGTTTTGGTTCATTCGGTCGACGATTGGGTCGATGCCAAACAAAGTGTATTCGTATCATTTGATTACCGGTACGTATGGGTTGTCGGACTTGAAAGAGTTTTACGACATGGTGAAAGAATCCATACGGACCAAACAAATGGAAACACGGTCTCTCGAACAATTCTTGAGAGAAACGAAATTCATTACCAAACGATAAATACACACATGCAAATCATATCGGTCATACACATACATGTATCGATATGATTTATTCTTCTTCGTCATCGCCCCCGACTAACTTTTCGTCGAATTCATTTTCGCCACCTAATATCTTTTTCTCGTCCCCACCCCCGACTAACTTTTCGGGTAGTTCACCTTCGCCGCCCTTGTATTCGGCAAAATCAAGTGCGCCACCACGTCTTCTGCGCATGCGGCGGCTACCTCTGCGCATACGGCGAGAAACACGTCTAGGTACTCTGCGACTCTTTCTGCCAAACGGTTTTCGGACTAAAGTCGAAATGGTCTTGCTGGTTTTCTTGTATACTTTCTTTGCATCGCGCATGGCATCGCCTAAACGGTATGCTTTGTTGGCACTTCGGTTCTTGTGGAAGATTTTCTTCACGAGCATATTCCAAGGAGTAGACATTGGGTCGAGTATAAAGTATCCAGAGAAAAGAAACAAAATTGAACATATCGCCTAAATCAACGCAGGTAGGTACAACTGACCATCATCTCACATCATGAACCTCATTGAATTCCTTATATGCGTATCTCTAGTTGCTACGTGTTTTATCTGCGCAATGTGTACTATTCAGCAATACTTGTGTCCCATGTCGGTGGCACCTGAAGCACCCGAAGGACCCGTAAGGTCCGTGTTGCTAGTAGAATGCGATCCACATGCATCGATATCGCATTCTGCCATTGAAATCGTACCGTACCGTAACAACACGGTGCATTATCCGGTGTATGCAGAAGATAGCACCATCATAACTGATATCGACGACATGGAAGACGTCGAGTTACCTAAAATCGTTCCCTTTGCTGTCATGATTGAACAAATATGACGTGTAGAACATCCACAGGTAAGCATTTTGCCCAAACCCGTTATCTAACCTTCTCAGGACCGAGTTCAAAATCCTATATGGAGGAAAGGACCACATTTGACCTACTCCCAAGTGTTCGGTCCTGAGAGGGATACAATAAATAAAAAAGAAGTCTTTTTTATGTATGTGTCTTACCTTCGCCTAAAACCCGCCATCGTATGCATCATTACATAATCCTACCTCTACGCGTTTCAGTGTGGCAATGTGATTGTTCACTTCAATCTTCGACCGGGGGCATTGGTCCGACTTGCGTGTATCGTCTGCAAACAAATCATCCAGTTTCGCCGCTTCCGTGCTCGCCATTTCATCTTCCAGTTTTGACATTTCGTTCATGTCCAGTACCAACTGGAACGCATTTGTCCCGTAAAACCCGTTCTGACCACACATCACGTTCGCAGACACACCGCGCATATGGTCAAACTCGCCATACCTCGCGGCATCCAGCAAGACTTCCGTGTGTACTTCAAACGTCGCTTTGGCAATCGGACCGATGTCATCGCTAAACAATCCCGTTCGGAAAATCGACACCATGTCTTTGTTCGTGGTCATGCGGTCGCAGAGGAGACTCACATGATGGTAATTGATGTAGACGCCGCTAAATTCCATCACTTCCACCAATTCATTGTGGATGACTTGTCTCGCGGCTTCCAATCCGAGCACGTCGGCGATTTCTTTGATGTCGTTGCTATAGGTGCGTGTAGAATCAATATAGTCGAGTGCCAATGTTTCGAGCAAATTCGTTCCGGTTGTGTCCAGAATCCACACGTCTTTCTTCTCGTACTTCCCATCGTTCTTCGTAATCATATTCTGTAGTTTTCTCGGCAACACATTGTCGATGTTGTGTATACCACGCAACACGGTGTTCGCAAGAAGATCGTCCTGGAAACGTTTCAACAGATAAATATCGTCCGATTGGTCGAGGGGTTCCACCACTCCGCTCTTTTTCTTCTTTGACAACAACTGATTGGTGAGACGGATACGGAACACGAGTTTGTCAGCGTTGTAGTCAGAATACACACACTCCACTTCTTGTGCGAATGCGCCATTCTTGATTGCAAAGTGGATGTCGTCCATGGTAATGTTCTTGTCGAGCAACATCTCGGTATTCATCTCCATGCGCACAATCCACTTGGATTTACCTGCCGCGGAAGTAGTAGGGTCGGAATCTTCGCCGTTACACTCCTCTACCATCCGGGTAAATTCGTAGAACTGTTCAATCAACGCTCGGTCTTCCTGGATTTTCGTGTTGTGCTCGTCGGGGTCGAAACAGATTTGAATCGACTTGACTACATCGGACAACCGTGTATGCTCCAACATATTCGCAAACTTCTTCGCCTTCTCTTGACTATCTTCATCGAGCGGTTTCAAATGAACCGTCAGGGAAGGATTCTTGGGATGTTTCGTGAGACGCAGAATCTCTTCGATACGGGGCACACCACGCGTAACATTGGATTTAGACGCTACACCAGCATTATGAAACGTGTCCCTCAGACTGACCGCATTTCGGCAGTCGAAGTTGCGAGTGTCTTCAACTGTTAAATCATACGCGTAAGGGGTCGTATTCGGGATTTCCTCGATGCTCACCACTTTTTCAAACGCCAAGTCCATCATCTCACCATTTCTGGGTTGCATTTCAATGACGCCGTTGATTTTGTTGGGGAGGAATAAATCCGTCTCACTATATTCGAGTGTAAAGACTTGGGTTTGTATGGGCACACGATTACCGACACTCAGCAAGTTTGCCAAACGTTGTGCTTGTTGGTTTTCAACGTGTAATGTGAATGTATCCGCTTCGCCGCGGGATATGCGTCCGAATATGTCAAAGTGTTTCAATAAGATGTGGGTATCGAGCAACAGGCGGTACGATTTCGAATGGACATATATGGAGGTTTCCGAGATATTTTCGACGTTTCCTCCGAACAAAGCGTCCAAGAATCCACGCATACATTCTTTGTTTGAAAACAGGATTACATCCGATACACTTCTCTCGCGATTTCCGGCAAGCAACTCCATCATCTGAGACAACTTCTCGCTGTCCATCGTGTAATGTACCATATGTTCGATTTCCACTTGGTTGAATCTCACTGCAAGTGTATTGCAAACACGACGAATGGGTACGAAATAACTGTGTAATGGGTGAACCATTTTGATGACTGAATGTTCGTGTACGTGTAATCCGACAACACAATACGCTCCTAGCAAGTATCCGAAATCGTAGTCTAGAACGACGGTATGTTCGAGTATATCAACCTCGAACTTCTCCGTGAATTCAAGGGGTTTCCTCGAAACCGGCAAGTAATCGCCTACACGTAAATCCTCGCCATTCACTCCTTGGATTTTCCCATCCACCAGCTGCAAGAGCGACTTCGCCTTCGTGACAATGACTTCGCGTAACCCTTCCGTCGTCACTTTCAACATGGTATTGGTTCCGTCCTTGTTGATGACAGGGTGTTTCGTAACCGCCTCGATTCTTCGCCAAACGGTCCGCCCGTCTT
>Ga0214921_10008564_pt1 | contig 13215 bp, 14 predicted proteins | sample LL1505_MetaG_FD_177992 | JGI IMG/M metagenome (GOLD analysis project Ga0214921, IMG submission 177992) | Freshwater microbial communities from Lake Lanier, Atlanta, Georgia, United States - LL-1505 | ecosystem: Environmental > Aquatic > Freshwater > Lake | place: USA: Georgia | collected... | reverse complement strand
TATATTTTGTATAATTTATATTTTGTATAATTTATATTTTGTATAATTTATATTTTGTATAATTTATATTTTGTATAATTTATATTTTGTATAATTTATATTTTGTATAATTTATATTTTGTATAATATAATATGTCTTTGAATTTTACAACAAAATCATCCGTAAAATGCAGAAAATACAAATCATTTTATCCGAGTTTAACCCCAATTATATATGGGTTTTCAACATATTCATCCGCTAAAAATACGTATACTGTTGTTTATGTTACTGGAACAAATTTTTTACCAGATGGAACTACTACCGTTCAATTTGGAAGTTACACTAATCTACCAGTTGTTTATTATGGTTCGTTCAATATATCATTTGTTGTTCCTATACCTCTCACTCCGGCAACATATAAAGTATATGTAACAAATAATACAAATAGTAATTTTAATACTGGATTATTGTATTCAAGTCCAGTAACTTATACAATTACTTCGTAGCATAATTAAATTCTTTAAATATATTTTTTATATAATTTTATATACATTATATAAACATGGGCGCCGGAATATTACCAGCAACTATCTATAATGGCAAACTGTATTTTTTGTTTGGTAAAGAAAATAAATATGAAGATTCTGCCCCCGGATTTTCAGATTTTGGAGGGGGGACAGATAATTCTGAAACATATTTAGAAACTGCTATTCGCGAAGGTGTAGAAGAATTAACTGGATTTTTAGGGAATTATGAAGATATTAAAAAACTTTTAAAAAAACATGGCACATATAATATAGATTATAAGACCAATAACAATTATCGTATGCATATTTTTCCCATGATATATGACCCTATGTTGCCAATTTATTATAATAATAATCAAAAATTTATTCAAGAAAAATTAGACCCTACTATTATTAAAAGCACAAAAATATTTGAAAAAGCAGAAATTAAATGGATATGTGTAGATGATATTATGAAAATGCGTTCTAAATTTCGCTCATATTTTCAAAATATTGTAGATATGATTCATTCAGATAAGAATGAAATTAAGCAATTTATTGAAAAAAGTTTGAAAACAAATGGTAAAAATAAAACAAATAAAAATAAAACAAGTAAAAACAAAACTTTAAAAAAATACAGTTATAGAATAAAATAAAAAACAAAAATATATTATGTGTAAATATTATATAGATAAATGAGTGAACCACCTAATAAAAAAAGTCGTCCACCAAAGTATACTGGAAAAGAAGAAATTGACGAATTATATGATGTAATCAGCTCAAATCCAACATTTAACGCTGAAGAAGCCATATTCCTAACTCGTGAGCTAGGAGAAATATATGAACCAAGAAACCCATTAGGTGATCCCGTTTCCACTAAAGAACCAACCCCAATACAAAGTTATTTATTACGATATTTATCATCCGTTAAAAAATGTGCAACAAACAAATTATTACAATATACAGTTGTTAAAAAACTTATAGAACCTGTTAAAAAAATAGTAAATAATGTAATGAATTTTTCTGAAAGTTGTAGAATAAAAATAAAAGGTTTCAACGAAGATTGTGAAAAAAAATACCAATTATATTTGGTCGAATCATCTGAATTAATTCAACAAATAAAGGAAAGCAAACTTAAAATTAATGAATTATTATCGGAACTTCATAATGAAGTAGACTATATTCAAAAACTTATAGATGAGGCAATTTATGACGAAAATGAAGAGCTAAATATGAGTAGAATACTGTCATTAAATGAAGATGATAAAACAAGTATAGCTTATTTTGCTTTAATAAAGCCAGACGATGTAGGCCAGATTGGTCTTGTCAACGCTAAAATGCAAGAATTTTATAAAAAAAGCAAACAAATGTATGATGACCCAGCTAGAAGATCTGAACTTCAAGATATATTAACAGAATTTGATATAATTAAAAACATTATTAGTATATACTATACAAATGAAGAAGATTTTACTGATGTTGGGAAATATGAGGATTTAAGATTTGGTAATGTATATTTGGATGAATTACAAGCTGATACAAAAAAAGATGTTGCAAGAAGAAATACAGACTCCAAGGTTTTAACTGCATATGGTGAATTAGAGGCGTATCTTAATAAACAAAAACGAATACAAAAATATGGATATGATCCTGATGAAAATATTCTTTATACGTCAATTACATCTGATGATGAGTCTAGTGACGATGAATCTTCTGATTTTAACAAAAAATTAATTAATTCTATAGTTGAAGAACGTCATGGTGTAATTGGAGATCCTACACAATCTTTGCTTAATGCCAAAGAGTTAAACAAAATATATAAAGAATCTGTATTAAAACAATATCCGAAAGGAGGAAAAAAATCGAAAAAAACGAAAAAGATAAAAAAATCGAAAAAAACGAAAAAGGTCAGAAAAAATAGAAAAAATAAACAATCAAAAAGGCGACAAAAACGTTAAGCCAATGACATTAAGATATTAAATATTATTATTATTATTGCTATTATTATTGTAATACTTTTTTGCTTCTTCCATTTCGATATGTAGAGCTGGTAAACTATCCCATTCAGAATACGCCTTTGCTTTTGTTGTAGGTCTTTCTAATTTTAATAATTCTTGCAATGCTTTCATTCTTCTCTCTAATGGAAACATTTTAATAGATATTTTTCGAGATAATTGTTTCCATCTCCATTCAAATTGTAGCGCCGATTTCCAATCTGGAAAGCCGGATACATAACATGCACGTGTCCAAACCTCTCCTTGTTCAACTTTTATACTTGTAGCATGTGCTCCCCCTTTGATTTCTTTATTGTGTTGTCTAAGTCTTCTATCTAATTCAACTGTTGCACCCACATAAGTTGAATTATTGGAACATACTAATAAATAAACATAAAACATATATTTATTTATTATTACTTTTTTACATTTTTTTAGAATTATTTATATTTTTTTAGAATTATTTGTATTTTTTTTGAATTATTTATATTTATTTTTTTAGAATTATTTATATTTATTTTTTTAGAATTATTTATATTTATTTTTTTAAAATTGTTTATATTTATTTAAATTATTTATATTTATTTTTTTAAAATTATTTATATTTATTTAAATTATTTATATTTATTTTTTTTTAATTATTTATATTTATTTTTTTAGAATTATTTATATTTATTTTTTTAAAATTGTTTATATTTATTTAAATTATTTATATTTATTTTTTTAAAATTATTTATATTTATTTAAATTATTTATATTTATTTTTTTTAAATTATTTATATTTATTTTTTATTTTTTTAGAATTATTTTTTGCTTTTTTACACCTTTTCTCATTTAAACCGCCTATTTTAATTTGAAAACATACTATTTTTATGAATTGTGTATAGTTTATATTTACAAATATCATATGCTTCTTTTCCGCAAGGAAATTTTTCATAGTTATCTAAAAACGTATCACTAAAATGAGTATATTTATTATTATGACTATTCAGTGTTTCTATATTTTTATTTGTCAATTTATGTAAAGGAACATTTTTATATAAATAATATGTTTTATAAAAATTACCCATACTTATAGACAAACTTGAAACAACTAATCCAATAGAAACGAATCCATTTTCTTCTAGTGTATTCACATAATGCTCTTCTTCTTCTGTTATTAATTGAAAAATGTTTCTTTTTTGGTCGTTCATTTTTTTATTACTATAATAATATAAAAAAGTATTTATATTATTATATTATGATAATTATATTTTTTTACATTCTTCACATAAATCAGTAATTATAATATAATGGGCGTTTCACTTCGTAGTAAATGTGCAAAAGGTTTAAAAAATATTTTTATTTATTTTATTTTTTTATTGATTTTTTTGCTTTTTTTTGAATTTTATTTTTTATTGTATATTTTTTATTTGATTTTTTTTTATTTGAATATTTTTTATTTAAATATTTTTTATTTTGTTTTGTTTTTTGTTTTTTATTTTTTATTGTATATTTTTTAATACGTTTTTTAATTATTTTTTTACTTTTATTTTTTCCTCCTTTTTTATTTGACGTCGAAGATATATTACTTGTAGGATTACTCCAACTACATATTTTACCTTCTGGTCTATGTTGATTTACAACTATAAAATCTTCTACTCTAGATATATATCCTCCTAATGCTGAATTATTAATTTGGGTTTGTTGTCCATTTAATAAAAGAACAATTGCTCTAGCTGCAGATGGTCTGTCATTTGCCGCAAATAAACGCAATGCATCGCCAGCATTGCCCCAATCAACAATATCATTGCTCCTATACAGTATGTTAGTATAACCGCCATATTTACATACAGCATTTATTTCTTGAAATATATCACCAGAACCTTTAATCAAAATTGTAAATATACAAATTAATAATTCTTTATATTGTGAAAGTGTAGGGTCAGATTCCCAATTTGTTATAGGTGGAAATTTGCTTGTCAAGTCTCTTTTAAATAGTTTCAGTATATCTATTATATTTAACATTACATTTGTTCCAGTTGTTGTAGAAGAAGAAGAAGAAGAAGAAGAAGAAGATGAAGACGAAGAAGAAGACGTAGACGAAGAAGATAACGAAGAAGAAGATATTGTAAAATTGTTTGTTAAAAGATATTCACCTAAGTTTGTTATTGGTCCCGAGCTCAAAACACCGCATATCACTTCATAATTAGTTTGGATAAATTGTAAAATACTAATAAGACTTTTTGCCAAGGCATTTTTTGCTTCTAAATTTTTTATTTTACCATTTTTTATGTTTATATTATCTGAAGACACAGATAGTTCTGGATATAATTGGTTTAAAGGTTTATAGCTAATGATATATGTTGCATCACCGCTTGGGTCTGATAAAAATGAATCAGCACCATCCCTATATTTTAATTGGTCAATATTTAAATTCAACTTACCCTCGTAATAAGAATATCCATCATCATTTTGCACTTTGAAATGCATATCACCAAGTTCTATACTTTTTACACTAGAAGACCCAGGTGCTCCAAAAGTGCATTGAGTCATACCATCAAAAATTGATGTCCCAGGACAAAATACATTGTATTCGCGTATGTCTGAACTTAATACTGCGGCATTATCTATTATGTATTTTTTGATTGGTTGATTCTGTTTACTATTGCAATACAAATTGCCAAAGTCATTGCCAACATCCGCATCTGCTATAAAACTATTAAAATTTTTGGTAACATACTCTTTTATCGTTTTTAATAAAAAAGTGTCTAGATCTTTTATACCTTTACCAATCTTAGCATATTTTATACCAGAATAATAACCTAATAGTTCAAGTTCTGAACTACATAAGACTTCATCTCCGATTAGTTTAGGGCTAATTATATTTGGAGGGTTAGATGTATCAGTCGTAATATTAACATCTAATCCTACGCAAGATATTAATTTTAAATATGCATCTCTAATTGGGGTGCTTTGACCAAGACCATTGGCTTTTAAAGCTGTTGCGTCTTCTCTCGCTTGTCGTTTTGCTTTTAATTCCGCTTCTAATTTTTGTCTCAATGCTTCTTTTTCTTTTTGATCTTTTTGTTTTTTTTGACTCTTATCGTATTCATTTATTGCTTGATTATACTTCACAAGTATTTTGTCAATGTTTGTATCATAACTTGTATCAAAACTATTTATATTTATTTGTATTTTTCGTTTGTCATTTATATATTTTTGTGGAAGAGGAATTATCATAGACTTAAAAATTTTATCTAAGTTTCCAGATACACTAATTAGGTCGTTTGTATTCATACCATTATTGTATTTGTTTATTGCTCCTTGTATATCATCTACTATTTGTTTTTTTAAATCTTCATAGTATTTTTTTGCATCTTGTGTATATTTATCATCGCTATCTATATAAATTGGCTTAGTTGGATTTTCTAATAATTCACGTATATCCACAATTTGTTGACTATTATATGCTATATCTGATATATTTTTAACAAGCTCTTTAAGAGTATCATAGTGTTCTTCAGAAATAGTTCCACCACCAAATTGCCTAGAACCATCATATACAATAGAAGTATTTAATTTTTCTTTAATTGTCGAACGTGCTTGTGGAAATACATAATTTATATACGATTTTGCTATGCAATAATCTATGATATTCATTGATTTACTACTCATTAATGTATTTTTTATAGCCAGTATGTCTAAACGTAACATATTACGGACTTTTAAAATGTTATTTTTAAATTTCTCACTTAAATTAACATTTAAATCTAAAAAATCTGATACATAATAAAATAGTTTTTCATCATTCAACACTAATGATTTACTAGCATCTTGCTTGTTTTTATTAATCTCGGACATATATTTTATAAACAAAAGCTGAAGATTAATGTATGTATCATTATATATTTTTACATCACCATCTTGATATTCAAATAAACTGTCAGACTGAATTTGCATATCGTCACCATTTTGAGGCATATCGTCACCATTTTGAAGCATATCGTCACCATCATCATCATCATCGATTTGATATTCAGCGATTTGATCATCATCATCATCGTGCAATTCGTTTGAAGTGTTTTGTTTATTTGCTGTATCATAAACCCCACTTTGTTCTGGGATAAAAATATTACTCGCTATATAAATAATTAGTTGAGTAACATAACTTGAGAGTTGTTCTTTAGGTTCGGATTTAATTTCACTATTAAAAGTGTGCACTAAAAAATCAAACACATTAAATATACAATTTGTTTGAATAGATTCAACTAATTTATCATGTATCTGTTTATCGGCTAATATATTTTTGGTATCACTTGCAACTAGCGGTAGTCCTATTGATTGGATTGTAATTTTTTCTTGTGGTAATTGTTCATTTACTGGTGAAGATGGCGTAGTAAAGTTATCTCTAAAATTCCATGTGTTACTTAAATAATTTTTTTTAGGCGAACTAGGACGCGAAGATGGTGAATAATAATTCGGCGATCCGGGTGGTGACTGTGATCTTATTGGCGTAGAATTACTTGAAGGTAAATCTTCATTATCAGTTGCATCATTTAGTTGTGATTCTTCAATAGTACGATGCGGCGGTACAAATTTATAATTTTGTGTGATTTTTCCAATATTAATAGGATATGGGTGTTCTTCAATATATCTTGTTGGGTTTTTTGGATTTTTTGGAAATTTTAGATTTTTTGGAAATTTTAGATTTTTTGAAAATTTTGATAGATATGATATCATACCTCCAGACTGGTCCTCAACATCTTCTTCATCTTTTTCATCTTCTTCATCACTGTCATATATATCTGGATCATTTTGTAATGAAGATGTATTTAAAGTAAAACTATTACCAAAAATAAATTGTATACTAATTGTTGAATTTTTTATCCATCTTGCATCTGACGCATAATATCCAAAATCGTGTATTACATCGTGTATTATATTTAACGAATAAAAATCATAATTATTACCAGAAAGCTGTATTATTTTAGGGCTTGAACTAGATAAAGATGAAGATGAAGATGACGACGAAAAAGAACTTGTACCAAATGAAGTGCTCATTGCTTATTATATTAAAACAATAAAATATATTTTTTACTATATACGATTTACCACAACAATTTATCAGCCAACCATCCATTTGACCATTTTGTGTGTCTATCTTTGTCATGTCTAATCTTATATAATCTTCTACGCGTCTTAGCATATTTTAATCCATTTTTTTGAATATATGTAGGATAATCATTCATTCCATTTGCGCCTACACTAGCTATTTTTTTATTATTTTTATAAACATCTATTTTTTTGGTTTTATTTTTTGATAATTTTATTTTTACGCCCAATTGTTTTGCTTTTTTGTAAGTATAATTCGTTATTTTGTACATTTATTATATATTAAAAATACAAAATATAAAAATACAAAATAAAAAATGAATATTTGTACCTTTACTATTCAACTAAATATATAATTTCAGAATTATTTTTTTGTAAATCTTCTATTTCGTTTTTCATTACATTGAAATGTTTATATACTTCACTTTTAATATCCGGATACATTTCAAGACAAACGTCTAATTTATCCATATGTTTATCAACTTGACTACGAACTCTGTCAACATTATTATTAAATTTGTCCTTAATCGTTTTCAGCTTTGAAATGTATTTATTATGCAGTTTAGTATAATTACTAAATATTTTTTTACTTTTATTCAAAAGTGTTTTACACCCTTTTTTCGTTTTCGTGCGACGTTTTGGCATTTATACTATATTCTTATAAAAAATAATATAATAAAATGATATAAACATAATGGTTTATAATATACTATACTATCAAAAATAAATGACACCTTTCATTTTACTATCATTATTTTTTGGCTTTTGTGTTGCTACAAAATATGTTAAATTATGTGTTCATTGTAAACATTTTATAAATTCAAATCCAAATAATTTATCATTAGGTAAATGTGCATTATTTCCAAAAGCAGACGAACTATCAGAATATGAAAATTATAAAAAAAAGCAAGATTTAATAGATTATCTTGTAACTGGGCGTATATATGAAGATAATTATAATAAAGAAAAAGATTATTATTTTTGTTCTACTTCACGCGAGTTTAAAAGTATGTGTGGTGAAGATGGAAAATTATTTGTTCAAAAAAAAAAATAATTTTATACATTTTCTAGACAACAAAATAATCTATCACACAATTCTGCATTACATATACTTTCTTTAATGACATAAATTTTATTATCATTCAATTTATAATGATAATAATTACTCATTCCTTCACTACAAAAGTGAATTAATGATCCATTTTTTGCATCGTTAATTTGTCTAATACTTTTTTTTCGTTTATTTTCATTTATATAATTTAATCCAAATCCTATGTTTAAATTATGTTGATTACTTAATATAGTATTTTTTATTGATTGAATAAATTCGCCTAAAAGTAAATTATCGTTACAAACCAAAATATGAGAATCTAAAGTTATTTCATTCATGTATATTTATTATTATTTATTATTATTTATATAATTTTAATTTGTAATAAAAAAATATTTATATTTTTATACTTTTCACAAATTAAAATACTTATACTTAATTATATTGTTACAAATAAATAGGATTTTATATCATTTTTTTAAGTTCATCGATTCCATAGATAAAAAGCCAACAACCAGTATCTGCACACTTTTCTCTAATTGTCTGTGTTGTTTTTCTGGGAATATTATAAGAAATATCTGTATTTGTTCTCTCTAATAATTTTTCCAAACAATATTTTGGATTTTCTCCAAGATTATATTTATCATATATACTGTCCAATAAATCTATAAATCTATCTCTGTTAATATTTGGTTTATTCGGTTTACTATTTGATGAAAAGTGAGATTTATATTTAATTTGCCAATTATTTGAAACTTGTTCAATTGCATCTTTTTTATCTTTATTTGTGTCTCTAATATATAAATCCGGAATAGGATTACTTTTATTTAATGATTTGAATAATTCAATCAATTCTCCATCTGTAGAATTAATTCTTACATTGACAATAAGATAAGATTCATATAGCCATGCTGCATCATTATTATTTCCAAACTCAGAAGGGGTAAGTAAATCTAATGGTGTAGAATTATGTTCTTTAATTATTTTGAGAGAGGTATATCTATGAATACCATCGATAATGTCAAAAGATTGTTTTGCATTGTTAAAGCTTAAATAGATCATAGTATCAATTGGTTTCATAGAATTGTATATGTATCGTGCAATATCGTTACATCGTGTCAAATCCGGAGGTCTATTGTATTGCCAGTTGGTAATATTTGCAGAAAGTAGATCATCTACTTTAATTTTTATGATTTTATATTGACTAGTGTATTCGTGTAAAATCTGACAAGATTTAAATGCAGTAGTAAGTAATTCATTTATTACAACGATTGGTAAAAATTCGCTTGTTTTATAAGGTTCAAGTAATACATTTAGATCATGTTTTAATCTATCTACAACAATAAGTTTAACCTTAGGTTTATTTGTCGATTTAATACTATTCATTTTATTGTCAGTATTCGTTTTATTATCAGTATTCATTATTCACAATTATATTTTATATATCTTCTGTTCAATCAAATATTATATAAATAACTTATTCATATAATATTTCAAATCAATTTTTTATTTATTTATTAATAATAACTTCTTTTGCAATATTTTTTATTATTTTTTTTTCTTTTTCATCATCATTATCTCCTCTACCACCCATTGCTTCAATAATTAATGTATTATACTGATCCGATTTTTTTGAATCACTATAAATACATTCCGGATATTTCTCTCTAAACTCTGAAATCAACTTTGAATTTTTATGAGCAATATATTTAATAGCCTTCTTTAATTTAGTTTTTTCTGCGTTTTCTTTTTCCCATTTATTTTCATCTTTTACATACATGGTTTCTCTTTTATAATCACTACAATGAAGAGGACGTTTATTTATTTCTAATGCATTAAGGTTTTTTATAATAATACTTGAAATTCCTTCAACAAATCCTTGTTTTCCAACATTTTCCAAATCTGATAATTGTAATTTGAGAGAATTAACGAAATCCATAATATTCATTGCATCTTTACATTCTTCATTTAAAAACAAATTTAAATTAAATGTTTTATTATTTGAATTTATATTATTATTGCAATTAATATAATTATTATTATTATTATTTTTACAAACATCAACAATCATATTTTTTAATTCATTGTTTTCTTTCATTAAATATTGTACCAATTCACTCTGTTCTTCAGATTTTTTTGCATAACATTTTTTTTTATGAACATAAAGGCTTTGTTTACATGTATATTCATTTCCACATTCATTACACCAATGGGTTGCTACTTTTTGCGACTTTTGGTAAACATTTGGTAAACATTTTGCTACTTTCTGATGCTTACGTGTCAATAAATGTTTGTCATAATCCGAACTTCTACTTGTGTTATAGTCACATAAATTACATTGATAAATTTGTGCGACTTTTTGCGACTTTTGGTAAACATTGTCGTTCATTGGATATAATCAAAAATAAATTAGTTTTAAATACTTTTTTTAAAAATATTAAAAAATAAAAATTTTATCGTCACAAAAATAAAAAGTTTTAAAAGTTCTGAGACGCTAATTTTTTTATGGTAAGAAAGAATTTTGTTTTCCAAGATATGTTTTAGGTTTTCATTTTTGGACATTTATTTTGTCCAATTTTAAAAAGTAAAAAAAAGTCTTTGGAAAAAAATTTCTTTCTTTCTTTTAAAAATCCTTGGTTTTGATAATTATTCATCCCAAAATATAAAATATAAAATATTTTTTATTTTATATTTTTAATTTTCTCTCTTCGTATTGATTTTGAAACTATTTTTTAACAGATTTTTTAGTTTGTTTTTCTTTGATTGAAACATTATTTTGTTCAACAACATTTAAACTTAAAGATTGAATATTTTGATTTGGGGTGAGTTCTGTATTATTATTTTCAATTTTATTACTCATATTTGATTCATTTGAATTAACATTTTTAGTTTTACATCCTCTTTTATGAGCAGACATAGCAGATTGATTTTTTGCAACATAATCACAAAATTCACAAATATACTTACTTGAAGAAAACGCATATTTGGTAGATAAGAAATGTTCTAAACAAGGAAAATTTAAATCTTCTAATTGTTTAACCATTTTGGAAGAAAAATCCTTAACCATTTTAATTTGTAAAAGTTTTTGTGTTGCAAACAATTGATACTCTTTATTGATTTCATCTAAGACTTCTTTATCTATATTATATCCATCACCATTACATACTACTATTTCATCTAATTTTAATTTAAAATTATCTATAATATCAATTGCTATTTTAATTTTTTCTGCATCATTGTTTACTTCATGAACATATAAAAGAATATTTCCATTATGAATATTAATTTCAAAATTTTCTTTATTTGCAATACCAAAATTTTGAGAGAGAAATAATCCACAACAATTTTGTGTTTCTACATCACGAATAAACTTTTTAACTTCATCTTGTATAACATTTTTATTCCAATTTTTATTTTCTATTAAAATAATTGGTTTATTTTTACGCATCAACATGAAGTCACCGGTTTCCTTTTGTTCACCAACAATATCAATTTGTGCAGTTGAATAGAGAGATTGTAAAATATTAAATAAAATATTTTCAGAACATTTACCCTTTACAGAAGAAATTTCCATTTTCTTCAATAACTCAGATACATTATTTTGTAGCACAGATTGTGACGACTGATTTGATGAAGATAAATGTTTAATATCTTGAATATGTTGTTCAGTAGAAGTTTTAATTTCGTTTATTCTTGAATCTAATCTATGTTCAGTAGAAGTAATAATTGCATTTAATAATTGCTGTGTATTTGTCTGTGCATTTAAAAACTTATTTTCCATTTTGTTAATAAAATCAGAAAGAGAATCATTATTAATTGTAGTTTTTAATAATTGATTTGTTTCTTCTGAAACAGAAGAATGAAAAGTTGTCATTATTTCTTTAAGTTGTTTTGTTAAATTATCATTATTTTTTGGAACAACGTCGTTTAACATAAGTTGTGTTTTATCAATTAAACTACTATTATAATCTTTAATTAATGGTGTTAATCTGTCAATTGTGTTTACAGAATTATTTGTTAATATCATTTTTACATCTTCAATGTATTCTTTTTTAAATTCTGAAAACTTTGCGCTAAAATTTAATATTGTATCGGACTGAAGTTTTACGACATTTTCAGAAACGAATTTAATTTGTGTTTGCAATCCTTGAATGTTAGTTAAAAGTTGTGTTGCAATATTATTGTTGAGAGAAGAATTCATATCTTGTGTAAGGTTTTCCATTATAGAAATAAATATTAAATTCATAGATTCAAAATCTAAGTTCGGGTGATTTTTGTAGAAATCTATTACCTTTTTATTGTTGCAAACGAGAGAAAAAGATGCTTCCATTAATACAAATATATGTCGTCAACTGTTTAAATCAAATTTTTAACAAATATTTAAATCAAAATATTAATTAAAATAAAAAACTGTCAAATATTTGAAACAAAAAGTGTTGCTGAATCAAAAAACTAACAAAAAACTAAATCAATTTAAAAATTGAATTAAAAAACTAACAAAAAACTAAATCAAAATAAAAATTGAATTAAAAAACTAACAAAAAACTAAAACAAAAATAAATTTAAATAAAAATTTTTCCTAAAGTTTTT
>Ga0214921_10008563_pt1 | contig 13217 bp, 15 predicted proteins | sample LL1505_MetaG_FD_177992 | JGI IMG/M metagenome (GOLD analysis project Ga0214921, IMG submission 177992) | Freshwater microbial communities from Lake Lanier, Atlanta, Georgia, United States - LL-1505 | ecosystem: Environmental > Aquatic > Freshwater > Lake | place: USA: Georgia | collected... | reverse complement strand
TTTTGCAGTATTTGGTGTTTTTAAATTTGGGTTTAAAAAAAATATAAACAAAGCGGCAACAGCGGGCGGAATGAGCCAATAAATAAATTTCAATTTTGACTTTTTCTCTTTTTTAATTTTAGATAGCATTTGTGCTTCTTGGTTTTCAAAAAAATCAAGCGGAACCATCATTCCATGTTGTTGATTGGGAATCTGTTTAAGTTTTTCAAATTGTGCTGAGAAATAATGTTCTGGCACTTCAAAAGCACTTTCTTCAACAAGGTTTTGTTTATCGGATATTTTCATACAATCAGCTTAATTTTTTTTGGATGAACAATTCAATTTTTTTAACGGCATGGTGATAGCTGGCTTTTAAAGCTCCTACACTGGTTTGGAGTATTTCAGAAATTTCTTCGTATTTCAGATTTTCATGATACTTCATATTGAAAACCAATCGCTGTTTTTCAGGAAGACTTAAAATGGCTTCTTGTAATGATTGTTGAAGTTGATTGCCATTAAAATAAGGGTCAGTTTTTAAAGTGTTCAAAAGGTACAAGTCATTTTCTTCTGCATGTAAACTTTGAAGCTGTTTTTTTCGTTTTAAAAATTGAAGGGCCTCATTGGTTGCAATGCTGTAAATCCAAGTATAGAGCTTGCTATCAGCTCTGAAATCATCAATTTTCTCCCAAACTTTTATGAATGTATTTTGTGAAAGATCGTCTGCATCGGCATGGCTAATCACGATGCGCCTGATATGCCAATAAATTGGGACTTGAAAATAGCCCAAGCACTCAACAAAAGCCGAATGTTTAGTGGCTTTGTTTCTAAACTTTTTTAAGAGTTCAGCTTCTTCATGGTTGTTGAGTTGTTTGCGCATCTAGTGTTTAGATGGCTAAAGATAGGAAGGGTTTAATGAAAAAATTAAACGACGTTTTTAATTTCCATCAATTGCTCTTGAATGAAACCAATTTCTCTGATTACATGTGCCAGTTCTGTTTCTTCAAATATTTCATATACACCAGCCAATGCCAATTGTGTATCCATTTCTGGCTGACGAGCTTTACAAACCACAATACAAGGAATATTGAGTTGGTAGGAATCCATCATGCGCATAATTTCAACAGCATTGGTTTGTTTTAAGTGTCTGCCGCATAACAACATATCCGGCGGATTGAACCTTAATTCAAAATTCAAATCTTCCTTGGTTCTGACCCATCTCAAGAAATGTTTCAAACGACTTTTCGAAAAAGCCTGCTCAATATTTCTAATGCGCTGCTCGTTCGACTCTGCTAACAGAATTCTAATTTCCCAAAATGACTTCATATTTTCTGAATTTGAACCATGACTACTCTTTTTAAACTTATTTTAAGCATAGAAAATCAAACAGTTGCGTGATTTTACTTGCCTATTTCCATCTAATATTCCCAAAGCCCGTGCCAATCATTTTTGAATTGGATTCGCCAAAAAATTTAAAGTACTCTCAAAACATTATTGTCAGATTTTGGTTAAATTGATACGAAAAAATATTTGAGATGAAAAAAGCCATATTTATTAGCCTTGCAGCATTGTCTGTAACTTGGATTGCTTGCTCTGATAGCAATCAGCAAAAATCCACTTCAACTGAAATGACTCAAGAAGAACAAACCGAATTGCTAACGCAAGCGCAGGGTATGTTCAAAACACTGCCTCAAACCGCAGAAAACGTAAACAATCCTATCAGCAATGAAAAGGTATTATTAGGAAGGGTTTTGTATTTTGATACCCGCCTTTCAAAAACTGGAAACAATAGCTGTAATTCTTGCCATAATTTGGCAACATTTGGCGTTGACAACAAAGCTACTTCAACAGGTGATGCAGGTAAAAACGGCGATAGAAACTCGCCAACTGTATTCAATGCAGCTTTGCATATTGCGCAATTCTGGGATGGAAGAGCCAAAGATGTAGAAGAGCAAGCAGGTATGCCTGTATTGAACCCTGTAGAAATGGCCTTGCCAGACAAAAAATTCTGTGTTGAAAGATTGGCTAAAGTTCCTGCCTACCAACAAGCTTTCAAAGCGGCATTTCCTAATGACAAAGAAGCCATTACTTACGATAACATGACCAAAGCCATTGCTGCATTTGAAAGAACTTTGATGACACCTTCAAAATTTGACGACTACTTAAAAGGAAACCAAGATGCTTTGTCTAATGAAGAAAAAGCGGGTTTGAAGACCTTTGTCAATACTGGTTGTACAGCCTGCCATAACGGTGCTCTATTAGGAGGTTCTCAGTTCATGAAATTTGGTTTGATCAACGATTACCATGCCTTAACAGGTAGCAAAAACACCGATTTGGGTAAAATGAATGTCACCAAACAAGAATCAGACAAAGATGTATTCAAAGTGCCATCACTCAGAAACATTGCCAAGACCTATCCTTACTTTCATGATGGTTCAGTAAAAGAATTGCCTGCGGCAGTTAAAATCATGGCAAAAACACAATTAAACAAAGATTTAACAGATGCAGAAGTTCAAAGCATTGTTACATTCTTAGAAGCTTTAACTGGAGATATTCCACAAGAATATAAAACAGCACCCAAAGAATTGGCGAGCTTCAATTAAGCATATACCGCATTTAACTGCGCTACTATCACATTTGAGGCAAATTCAATTTCTTCAAATGTGATAGTTAAAGGGGGTGCAATTCTGATTTTGTGATTGGCAAACAAAAACCAATCGGTTAACAAGCCTTGCTCCATACAAGCTTGAATCACTTTTAGGTTGTTGTCAAAACTGTCTAATTCAACTGCCAACATCAAACCAGTACCCGTTATTCTTCGAATAGCCGGATGAATGAGCAGCTTTCTAAAGAGCTGCTCTTTTTTTTGCACTTGCTCCAATACTTTCAAGCGAAACAACTCTTCAATACCAGCAAGTGCTGCCGCTGCAACAACAGGGTGTCCGCCAAAGGTGGTGATATGTCCTAAAATAGGCGCATCGGCTAATAGGTTCATATTGGCTTTGGAGCTGATAAAAGCACCAATGGGCATGCCTGCACCCAAAGCTTTACCTAGCAATAAAATATCAGGCACAATGCCGTATTTTTCAAATGCAAAGAGGGTTCCCGTTTTTCCCATGCCACTTTGAATTTCGTCAAAAATGAGCAAGGTTCCAGTTTCATTGCAACGATTTCTGAGTGCTTGCAGAAATTCTACATTGGCAGGTAAATAACCCGCTTCTCCTTGAACTACTTCTGTAATGATACAAGCGGTTTGCTCGTTTATTTTACTTACATCGTTTAAGTCGTTAAACTCAATAAAATCGATGCCGGGCAGCAAAGGCCTGAATGCTTGTTTGTAGTATTCTTCGCTGTTTAAGCTCAAAGCCGCATGGGTACTGCCGTGATAGGCATTTTTACAAGCTAATATTTGCGCCCTTCCTGTTACTCGCTTGGCAAGTTTAAGCGCACCGTCTGTGGCCTCTGCCCCTGAGTTCACCAAATACGTACAATTCAAATTTTCGGGTAACAATTTGGCCAATTCCGCACATAACATCACTTGTGGGTTTTGAATAAATTCACCATATACCATTAAGTGCATGTGTTTGTCAACTTGTGCTTTGATGGCCTCTTTTACATGTTGGTTGCCATGTCCCAAATGGCTCACAGAAATGCCTGAAATCAAATCCAAGTAAGCCTTTCCAGCTTTGTCGTATAAGTGATTTCCTTCGGCTTTTTCCATTTCCATCATCAAAGGGAAATGGGTGGTTTGTGCCTGATGGCTTAAGAACAATTGCTTTGGTGTCATGGGTTTGCTTTTGTTTTACAATAATAAGATAAAACAGAAGCATCTTAAATGATGATGAAAGGGAGCGAAAAATTGATTTCATGCCCCGAAAGCCTTATCTTTGCGGCCGATTAAGAATCAACCAGAATGAGTAAAATTCAAATTGCTGTTGCAAAAGGCGACGGAATAGGTCCAGAAATCATGGATGCAGTTGTTCAAATTTTCAATGCTGCAGAAGTGCCTATAGATTACAATTTTATTGAAATGGGTAAAACCTATTACGAGGCTGGACATAGCTCAGGCATGACTGATGCGGCAAAACAAGCCGTTGAAGAATTGGGTATTTTGTTCAAAGGTCCTATGGAAACTCCCAAGGGAAAGGGCGTTAAAAGTATCAATGTAACTGCGCGTAAAACTTGGAGTACCTTTGCCAATAGAAGACATTTTAAATCGCTGAATGGAGTTGATACCGTATTTTCAAAAGCGGGTATTCCAATTGATATTACCATCATTCGTGAAAACATTGAAGGTACTTATGGTGGCGTAGAGCACATGATTTCTCCAGATGTGGCATTGTGCAGAAGGTTCATTAGCAGACCTGGAAGTTTGCAAGTACACCGCTTTGCATTTGAAATGGCAAAAAAAGAGGGTTTTACAAAAGTGACTTGTGCCCACAAAGCCAATATCATGAAAATGACCGATGGTTTATTTTTGGAAACATTTTATGAAGTAGCCAAAGATTACCCAGAAATTCAGGCAAATGATATGATTGTTGATGATTTGGCCATGAAATTGGTAGCCTATCCTCAACAATTTCAAATTGTAGTTTTAACAAATTTACAAGGCGATATCATGAGCGATTTGTGTGCAGGTTTAGTAGGAGGTTTGGGTTTTGCGCCTTCAGCAAATATTGGTGAACATATTTCTATTTTTGAAGCTGTTCATGGAACTGCACCAGATATTACGGGTAAGAACTTGGCCAATCCAACTGCTTTGTTGTTAAGTGGTTTGATGATGCTTCGTTATTTAGGTTTCATGGACCATGCCAATACCATTGAAAATGCTTTGTTATACACTTTAGAACAGGGCGCTCATACTGGCGATTTTGGCGATAGAAGCACTACTTCATTGAGTACCCAGGCATTTACGCAAACCATCATCAATCATTTAGGAAAAGTACCTACCGCAAATGCAGCAAGAGAAAGCAAAGTCTTGTCAAATTTTGTAAAACCAGTGGCTCCATCAGATCAAAAAATGATGTTGGGCAAACATGGTCAAGGTGAAGAAAAATTGGTGGGCATGGATTTGTTTATTCAAACCGAAAAATTGGCACATGAACTGGCCAGTACCATTCAATCGATATTGCCTGCCAGTTTAAAATTGGTAAACATTGCCAATAGAGGTACTCAGGTTTGGCCAGTGGGAAGCAAATTCACAGAATGTGTTGACCAATACACGGCCAGAATTGAAGCCATCAATGGCACTTCAAGCATGTCAGAATTGTTGGCTTGTTCGCAAGCATTGTCTTCAGCTTTGAATTTGTCGTCAATAGAGTTCTTGAAATACTTCGACAACAAAGCAGGTTATACCTTGGCGCAAGGTCAGTAGGAAATTTATTTCCTGAAACCCTTTAACCAAATAGACAATTTTCTCAGAGATAGCACTTAATAGCTTTAGCATCTTAGGCGTAATATCATAGGGTGGCGTCATTGATAATATCATTTGATACTATCTAAGATAGTTGGTTAAATGAGTATCTCCAAATAATACGGGTACTAAGGTCTTGTGGCTAAATAATTGGGGGGATTTAGCTCCGTTAATTTTTAATTTGGAGCTCAAAACTGTCTGACATCACTTTACTTGATATGCTGCACAAAGCTGCTTTTATCCAATGAACCGGCATTCACTTGTAGGTGCTGTTATAGGACGTTTTATTTTTTCAAACAACCTCAAGGACTTGGCAATTCTTATCTCCTGCCTGATCTACGTGCTGGTTTGCTTTTTGCGTTCCGCTTAAAATTTGATGATGGACCTGGTTTAGCTTTGTTTGAGCCGGTTTTTTTAGGAGCCTCTGGTTTGCCTTTTTTAGGGGGCTGTTTGGGCTTTGCTTTTTTCTCATCTTCACTGGATGAATCTTCCAACAAGCTATAAATGACCTTTAATTCGTTTTCGGTTAAATCTCTCCAATCTCCAAGTGGTAAGCCTTTCAAATCAATGTTCATAATGCGAACCCGTTCCAGTTTAATGACATCATATCCGAAATGTTCACACATCCTGCGAATTTGCCTGTTGAGCCCTTGAATCAAAATAATCCTAAACGTATTTTCTGATTCTTGCACCACCTTACACTTTTTTGTAGTCACACCCATGATGGGAACACCATTAGACATGGCGCTGATCATACTTGGTGTTAAAGGCTTGTTCACCGTTACAACATATTCTTTTTCGTGCTTATTACCTGCCCGTAAAATCTTGTTTACGATATCTCCATTGTTGGTCAAAAAGATGAGTCCCTGTGATTCTTTGTCCAATCGACCAATAGGAAAAATACGTTTGCTATGGTTTACAAATTGTACAATATTATTCCGTACATTTTCTTCAGTTGTTGATGTTACACCAACAGGTTTATTCAGTGCAATAAAAACAATTTCCTCGCCCTTCAAGGGTTCCAATTTGTTTCCATTTACGCGAACACTGTCACCCACTTTTACCACATCGCCTATATTGGCTTTGCGTCCGTTGATGATGACAACGCCTCTTTCAATAAAACGGTCTGCTTCGCGCCTCGAACAAAGACCGCTTTCGCTAATAAATTTATTGATGCGCATGGAATTTTGAAGCATGTAGCTTTGGTTATTTTATAATGCCCTATAAGGGTTTAGGTGTAGGCAAAGATGGGGTTTTTAGGGGAAATTTGTTTTAAATTTTAAATACCCAACCACATCAATAGCTTTTTGTTTTGTAGGAAGTTGGAAAAAGAAATGGGTATGGGTTATTTTTTTGTGAGTATAAAAAATTCAAATTTTACATTTTTTGGTCTTGAGATTAATTAACTGTAGTTTATTTATTCCTACAATCAATCATTATTGTTCCAACATTGTTAATGTAGACATCATTTACTCTTTTGTCGTTTTGGTAATGTTTTTTTAATTCTCCTTCTAGCTTCTTGTATACTTCATCGTTTACAACGTTTAATATTTTGACATTTATAAGGCGACCTACTGGCATTACTTGATATTGACTATCTCGAGTAATTTTGATGTATTCATTACCTCCAAGCATACCATAACTTTCAAACTCTGTTTGTAATGATTCAACAAATGAATCAGTTATACTATATAATTCTTTCTTACTTTGAGAACAGCTAAACAGTAATGCTAAAATAAAAAAATAGAAAAGATATTTCATTGTGATAGGGTTAATTATTAATAATTCATTTTTAGAATTGAATTCTTATTCTTATGTAAGTTCGATTTTTATTTATTGCATTGCTTCAAACTTGTACGAATTGTCTTCGCAAATTAAGATGGTAGTTTTTGTCATAAACTCATTATCATCTTTTACAAAGTTTGATACATTTATCTAATTCAAATATGAATGACAGGTGCTTTTGATTTTAAAGTCTGTTAGCTGAAGGTATTATTTTAAATCCCATCCTGCTTTTACTAGGATTGGTTTACATTTAGAACAGAAAAATATTAATTCATTTAAATGGTCTTTTCCTTCTGCATCTCTCATAAAGCAAGTTTTATTTGAGCAATGTTTTGTTTTTGAATATGCTAATCCTTGGGTGTGTCCCAATTCATGGATTGCAACTTTGAATAACTTTTCTAATCGGTTTTTTCCTTTCAATCTGAATGTTGATGCAATACAGGATTTTCCGGGACAGAATCCAAGCCCCATTACCCCCCAGTCTTTGTATTTACCTTTTGTGGTACTTATATCTTTACTAGTCAAACCAATAATTAGTTGGCCATCGCTGGCAAATGCATTGAGATACCTAATTAATGAATCAGCTCTGTACCTTACTTTAGTTTGATTTAGCGCTTTATTAGGTAAGGGAATTGATTTTCTTATAATAACATCCCCAGAATAAATTTCTTTTAGTTGAGTTACAACAAAATTAGTAGTTGAGATGCTAAAACCTTCAAATGGTTGTATTATGATTGAAAGTCTTTTGGTACTTTTATTTTTAACGTTTATGGAAGCTAATTTATCTACATCACTAATTTCATTATTACATGAAATTAATAGACTAATCAGAAAAATGAGTGGTAGGGTAGTTTTCATGGATTAATTTTCATAGTTATGTTTTGGGTTTAGACTAAGCTGGCGTTTTCACCACAAATGTTGATGCGGAGAACGAAGCTTTGATAAACTACAAATGTGTCTGCGGAGCACTGAACCGCCACTTTTGCCAAACCCGTGTTATGGGCAGGTTTGTCTTTACATTCTTTCTAATGTCACAATTGGATTGTCGCTAAATATTTCTTTCACTTTATTGCTTAAATCGCTTTCCTCGTTTCCTCTGTTACCTGATATCATAAGTGTTGTATTACCCAAAATAAATAATTCTTCTGTGTCATTTGCTTGTCGATTATTAGGAATGGAAATGTCAGGGTGCTGAATTGTATGAGGTCCAAGTTTCAGCTCAACAAAATAAACATTTGAGTTTTCTTGTAATTTGTAGGTAGCTACAATTAATGTGGCATTTTCAGTTCCTTTTAAAACGAAACTTTGTAAAGGTGTTCATTCTTTTTCATTGTTTAGTTTTTACGAAGAGTTACCGACTGTCCTCCAACTGATGTAGTCAAAGAGTTACCATTAACGTAACCAACTTTTACCATTCCAGAACTTTCATAAAGGTCATTACCTTTTATAACTCCATTGTCATACTGGGCATTTTGATTGTCGTAATCAGAACCAAATCCTGTAATCATCATTGTCTTACTAGACCATGAACTCCCACTTATCGTAATTTTAAGTTCTGCTGAATTGTCCTTAAATGAATAAGTCCCATCTATTGTTTCTTGTTCATCCGACTTTATGGATTGAATTTGTGGATTTGTTTTTGGGGTTGAAGAATTGTTTCCGCAACTCATTATGGCAATGGAAAAGGGAAATACTAAAAGAGCGATTAAAATTGATTTATTTTTCATTTTAGTGATGTTTAAAGGTTAGATTATTTTTTTTCAATTGAAAATTCAGGTTCGTTACTGCCCGAACAAATACCCTTTTTATCACTTTGATTTATGGTCAGCGCATAAGTGGGATTTGAACCTTGACCATCGCTTAAAGAACATTCAATTTTAATTGTTGCGCCATCTTTTGATATGATTTTGTAAGTTCCGTCATAATATACTCTGCTATTGTCTTCTAGATTTATTTGCTGTAAACTGACAATATTGTTTTCTTTTAAAAGGAATTTATAGTCAATCGAAGGTACAGAAACTTTGTTTCCATTAATTACCATATCATCCCCGTATTGATTTTTCATGAAATAACTTGGTTGTATGCCGTGATAATTTCCCAAAAATTCTATGTTCACACCTGTAGCTTTTTGTTTTGTAAATTCCTCTGTTTGTTTTGGTTGTTCGATAGAGGAGATATCATGGTTATTGTTCCCGCAGCTAGATAGCAAAATGATGAAACAGCCAATATATATTTGAAGTAAAATAGTTTTTTTCATTTTTTTGTTGTGGATAATTTGAGATTAAAAACAAAATGGGGCTTTGGCCCATTTTGTTAAATTCCTAAAGTCCATTTTGTGCTTTAGCCATTACTTTCCCATTTGAAAAAGTAATTGAAATCACTTTTGTGCCAGATTGCCAAGTCATTACTTCAGAGCTAATATTTCCTCCATATTCTCCGAGGTCAACATTTGAAGATGCTTTCGATTCTCCTTTACCAAGTATTGATTCAACTTGAGAAACAGACATGTCATTAGATATCTTGTCATAGTTGTCTTTATTTATCTTGCCAGAACAACTAAAAAGGAAAAGTGAAAATGAAATAATTACTGTTTTGATTAGTTCGTTTTTCATAATTTTTAAAGGTTATTATTTATTGATTGATTTTTTGAAATTTCTGTGAAATAAACCCTTTTCCTAAAATTTTCCCTCTCCCAAACTTTCAACATTAATATAAGAGTTTACCGTATTTATACCTAACCATCCAGCTTTCACATTGACTTTACTTCCATCTTCATTAAATGTCCAGGTTATTTTGCTGCCAAAAAAGTTTGAATGTTGGAATTTTCTGTTTGCTATTACTTTGAGATTGTTATTATCAATTTTTTTGTATTCAAATTTTTCCTACTCTTAAGGCTTTTCAGAATACGCCCATTTTTTAAGTTGTTTCTGGACACAACTTTTTAAAGAGATTTAGAATTATTAAAACTTCATTTAAGCTACTTTTGATTTTCTGTTATTAGCTATTTTCTTTACACCTTCTATAATATTCTTAAGCCATTCGTAAAATAATATCGGGAGAACAATAATGATTATTTTATTGTAATAAAATGACTTTTCAAAATCTAATTGTATGCATGAAATAATTGCCCTAGTAATACCACATCCAAAACAGTCTTTTCCAATAATATTTTTGAATACGCATATTGTATGCTGTTCGTTTAACCATTTAATTGGAATAAAGTATAATATCAAAGGAGCAGCTGTATAGAATAACAAAAAAATCTCGCTTTTTCGTTCCTTTAGAAAGTTCATTTCATAAATTTTACATATATGAAGTTACTTTATTAAATTTCTTGAAATTATATTTCTTCGTTCTCTCTTTAGCTGAAATTATATCAACTAACCACCAAATCATACACCCATAGCAAGTTACTATTTTTGCAATACCTAAACCGACATCATCTAACCAAAAGCGCTCCCAACCAAGTAGAATTGCTATTAAAAAGATAGTAGATGGTTTTTGAAACTCTGTTCCTTGAATAATAAATAATTTATCATCATCCAATTTTTCAAGTCTTTCCTTAATGATGAGAAGATCTTGTTCAGTAAAATTTTCGCTGTTTATACCAATAAACATGTCTACTTTCTGTTTTTCCATTTTTCTTAGTTTAAAAATTTATACTATTCTATGGGCATTTCGGGTTATGCCTCTTTATTTTATAGTGGTATCTTTTCTCCACTTTTTGTTAATTATTTTTGATTAGTTTTCAATTTCTTTTTTGCTTTTAATCCCATATGTTGCTGGCAGCCTATATGTAGTTATATGTATAGAGTATTAAATGCTTGATTTTGGGTCTGCTCCATATTCATTTTCTCCTTTTACACCATCTGTACAAACTAAAATTAGATTGTATAAAGGTATCAATATAAACCACCCACTTTTTCCAACATCATGCATTCTTCTAACTCCAACCGCAATTGAAGGTAATAAAACCGCCAATGAGTACAAATTAGCCAATTGTGGAACATTCATAAGTCCACATATAAAGCCAAATACAAATGCAGCAATTATATTGAACAATAGAAAATACCAATACTCGCTCCTTCTTGCTCGACCACTGAATGTCGCATAGTTCTGTAAAGCTTTGAAGTAATAATTCATTTTATTTTTATTTATTTTTTTCCTACTCTTTTGGCTTTTCGGTCACGCCCCGTTTTTTATAGTGGGTTCTGGACTCCACTTATTCATATATTTAATTTCTTATATTGGGTGGTCAGCCCTTTAATTTTCAGAGACCTTGTAGGTTTTTAAACTTTCCCACAACTAAGCATTTATTTTAACATTTTGAATGTAATAGGTAAGTTAATCACTTATATCAAATATATAAAAAATATTAATATTAAAATTAAATTGATAATATAATTAATTATTTCATTATCAGATGACTAAAATCGAGTATTATTAAAAATTAAAACCAAGTTTATTTAATATTTGATAGTTATTTGGATTACCAAATCCCCCAAAAAGCGTCTGGTTCAAAGTACCAGCCCCGTCAATATCAAAAGCCTGATTTTTTTATTTTATCTAATACTAATTGATAAGATTACTCTGTTTTGTCATTTTTAAATGAGATGTATCTTGTCTTATAAATAGCATATTTATTCTTTTTAATAATGATATATAGCTTCAAAATCTATTGCAAATTTTGTCTTAATTTTTTCAATAGTTAAGTTGTGTTTTTTAATGTATTTATTATTATCTATTCTGACTTTAATATTGATGCATAAATGATGCAGAATTAAGCAAGCCGCATACTATTTCAAGTTCCTTTGCTAAGAACTGAATATCTTATAGCTACAAAACATACTATCTTTACTCCAATTGATATGAAGTACAATGCTTCAATAAATACTACTGCAGCCTCAATTTCTCATTCCTGCAGTTATTTGATCTACTACTATTTATTTTACATTTGAAATAGAAATTGTATTTTTCTGATTGTCAATAATAATTTTCCCATATTTACTTAATGCGCTTTGTCCAAAAAGAAGAGGTGCAGTTTTATTATTTACAACGGATGCTGACACATTTTTTAAAACTAAACCTCCAAATTCAACTTGCCTTAATATTATTTTTGTTCCAATTTCTATATCACCGTTAGCATCCATGTAACGTTGGTTTGAGCCAATGTCGGATGAGTTAAGATATCCATTTTTGAGCATAAAAAGTGCTTCGGTTTGTGAAATGGAAATATCGCTTGCTCCAGTATCAAAAATAAAGTTTAAACGTAAATCGTTTACTTTACAAGATACCTCATAAATTCCAGAACCTTTGGGTGTCATAGGAATTGTAACTGTTTTAACTTTATTTTCAGTCACGACATGTTTCTCATTTACTTCTTTTTTTTGAGATTCATCAAAGTTAATTTTCCATTCTTGAATAAGTTTCTTAAACTCATCCAAGTTTCGAATATTATCTAAATCATCATCCAGTGACAAGTGCTTAAAATCTCTATAGCCATTTTCAAATGCAAGTTGCATACTTTGTATTGCCTCTTTCGATTTATTCATTAGAGAATACAAACATGCGGCATCATAGTAATTTCCATCTGAGGGGTTTTGTTCAATGATTTTATTTACCCAAGCTATCGCTTCTTCATTTCGACCTAAATGAAACAGAGCATATTGTCTACAATTACCGCCATTTTTTTTAGGTGCTGTTATGCACTGGGCTTTAATCCACAATAAATTTCCCTGTCGTTGTCTTATTATTAGAATTTATTTTCACAAAATAAACTCCGCTATTTAATTTGTCAAGGGAAAGTAAAAATGAATTACCAGATATTTTGTTTAATTGAATTACTTCTTTACCTGAAATATCATAAATAAAAACATCAGCATTATTAAGATTTATTTCTGTTCGTATATTAATATTTCTATTTGCTGGATTAGGATAAATCCAAAGTTCATTTTTAATGGTTTCAAAATTCTGAATACCAGTAGCAATTACAGAATTAATTTGAGTTATAGAATAAGGATAAACGATTATAGTATCAGAGGAG
>Ga0214921_10008562_pt1 | contig 13218 bp, 11 predicted proteins | sample LL1505_MetaG_FD_177992 | JGI IMG/M metagenome (GOLD analysis project Ga0214921, IMG submission 177992) | Freshwater microbial communities from Lake Lanier, Atlanta, Georgia, United States - LL-1505 | ecosystem: Environmental > Aquatic > Freshwater > Lake | place: USA: Georgia | collected... | reverse complement strand
AACAAGAAAAATTGAAAATAATTTTAGAAGAAAATCCGGAATATATTGTTGGCAATATAATAGAAGATATACAAGATATACCACATTTAGATATACCAGATTTAGATATATTTGAACCAGAAAAAGTTTTAACAAAAGAAGAAATATTAAAAATTGCAGGTCTAAGTTTAGAAGATTCCGGTATAAAAAGAAAATCTTCAAGAAAAAGAAAATCTTCAAGAAAAAGAAAATCTTCAAGAAAAAGATCAAGATCAAAAAAAAGAAAATCTTCAAGATCAAAATATATTTCAAGAAAATAATTTTTATAACTTATTTTAAGTTATAAAATTCTATTATGTAAATTTAAAAAATCATTAATAGGTATTCCTAAAGATGCTTTAATAAAGTTATCAAGCGCATATCGTTGTTTAAAAAATGCGTTTATAACTGGATAACCATCATCTACAGGTGCTTTAAAAAATAAAGATAATAGAGATAAATTTGATGTAAATGTTGTAATAGTATTATCTTCTAATTTAAATTTTATTCTAGAAAAATATTCTGAGAACAATATAATATCTAAAATTAGTGGAACAGCTAAAAGAGTATCTTCACATGTATTATGAATTGCTATTGTACTTCTCCCATCCATACATAATTCAGAATAATATTCATCCATTGCTCTTTTTGAATCTCCAACTGCAGGTACATATTTAATTATAACACAATGATCTGGTTTCTTATTATTAAATAATTCCGAATTTTCCTCTACTATATCATCTATAACATTTTTTTTTGTCATCTCTTTACTTTCAAATTGTGGTTGTTCATTTAAATTTTTTCCATCGTTATTTCCAAGATGATTATAAGATACAATTGATAAAGGTTTAATTCCAGAAGATGCTAGAAAATCTACAAGTACAGATTTTAATTTTGTTTGTCCTGTTTTAAAATCTTCTCCTCCTACAAAACATTTTCTTTTATTTGCAAGATCTAATATAGCTGGACAAATTGTATTTTGAGGAGAACCATTTAAAAATATGGAATCTGTTAATATAGATGCATATGCAAAAATTAAAGAAGGTGAAACTTCTTCATCTGATTCTTTTAAAGAACTTAATAGTTCATCAGATGTTTTCCAATTACCTCTATGAAATCTTTCTGTTGACGCGGTCCATACTACAACAATTTTATCTAAACTATTTTCTAATTTAAAAGTTTCTATATCAGATTTAATAAGTAATAAATCAGCCCATTTATTTTTTTTAAAATTTTTTAAGTTATTACATCTTTCTTTTTGATTTGTAGCAATAAAACCATCATAACATATTGATTTCATGGGTTTAATATTTTTTAAATCATCTTGTATTTTATTAAGTAAATCTATGTCTAAAACTTTATTTTTTTTACAAGCTGTGTATAAGTCTTCATCACAAATATCCCATCCGTGAAAAACAATATCATTTGGAGAATGTATATTTATTAAATTTTTTATTAACTTTGAATAAGGTTTATTATCTTTATATCCAATATTTATGGAACCATATTCATAAATAGAACCTAAAAAATCAACTTTATGTTTTCCATTCTTATTTTCCCACTCAATATTTTTTTGTCTTGCTAAAATACTTGCAGCAAAAGTTGACCCATTATTACCGCCGATACCTACTAACATTACTCCAATTTTTTCTTTTTTTACTTCAGTTCTTATAGATATTTTATTATTTATAACTTCACTACTATAATCGTCATTAATTTTTACATACTTATAATTATACTCATTTTCAATCATTTATAATATTACTTTTTTACTTTAAGTTAAAAAATATTATTTCTTACTTTTACTTTTTCTACTTTTACATCTACTTTACATTTTATATTTCCGTCTGCTTGACCTAACAATCAGGTTAAGAAAATTTGTATGATGTAAATTTACATCAAAATGGAAACTAAAGACTAACCAACGGTTAAATAATTTTCAACATAATCAATAAATAGTAAATTTTCATTATATATTCTTTAAATTTTACTTTCAACCAGTTATAGACAGAAACTACCTATCATTTTCATGTATAAATTTGTTAACCTCTAGTATCCAGAATTTTAAAGATAATTTTTCTTAACCTAAAAATCATGTTAAGAAAAAATTTATGACGTAAATTTATATTAATTTGGAGACTAAAGGTTAATGTCTTCATTATTCCAGTTACTATAATTATTTATATATTGTTCATATAATTGGACTACTCTTTCATTTTTATTTATTAAATAAAATATTATTTTCATTTATACAATCACATTTGTAAAAGGTTCAATATATTTACTTTTGAAACCGATAATTTTTATAAAAGATAATACAAAAACTGTAGATACAGCAAATAATAATCCTGATAAAACAATGATTATAATAATATTAATAACTGAAAATAATTCAATGTTCTGTTTCGTTAATATATGAGTTTTTTCTACGTATGATATAGTCTCATTAATATAGGTTCCTTTATTATGAGATTCTATTCCTCGTATTGAAAGTGTGATAAGCGATGATTGTTTATCAAATGTAACAACAGATTGTAAATGTACTATAGATTCCGTAGATGATGGTGATGTCCATAAAATTTTAGTTGTTTTCAAACTAACTTCATTACTTTGTGTAATACATCCAACACCGGAAATATGTTTTGAAATTTTGTCATCTGTAAAATAGGAAAAAGAACCATATTCTGCTTCAGAAATACTATCAAAAGCACCAAATAAATATCCAGTATATGTTTCTGTTGATAATATTTGCAATGTATAAATAGATGCTGGTTGATATTCTGTTACAATTTTATTAGAACTATCAAATAAACTTAATGACAAACGATTATCTGAAGACAGATAGGATCCGTGATGGCTTTTACCGGAACCAATAGGAAGATTATAAGAGCAAGTTTTAGCCGGCGCTCCATGTGGAAACGCTTGTATATAAATAATACTTATAAAAATATAAAGTAAATAATTCATCATGCTTAAATTTTTTTACATTTGTTAAATGTAAATTCAATTTAAAAATAAAGAATCAAGTAGATATAAAAATTAATTAGGAAGTATTTTATTTAATTTAGATTCTACTGCGTGTTTTAAAGCAGTTTTATAGTTTAAACTATAAATATATATTCCTCGATTATAACTTATATTAAATAAATAAGAATTAAAATGATTATCATATGTCTGATAAGTAGGTAAAATATATATATCTTTTATTACATTATAGTATAATTCTTTATATGTAGAATCATAACTATAAATTAAGCATATTATTTCAATAGGTAAATTAAAAAAATTCATCCATATTTAAAAAATATATTTTTAAATATGATTTTATAACTGATTATAAGTTTCTTTTTGACTTACTTTTTGACTTTCTTTTTGACTTCCTTTTTGACTTCCTTTTTGACTTCCTTTTTGACTTTCTTTTTGACTTTCTTTTTGACTTTCTTTTTGACTTTCTAAGTCCAGAATCAACTATATTACTAACCATTTTTCTCATTACTGGATCAATATCTACTGTATATATTGAATTTTCAAAACCTGGAGGAGGTCTTTGAGGTAATTGTCTTTCAAAACCTGGAGGAGGTCTTTGAGGTAATTGTCTTTCAAAACCTGGAGGAGGTCTTCTAAAACTAATTGGACTTGATATAGAATCTGTATCTGCTGTCATATAATCATATGAGCTTGTTCTGCTTGATTTAGGAGTAAAATATTCATTGTCACTCATTTATTATAATATAATATTTTAATTTCTAGATTTTCTTCTTCTAGATTTAGTTTTTCTTAATACTCTTTTCATAGGAGATTTTCTTTTTATTGAACATCTTTTTTTTAGTTCACGTATACTTATTTCTCTTGCAGTTTTTGGAGATTTTGATGTTATACGTTTTCTAGGTCTACAATATGGATATTGTTTTTTCCAATTGGATAAACTCAATTTAGGTCTTCCACATGGTACTATTTTTGGTAGTTTGCATACATTAATCCATTCTTCAGCATACCAACGTGATAAACCTTTTTTAATAGATTTTTCTCCCCCTTTATATTTACCTCCTCTTCTTTTATATTCTTTAACTAACCATCCACTTGCATATGCAGATGGCCATACTTTAAATTTTCTTTTTGCTTCAGACTTTATTTTATCATAAAGTGACTTATTTGTTGGCACAGATTTACTCATTTATTTATATAAAATAAAAAAATTGAATTATTTAAAGTAAATAATATTTATAATTTGAAGATGTACAAGTACAAATTTAATGTTGTTGTAACTTATTCTGATCGTGAACAAGAAATTTATGATATAGAAATGAATGATATAGAAAATGAAGAATCTTTTCTATTTAGATTATTTAGATCAGAAAATAATTTAAAATCTATAATTAAGTATAGTGTTTGTCAATTATGTAAAAATATTGAAGAATATTTACCTTTTTTAGAACGTCGAAATGGTAAATATTATTTTAACGAAGAAGATGTAGAAGCATTGAATATAAAAAATAAATTTTTAAGAGACATGAATTACCATTTGGTATAAAAATTATTTTTCTTAACATAATTTGTAGGTTAAGAAAAATTTTATAATGTAAATTGATACTAACATATATTAGTATCTTTTCCTGGATTTTTTTGTTCTTTTTCTGTATTTTTTTGTTCTTTTCCTGGATTTTTTTCTGTATTTTTTTGTTCTTTTAAAACCTGAGTCTTCTAAAAGTAAGCTTAATGTTTTTTCATCTAGAATAATACCTTTTCCAGGACTGTATTCTTCATTTGCAATTTTAACGATCTTTTCGGCTTCTCTTTTATTTATAGTTTTGGGAGGTTTTAAACCAATACAATAACGTTTATTTATATTAATGAAATTTTTAGATTTTTCTGTCCATTTTATTGTTATTTTCCATAGAGCATTTATTATATCTCTTATAAAATGTTCACAATTTGAAATTTCGTTATAAAAATTAACTATATTTTTTTTAAAATTATTTCTTCTTTCTTTTAAATGAACACAGTCAAAATCGGGAGAATTTGGATTTTCTAAATATTTAACATAATTTTCAGTAGTATACATATATGTTTTAACAGAGTCTCCATATTGGGAAAGATAATAATCTTTATCTCCTGGGTTCCTTAAATAAGAATAATATTTATATCCAATATAATCATCAAAAAAAGTATCTTCAGGTTCTCGTATATCTTTATAATATTCCTGTAATGGTACAGAAATTGTAAAACCTATTAATAAAGATTTAATATCATTGTTTTGCATATCATATTGTTCACAAAAATTCATATTTATTATATATTAAAAAAATAATATTTAAAAATGATAACATAAATAATAAATATAGATGAGCAATTATTACGAAATACTTGAAATTTCAAAAACTGCAACAAAAGACGAAATAAAACAATCTTATAAACGTTTAGCAAAAATTCATCATCCAGACAAAGGTGGTGACACTGAAATTTTCCAAAAGATACAAATTGCATATGAAACATTATCTGATGATATTAAAAGACAAGAGTACGACAATCCACCTCCAGATTTAAATGATATTTTTGGAAATGGAGGAGGTAATCCTTTTGGAGGTAATCCTTTCGGAGGTATGCCATTTGGTAGTCCAGATGGAATGCCTTTCAATTTTTTATTCAGAAATAATGGTAAAAGAAGAAATAATGATAAGTATTATACTATTAAAATATCATTAAATGATGTATATAATGGTCTTAAAAAAACTCTAAATATAAAGAATGAAATTAAATGTGATAATTGTAATAAACAATGTTCTATTTGCAAGGGGACAGGAAAACAGACAAAAATTGTAAATATGGGTTTTATGCAAATAGTACAAGAACAACCGTGTTTAAATTGTAATTCTTATGGTATAATAAAAGATACTAAAAATTGTGAAGTATGTGAAAACAAAGGAGTTATAATTAAAGAAAATCTATTAAATATAGTTATACCAAAAGGTGTGGAAAACGATAAAAAATTTATTTACGAAGGACTTGGTGAACAATCAAAAAATGAAAACGAATTACCAGGAAATCTAGTTGTTATTATTAAAATAGATGATAGTAAATTATTTAAAAGAGAAGCACTGGACTTAGTTTATAATATTGATATAAGCTTTAAAGAATCTGTAGTAGGTAAAAAAATTAATATACCCCATTTTAAAAATCAATTTACAATATCAACAAGAGCTTTTGGGATTTTAGATCCAAATAAGAGATATCCACTATATAATAAAGGTTTAAGAGATGAAAAAGATAATCATGGCAATATGTATTTAAAATTCAATATTGATTATAATACACAATTAACAGATGAACAGATTAAAAAATTAGAAGAAATAATTTGAAAAATATTTTATACTATAAAATGAAAAAATCTTGTCCTAAAACATCTGGATGCGCATGTAGAAATGTAAGATGTAGTGTAAAAAGAAAATGTTTAGGTATAACAAAATGTCCTTACGCCAGTGGTTATAAAACTAAAAGATCTAAAAAAAGTTCTAAACGTAGAAGTTCTAAAAGAAGATCTAAAAAAAGATCTAAACGTAGAATTTAAAATATCTAACACGCGATAAATTAAAATTGATTTAATATTAAGAATAAAAATATTAAATCAAGATGTCTCAAAATAGTATGTTTATTTATTCCTGGTATGTGGACGAGAAGGAAACAGAATTTACTAAAATAAGAATATATGGTATCGACAAAGATAACAAAAATATTTGTTTACATGTTCACGATTTTACACCATATGTTTATTTAGAACTTCCAACATATACTGAATGGAATGAGCGAAAAGCTCAACTTTTAGGTAATAAAATTGATCAAGAACTAGGAGAGTTCGCTCCTTTAAGAAAATCTTTAATTATGAAACATAAATTATACGGTGCTCATTTTGATAAAAATGATAAACGAAAGAAGTTTCCTTTTTTGTTTTGTTCATTTGCTCATAAAAGTCACATTGATAAAAAATTATCTAGTTTATTACGAAAATCATTAGTTGTTCAAGGTATTGGACATGTTAGAATGAAAATGCATGAATCAAGTGCTGATCCAGTTTTACAATTAGTTTGCTGTCGTGATATATCAAGTATAGGTTGGATTAAATTTGTTGGCGAAGAACTTGTAGATGATAGTAAATATACTTTATGTGATAAAGAATATAATGTAAAATGGAAAGGTATTTTTAATGCAGATGAAAATACTGTAGGTTTACCTTTAATTATGGGATTTGATATTGAAGTTAATTCTACAAATCCAACAGTTATGCCAAAAGCTAAAAATCCAGGAGATAAAGTATTTCAAATATCTTGCATATTTAATCGAGAAGGACAAACAGATTCTGAATCTTATTTAATAACTCTAGCAGAAGCTGAACAAAAAATAGTTGGAGAAAATGTAAAAATAATATCATGTAATACTGAAGCAGAATTATTAACATCATTTACAGATTTAGTAAGAAATAAAAAACCGAACGTAATTACAGGTTATAATATATTGGGTTTCGATATTCAATATATGATAGATAGAGCAAAAGTTAACTTATGTATTAGTAAGTTTGATCAGTTAGGATTTCATTTATATAACCATTCTAAAGAAAAGACAATTAAATGGTCTTCATCTGCTTATAAAAATCAAGAGTTTTCGTATTTAGATGCAGAAGGTATAATATTTGTAGATTTATTACCATTAATTAGACGTGATTTTAAGTTTAGTAGTTATAATTTAAAAACTGTTTCAAAAGAAATATTAAAAGATGATACTAAAGTTGATTTATCAATTCAGAGAATGTTTAAACTATATAAAATAGGTACACAAAAATTAAAAGATGGTACATATAGTAAAAAATCTAAAAAAGCTATGGGTATTATCGGTAAATATTGTTTTAAAGATTCAGATCTTTGCGTGAAATTAATGCAAAAAATGCAAACATGGGTTGGTCTAACTGAAATGGCTAAGACATGTAGCGTCGGCATTTTTTCACTTTATACACAGGGACAACAAATAAAAGTTTATTCACAAGTTTATAGATATTGCTTAAAAAATAATTTCGTAGTTGAAAAAGATGGGTATATTACAAAAGAAGGAGAGAGATATGCAGGTGCTCATGTGTTTCCTCCAGTACCCGGACTTTATGAACGTGTATTACCGTTTGATTTTTGCTTATCTGGAGATACATTAGTAACAATGTCAAATGGTTTATCAAAAAGAATTAAAGATATTGAAAATGAAAATTTAGTTATAGGTTTCGACGAGTTAAATTCTGGTTACAAAGAATTTTTATCTATTAATGGTTTACAGAATAAAGGGATAAAAAATACTATAAAATTAATACTACAAGATGGAAGAAATATCATATGTACTCCTGAACATAAATTTATGTCTGATGAAAATGAATGGATAGAAGCTAAAAATTTAAAAAATAAATGGATAAAATGCGGTATTGAATATCCTGAAGATATAATTTGTAAAAAAGAAAAAGAATGGTGTTTAAAAGTAAAAGGCTATGAGTTTAATATGAAAAATAATATTGAAAGAGAAAAAAGTTTAGCATTTGCTAGAATGTTAGGATATATTTTGTCTGACGGAACTATATACACTACAGATATTGAAGAATTTTATTGTAAATTTTGTAATGTAATTATAAGTTCAAAAAATAATATGAAAAGACATTTTAATTCTTTAACATGTATAAAAAATAAAAAAAAATATCCAGAATTATCTGGAAAAGAAATAGTAGAATTAGCTAGAAATTTATGGAAAGATGTAAAAAACGATAGTGTGTTATTTGAAAAATATAAAAAATTGGAAGAGGAAGATATTATAAGATATAATAAAGAAATAGGCACATATGAAGATAATATTATTTTTGAAAATAATGTAAAGATATTAAAAAGAAAAGTATCAGAAGCGTCGTTTGGAACCATTATAGATGCTCAAAATTTTATGAGAGATATAAAAAGATTTATAGAACATGATATAAGTATAATAAAAAAAAATGGAAATAATAATACTAAAAGAGGTATTAAAGGTACAACATATAATATTACATTACCAGTGTTAATTTCAAAAATGATTCATTCCTTAGATGATATTGTAGTAGGTAAAAGAACAATACAAGATATGAAATTACCAAAATTTATAAAAGAAGAAAATTGTCCGGATTCTATAATAAAAGAATTTTTAAGCGGTTTATATGGTGGTGATGGTCATACAACAAGTTTATCTAATAATAAATTTTCAAAAGTAGCATTTTCTTGGCATACAATAGAAAATAAAATAGATAGTATGAAAAACGTATTTAATGAATTAAAATTCCTACATGATAGAATTGGAATTAAATCCAAAATTTGCGATCCTGTTTTAGTTAAATATGAAAATAGTATTATGATACCGAAAGATATTGAAAGTAATCCTAGATATATGTTTAAATTATATATTGAAAATTTAAATGTCTTTTATAAAAATATATCGTTCAAATATTGTATTAATAAACAATATAAATTCGTTATTGCAAATTCTTATTATGAATATAAAAAAATTTCTAAAAAAACCACAATTAATAATTATTTAAAACAAACTAAAACTGAAAATTGGTTTAAAAAAAAATCTTATTCTGTTAAACAAGATGATTTGTATATTCCAGAATACAGACAAAAAATTATTGATATAATAGAAAATGGTGAAGAAAATGTATATGATATTGAAGTTGAACATGCTCATAATTTTTTAGCAAATGGTGCAGTAGCACATAATTGTTCCCTTTATCCAACAACTTAATTTCATAGGTTGTAAAAGGTAATTTTAAAAGAATTATCTAGTTCTTATTAAAGAGCAAGACATCTTATAATGACGGGAAGTCCATTAGAGCCTTAATTACTAAACTTTATATAGAAATATATAAAGAGACCACGATTAATAGTCGTTCAAAAAGTAATAATATTAAGGATTTGGTAATCCGCGGGTAAAGTATCTAATTTCTTTTTGAAAATGATACTCCCTCAACGACCGCACGGATGTCGGTAAAGATTTATAAATAATCTTTGCTTAAGATACAGTCTAGTCCTATTATGAAAATATTAGGTAAAACGATGATAGCTTATAATTTGGATTATTCAACATTAGTTCCTGATGATAGTGATATACCAAGTAGTAAATATAATACATTCCGCTGGGCCGATCATCATAATTGCCAGCACGATCCCAAGGTAATTAAAGTAAATGAATTGACAAAGTATATTGATAGTCAGAAAAAATTTATTAAAGAATTAAGAAACGAAAGAGATAAAAAATGTAATAAATTATCAAGACAAGAATTTGTTGATGAGATTAAAAAGAAAGAATTAGATCTCAAACCTTATATAGAAGAACGTTCTCATATTAAAAAATCTATTTCTAAAAATATATTATGTGGTGAAAGAGCTTATAAATTTTATAAAAATGAAAAAGGAGTTATACCAACTATTTTACAAAATCTTTTAGATGCTAGAAAAAATACAAGAAAACAGATGAAAAATTCAAAATGTAAAGGAGATGATTGTAAAAATATTTCTCAATATGGTATTGATACTCCTATACATTGTGCAAAACATAAACAAGATGATGAAAAACAACTTTTAACTGATGAAAAAGTTAATGATATTATTTTACTTAATAATGTTTTAGAAAAAAGACAACTCGCATATAAAGTTAGTGCAAATAGTATGTATGGTGCCTTTGGTGTACAAAAAGGATATTTACCCTTCATGCCAGGTGCTATGACAACAACGTTTATGGGTAGAACAAATATTGAAATTGTTGCTAAAACAATTCAAGAAAAATACGGTGGAAAGTTAGTCTACGGGGACACTGATTGTGTATTAGCAACGGAACCTGTATTGATAAAATATAATGATACAATAGATTATAAAACAGTTGAAGAATTAAGTGATGGAATTTGGACAAGAATTAATTCTAATAAAGAAATTTCTAAAGTAAAGCCAGGTTATCAAATATGGAGTGATAATGGTTTTACAGATATTGTTAATGTAGTTAGATGTGGTATTAAAAAACCTTTAACACGTGTATTAACACATGTTGGTGTTGTTAATTGTTCAAATGAACATTCTTTATTAACTGATAAATTAGAGAGTATTACTCCATTAGATATTAAAATTGGTGATAAACTTTGTATATCAGAACTACCTTTACCAATAGATACACCTAAAAAACCATTATATAATAATAAAGTAACAGTAAAAATAATTGAAGATTATGAAATACCAGATATTACATATCAAAATCTTACAGCAGAGTTAGCTTTTGTTTGGGGTTTATTTTTTGCAGATGGTTCTTCAGGTGAATATTTATATGGTAAATACTTTAAAACTGCATGGGCTATTAACAATAAAGACAATGCTTTACTAGAAAGAGTATGTGATATATTAAAGAGAAACGAAACAACCGTTAATTTTAAAATATATGACACAATGAAATCATCTGGAGTAAATAAATTAGAAGCTGTTCAATTTTCTCGTAAAAAAGAACATAGAGGTACTGTAATAAGTTTTGTTTCTAAATATAATAATCTATTCTATGATAATAGAAAATATAAAAAAGTACCTACAATTATTTTTAATTCTCCTTATGAGATTCGACAATCATTTTTTATGGGTTATTATTCTGGTGATGGAAGTAGAAAAGATCCAGCTCTTTCTTTAACTAATAAAGGAGCTATAGGTTCAGCAGGTTTATTTTTTATAATGAGGAGTATTGGTTATCAAGTTAGTATAAATACAAGAAAAGATAAAATAGATACTTATAAACTTACTGGTTCAACACCAGATAAAAAATTTAGAAAAATTCCAAATGCTGTAAAGAAAATTATAGAATTAAAACCAGAAGATAATGAATATATTTATGATATTCAAACAGGAAATCATCATTTTTCTGCAGGAGTCGGCCAATTAGTTGTTCATAATTCAAACTATATTAGCTTCCCACATATAAAAACTGCACATGAATCTTGGGATTATGCTGAAAAAGTTGCAGAAGAAGTTTCAGCCTTGTTTCCGCCTCCAATTAACTATTAAGTTGGAAATAGGTAGCTGCTTATATGGTTGGATAATATACCATATAAGATAACCAGTATAAATTATCCTTTAATATAACTACCTAGTCAAAATATTTTGGCAAGACATCTCATAATGACGGGAAACCCCTTAAAGCTTAACTACGTCTTATGTATAAGAAATTATATATAATATCCAGGGTAATGACCTAGGACATCGTAATAACGTTAAGATTTGGGTAATCCGCGCGTAAATAATCTAAGTCCGTTATGGCAAGGATATGATTATCGCTCAACGACTCAATTACTATTTAAAGATTTAATCTAAAATGTTAGGAATGGTAAAAAAATGTGAACATGATAAAAATAAATATAAATGTAGAATATGCAATCCTACAGCGTATTGTGAACATAATAAATATAAATATAGTTGTAGAAGTTGCAATCCACAATTAAAAAATAAAAAAAAAACAAGAACTTTATGTGAACATAGTAAAAGAAAAGATAGTTGTGTAAAATGTTCTGGTTGTGAACATAAAAAATTAATATGTATATTATGTACTCCTAGTCATTTTTGTATACATAAATGTAGAAAGACAACATGCAGAGAATGCAAAGGAGGATCAATTTGCGAACATAATAAAATCAAAAGTTTATGTAGAGAATGCAAAGGAGGTTCAATTTGTGTTCATAATAAAATTAGATCTGTTTGTATTGAATGTGGTAATAAATCAATTTGTGAACATAAAAAATTAAAATGGAATTGTATAGAGTGTGAAGGAACTCAAATATGTGAACATAAAAAATTAAAAAAAATGTGTAAAGACTGTCAAGGAACTGATATTTGTATACATAAAAAACAAAAATATACATGTAAAGATTGTAATGGTAAAGGAATTTGTGAACATTCTAAAAGAATATATGATTGTAAAATATGTAAACCTGAATATTATTTAATAAATTTATTAAGAGGTCGAACACGATATTGTTTAAAAACTTTAGGAAAAAATTATAATACTATAGATTATTTAGGTTGTTCTCAAGAAGAATTTTATAAATATATTTTGTCAAAAATGACAAAAGATATGGAAATAGATAATATTCATATAGATCATATTAAACCAGTTTCTAAATTTGATTTT
>Ga0214921_10008561_pt1 | contig 13218 bp, 8 predicted proteins | sample LL1505_MetaG_FD_177992 | JGI IMG/M metagenome (GOLD analysis project Ga0214921, IMG submission 177992) | Freshwater microbial communities from Lake Lanier, Atlanta, Georgia, United States - LL-1505 | ecosystem: Environmental > Aquatic > Freshwater > Lake | place: USA: Georgia | collected 2015-05-28 | reverse complement strand
AAATCAAATTATTAACACAATAACTAAATAAAATATAGAATATATATAAACATAGATATAAACATAGATATAAACATAGATATAAACATAGATATAAACATAGATATAAACATAGATATATATATAATAAAAGATAAAACATATATAATTAAAAATAAAATGGCTTCTCTAGAAACAGCATATTCAGAAAATTCCCTAATTGGTTCCAAACAACCCCAACTTTCACAACAAGCAGTGCCACAGTTCCAAATTCAATATCCATTTTGGAACCAGAATATGCGTCAATTACTGATGTTAAAACAACAATCTCCTAATGGTGGCAATGGTGATAATGGCAATGGCGATATCTATATGAAATATAGTGTGGATACAATTGGCTTAAAAAATGCACTTACTAGAGAGACAGAACCATTTTATATTCTTTGCGAACATTCTAAAGTAATGGCTACCAAAAATGGTAGTAATGTCTGTGCACAATGTGGTTGGTTTTGTCATAAAACACCGGCAGACCAGGCAATACTAGAAAAACAATGCAAACATCAACGGGAATATAGTATATTTAATACTGCTAAACAATTGCAAAGATGCGGGCAATGTGGTAAGAATGTTAAATATGGTTGCAATATAAATAATTTATAATCAGGAACTATTTTCTAACCAAATTATAAAGATTTCGTAATAAGATTTCGTAATAAGATTTCGTAGTAAGTTATTCTAAAATGAAACCAAATAAAATTATTTATTTTTTATTAGTAATATCTATTATCGCATCTATAATTATATTATTCAAATTAGCAAATAAAATATTTTTTGAAAAAGCAAATAGTAATGGAAAATTAAAGGAAAATTTCAATGATTATTTCGATTGCTATTTGAAACTAACTGATATTAATCCCCAATTTGTAAATCAATATATGAAATTTGATAATCAACATGTATCTAATGGTAAATGTAAGGATGCAACATTACACGTTGTTATAGAACCTTGCCCATTAGACGAAAATGGGATACCGTTATCATCTTGTAGGCAAAACGCAACATTGACTAGTTCTAAAGGTAATCCACTAATTTTTCCGTATGATATAACACCTTTAAATGTTAGTAATTATTTTGGTATTAATACTGCAAAATTATCCGCCACTTCCACAACTATACCATTAACAATACCATCAACAACACCATCAACTACACCATCAACAATACCATCAATATCTAATACCACACCCATTATTACATTTATATCTAATTAATTTTGTTATTTTTTATTTTTATTATATTTTATTATATTTTATTATATTTTATTATATTTTATTACAATGATAAAATAATAAATATAATTATATATTAGATTAGAAATTAGATTAGAAATAACTGAAATAAATAACTGAAAGACATATGGCACCTAGAAAAAAATATATTATAACCAAGAAAACAAGGAAAACAAAGAATGCAAAGAACACAAATCATATAAAAAAATTAAATAATACAAAGAAAGTTATAAATGAGAGTTATCTAGATACAAAACAACATAAATATACTAAATATTATCCTAGTATTTTAGATCCAAATTTCAGTCATAAAATTGCTCAGCACAATATATTTAAAAAGTATAAATTAACAGTAAATAATAAAAAGTTGCAAGATTTATATAATGCATTTGAAACAAATACCCAATTATCAGGGGATAGTAAGCAACACGATTTAGGTATTTATATTTTAAAACCATTTCAGAAAATGTTAAGGAATTTTATGTCGCCATATACGCCTTATCGTAGTATATTAATTTATCACGAAATGGGTGTTGGTAAAACATGTACAGCTATTACAATTGCAGAATCCTTAAAAAATATTGTTAAAAATTCAGATACCAAGATATATGTTATTAGACCAGATGAAATAGAAAGGCAAATTTTTGATGTTAATATGGTACATGAGCGTAAGCCATTAAATCAATGTACGGGTGATACATATTTACAAAATCCTAAATTTGCAGATTTAATAAATAATTGTATGAATAGTGGTGTTGGTAGTGATGCAAGTTGTGATTTATTAAAATCTAAAGTTAATAAAGAAATTCGTTCTATATATGAATTTACAGGTTCCCAGGTATGGGCACGAAAAGTGCAAAATAAAATAGACTCAAAAACAAAAAATATTGAAGATCCTAAACAAAAAGAGGACAAAATAAAATCAATTATTCAAAAAATGTTTAATAATGCAGTAATAATTGTAGATGAAGCACACGAATTACGTAATAATAATAATAATAAAGATGAAAAAGTAGTTCCCCCGGTTTTAAATATTGTATTGAAATATTCTATTAATTTGAGGTTAATTTTCCTCAGTGCAACTCCAATTTATGATAAACCGCAAAATATTGTTAGTATAATTAATTATTTTTTATTAAATGATAAAAGACCATTACTGAAAGAAAATGAATTATTTGATAAATATGGAAATTTAAAATCAAATGGTAGAGCTTTATTAGAGGACAATATTAAAGGTTATATATCATATTTACGTGGCAATAATCCTTATGATTTTCCAATACGGTTAGGTGCAAGATACAATATACCTAATAAAATTTTTGATTTAAATAACTATCCCACTAAAGACATTAATGGTAATAAATTAAATAAAAGCGATAAAATAAAGCATTTAGAATTAGTTGAATGTAAATTAAAAAGTCATCAGCTTGATATATTAAATTATCATATTAAATATGATGACATACCAATTATAAGTGAGGTTGATATGGATGAATCGAGTTATGAAAGCGTTTTTGATGATCCATTAATTGATATAGAAGATGATGAAATTGCAGATGATAATGAAAGTGCAGATGATAATGAAATTGCAGATGATAATGAAATAGAAGTATCAAAAATTAATGTATCAAAAAAAAGTAAATCATTACCACCATCTAGAAATAGTTTTAAAGATGAATTTAGAGAACAAACCGTGGCATATTTATTTGAAAGACAAATTAGTAATATTGTATATCAATCTTTAGAAGAATGTAATAATAATATTAAATTAGCAGTGGGTGATTTAGGATTATCAAAAATAACAACTAAACAAAAAGGAAAATGGACTTATGAATTTAATGACCCTAAATATGCCGAAAGATTTAAATTACCTGAATTATATAATTGGGGTGCAAAGATAGCACAGGCTGTTGAATTAGCAATTCAGGGTTCAAAAACAGGACCAGTATTTATTTATACATATTTTAATTCAACTGGTGTAATTCCTCTAGCATTTGCATTAGAAATGAATGGTTTTAAACGCTATAAACAACACGGAACACCGCTATTGCAAACACCAAATAAAGATAATACATATAGAGGTGATTATATAATTTATTCTGGTAATCAATCATTATCTGCATATGCAAAAGAATATATAGATAAACGACGAAAAATGATTCACGAAACATCAGTAAAAGTTTTTATTGGTTCTAGTAAAGCATCAGAAGGATTAAATCTTTTCGGTTATCGAGAGGCACATATCCTAGAACCCTGGCACAATATTAATTTAACAGAACAAAGTATCGGACGTGTCATAAGAACAGGCAGTCATTTACATTTACCACCTCAAGAACGTAATGTATCAGTTTATCAATATGCAACAACCCTAAATGATAGAGAGTCAATTGATTTAACAATATATAAGATGTGTGAAGATAAAGCAATAAAAGCAGGTGTTATTGAAAAAATATTAAAGGAAAATGCACTAGATTGTGAGCTTAATAAAGATGTTAATATATATGATAGTCAGCATTATAATAAGTTAATTCCACTGAAAACATCACATAATAAAGAAATCAAAGTGAGTTTAGCGGATACAGAATATTCTAGAAGTTGTTTTTATATGAAAAATTGCAAATTTAATTGTAGCAATACATTAGGTATTAAAAATGTACATAAAAAATCAACTCAATTAAATCTTCAAAATCCATCAAAACTACAAGGGGGGATACCAATAATGAAATTTAATTATGATAAAGAGGTTGAAGAATATAAAAATTTAATAATTGGCTTATTAAAAACAACTTTTAATGTTAAAATAAGTAATCTAAGAAATTATTTAAAAAAAATAATATATGGGGAACAAGATAAAACATATACGAATATTAAGCGACCTAATAGAACAAAGAAAAATATAGATGATTCACATAATATAGATGATTCACGAGCAGATTCACAAGGAGATAAAGATATTGACTGGGATGATGAATATGCATTTACAACTGCGATAGAAGAAATTATAAATAATGAAATATTAATAAAGGATAAATTTGGTAGAAATGGTAAAATAGTATTAAGTGGTTATTATTTAAGATTTATTCCAGAAGGTAGTTTGGAACCAAATATGTCAATACAAAAACAAAATTTGAAAAATCCTTTATTAAAATCAGAAATTGATTTAAAAAATTTCATTACAAAAATTAATGAGGAACAAAAGCGTTTGATTGACACTGAAGATATAAATTATAATGATATTCTATTAAAAACAATAGAAAAAATTGAACAAATATTTTATGGTGTCTACCAGAAAGAATATAAATTTAATATTAAAATTAAAATGGAAGAAATTATAGATATAATATTTTCCAAACTAGTGTATTCACATAAATTAATTATTATTAAAGTAATATTATCAAAAATAGTGCGTGGTGAAAAATTAACTGATAATGAAATTAAATTTGAAAATAATATTAAAAATCATATTGTTTATATGAAAGATATATTTCCTTATACTAAGTCAGAAATTGATGTAAAAAAAAATATTTATGGTTTTATAATTCAAAATGAAAATAAATTAGAATTATTTATAATAAATTCAGAAAAAGAATTTGAAAAAAATCAGGGCAATTTAAGAAAGATTATTGAATATCATAAAAAAATAATGAATAAAACACCAAGCAATAAATTATATGGTTATTTAAAATATGAAAAAGGTCGCGAAATACCAATATTTAAAATTACTGATATTATTACAAAGGGAGATAAAAAAGCAGTAATTGGTGCTTCCTGTTTTACAGAATCAACTAATGAAATTAAGAAAAAACTTAATAAATTAGATGATAAATTATTAAAAAATAAAAATATATTAACCAGTAAAAATATATTATGTAATGATATTGAAATATTAATGAAACGTAATGATAAAATAAAATTAGATGGGAAAAAATGGTATTACACCCCAGAAGAATACGAAATTTATTTCGGTAATCAATAATGATTTTTTGTAATGATTTTTTGTAATGATTTTTTATTTCATAAAATTGATTTATATTCATTATAAAATTCATTATAAAATAATATCAATATAAAATAATATCACATACTATATTATCACATACTATATTATCACATACTAATCACATACTATATTATCACATACTAAAAATAAATGGAAGATAAAAAAGAAATAGTTTTGGATAAAAATACTGAATTGTATAAAAATGTTATATTGGAAGAATATATATATCTAAAAGCATCAGATCTTAATAATAAAATTGATGATATAATTTTATTAAAATTAAGGAAGAAGATCGAAGGTAAATGTATTAAAATTGGTTATGTAATGCCAAATAGTATAAAAATTATTGTTAGGTCATTAGGAATTATTAACAATGCTAATTTTGATGGAATAACTACTTATAAAATTCAATATACAGCCGATATATGTAATCCAGGTATAGGTCAAATTATTCAATGTGAAATTGGTAATATTGATAAATCACAAATTATATGTTATGTTGATACACCTAATGGGGATTTACAACAAAGAGCAACCCCTGAAAGACCAATACAACCATTGGTCTTAGATAGTAGATTGCGCTTTAGCGCAACCCCTGAAAAATCCCCCCTAGAAATATATCTATTTAAACACCACCATTTAGGTAATACTGAATTTGCAGGGTTGCAAAAAGGCGATATCGTTAATGTAAAAATAGGAGGTAGTAAATGGGAATATAAAGATAAACAAATAATCTGCATCGCACAATACATTAATAAAATATAATGGAAATATCCGTAAATAAATATATGCTATTTCTTTTTTTGCTTGATTCTTTACATTAAACGTGCTTATATCATTTTATAATTTCATTTTATAAATTTTTTATTATATAAATATAAGAATAACATAACTTAATAAAATAGAACAATAGAAAAGAATAATAGAAAAGAATAATAGAAAAAGAATAATAGAAAAGAATAATAGTATAAATGTATCAATGCAAAGCATTTAAAAATAAAAAGGAACAAATACAATGTCATATTAAAATTAAAAATAGTTTTTATTGTGGAAAACATAGAAATACAAATACACCTGCATTTGATAATATGGGTAATGCAATAGGCAATGCAATAGGCAATGCAATAGGCAATGCAATAGATAAACAAGAACAAGATAACTTTGTAATAGAATCTAATAAAAAAATACTTGAATTGGAGCAAAATTCTAAATTTAATCATTTTAAGTCTTTAGTAAATAGTGTAATCTATAATGAATATTTAACACAACGAAAAAATTATATTAAAGATAATAATAAATATATTGAACTTATTGAATATATTGAAAATAGTAAATTGGATTATTATTCTAATTCACGTATTCTAGCATCACTAGAATATTATAAATTAATAAAAAAACAAGATGTATCAAAATTTATATTAGCAATTAATAATATAAATTTATTAGTGTCATTATTTGAAACATTACTAAATGTAAATATTAATTTAAATAAAATAATAAAATTACAAAAATGGATTAGAAAATCACTAACTAAATTTAAGAGCAAATTACACGGTCCAGCATTAACTAGTAGACAATTATGTGTTAATGATAGTGATTTTGTATCACTAGATGATTTAAAAGATATTTCAAATGCAGAATTTATTTCATTTAAAGATGATACAGGTTTTATATATGGATTTCATATAGATAGTATAGGGGAATTAATTTTTAAGTCTGATGAAAATTATTATGAAAATTTAAAAAAACATTCTAGCAATTTGTGTTATAAACAATTCATTAAAACATTATTTAATCATTATAACAAAATAAAAATATTTAATCCATATACAAGATTTCCAATTGATAGCACAATCAAACAAAATATAATTAGATTATATGCAATGAATAAATACAATGTAAATCAATCTAATCTATTACAAAATAATACAACACATACTAGTAATTCCAACATAGATATTAAGATTACAATTAGTAATAAATGTTTTTCAATATTTCAAAAAATAGATATGTTAGGATATTTTACTGATACTTCCTGGCTATTAGATGAACATATTAAAAATATTAAAATATTTTATAAAAAATTAGCTAGTTTATGGAATTTTGAATTTGGACTAAATAATACTGCCAGATTTAAAATTACTAAACAACATAATTTATTTCAAAATCTTCACGATATAATGATTTCTAGAGGTGATAAATATACACTGCTAGATAAAATTTTAGACATAATCAATATATTAGTTTCCAATGGTGAAACTGAGGGTGATAAGAATACTGGATGTATATTAGTATTATATGGTCTAGCATTTATAAATTATAGATGTATTCAAGCAAATCCTTGGTTAGGCTAGGTAAAGCTTAAACTATGCTTACAATATGCTTATATTTAGTGCATTTTGATGTTATTCCTGCTTTAGGATTAATTTTATAGGCTGTGATTTGTGCTTTACATTTATCATAATCAAATTGTTGTGATAATTGACTAATATATTGTGGTTGCATTACTGGTTGCATTACTGGTTGTATAACATAACCTCCTATTAATTTTTTGTTATTTACATTTACATTATTTTTTTTTTAGATTTTTTAGATTTATTATATTTTTTAGATTTATATTTTTTCATAATAATTTTATAATTAAAGTTATATAATTATAGTTAAGTTAGTTATATAATTATTAGAAAAAAAATATAAAATGTAAATCAATATAAATCAAATATAAATCATTTTAACTATGTCTTAATTTCATTATAATCTTATATAAATATTGATGTTGTCCTATACTCCCATCTGGGATATTACTAGCTAATCGATAAGGATTTTTCATTACTAGTTCTAAAATTTTATTATCAATATAAGATTGTTTGCTAACGGTAGGTGTATTATTTAGTTTGCTAGATACATGTTCGCTACATTCCTTAATTATTTCATTCTTTTCCATTTTTTTCAAACGTGGTTTCAATTTACCTTCATTAAACATATTACGCAAACACACTAACATATGATAATTACCATACCAAGTTCTAAACATCTTTGGTGTTATATATGCATTGTATTTTTCTTGAAAAAAAGTTTGAATATGTTCTGGTGTAATAAAATGAATAAGATTATCATGTTTATATTTAAAAAGAAAACCATCATGTCCTTTCCGCTTTGAACCTTCTATTAATTTCCTTAGTAATTTAGCAATTATCGGATTATTATCACTAAACTGATTTAGTATTCCTTTTTTACCAATAAATTCAATAGTAAACTTATTACCAGAACCCCATTTTATATGTTCTGTGCGTAATGTTGTTATTCCATATGAATTATTATCATTAGCATAACGCTCATTACCTATTCTAAAATGATATGTCCGCAACATATATACTATAATTGGTATATAATCATCTGGCATATTCCAATCCATTACTTCTTTTTTTGTAATATCCCCCAACATTTTATCATTATCTTTTTCAATAATGCCAATTTTTTTACCTAATTCCATAATATCTTCATATTTTCTATCATTGCGTTTTTTAGTATAATTACTATTATAAACATATTGTCTCCGACCTCTTTTATCGGTGCCAATAGCCTGAATTTTATTATTAGCAGATTTTGCAACTACAATATCTTTATATGCTGGGGGAATATATATTGATGACAATCTTTTAACCAAATCTTTATCCGTAGCAACTTTATTATTTACTAAATGGAATACTTTACGAGTCTGTGATGTGTTATTATCGGATACTTGTTGTGTTCTCTTAGTTTTGCTAGAACCTCCATATAATCTTTTATATTCCCAAAATTGCCTCTTGTTATAAGATACGTCATTTGATACATCATTTGATACATCATTTGATACATCATTCGATATTGCAGGTTTTGTATTTGCTAGAGTATTAGAACTATCTGGCATTATGATAAATAATTACTTACAAATAACTTGCAAATTACTTACAAATTACTTACTACTAGAAACAAAGAAAAAAACCATAATCATAAACATATCTATAAACATATCTATAACCATAAGTGAAAACAAAAAAGAAAATATAATAAAAACATTTCAAACTTTTATCCAATTTTGTTGGTGTTTTAAAGGATTTCTATAACAATATAATAATTATAGACTATGTTGTAAATAAATAATAATTAATAATAAATAATAAATAATAAAAAACTATTATTTTGGCTATGTATCACAACATTTACATTTATAATACCATTTAGTACAAGAATTTTCAATTATACCATTATCAATATCAAAACATTTATCACTTCTATTAGTATTAATTTCAGTTAATAATTTAATTCGATGACTTAATGAAGACATAAAATTCATTAATTTACAAGGACATTCTTCAATATTGTAATGAATAGACCTACAATAAGGACAAGATATAGTATTATCTATAATTATTGGTTTTCTAATATATTTTGCATAACATTCTAAATGCATTTTTACATTGCATATACATCCAAATTGAAACCATTGAGTTTCATTATTAAAAATATTCAAACAAATTATACATTTATCTTCACTAGTATGAATATAATCATCAGGTGTATATTTTATATGCTTTAATAAACCTAGAGTTTTATAACTGTTAATTTTATATCCTTTATCTAAAATTTTTCTCAATCTCCAAATATTTATTTGTGGTTTATATTCTTCGCCAAACACAAGTCTAATTTGTGTAATATCTGGATATAATGGAACAGCAATTGAATTTGCTATATTACTAAATATTTCTTTTTGGCTTTTATATTTAGATTCTATATTTCCTAATGGATTTATAGCGACCGAATTATATATATCAGGTGAATAAAATCGAAGCAATGAGTTAAATATTTTAATTTCAATATTATTATCAACTAAATATAAACCAATTTGATTAATATCAAAATCAGGATTACCAAATGGTGGATGAAGTATGCCACCATCTTTTGCTTCTTTATGTTCATAAAAAGATTTTTTTAGAATTATAAAATCTATTTTAATATTTAATTCATTACTAATTTCACCTATAAGTAAATTAAGTAATTTATCACCAGTTGGTTTTAAAAAGTTTATATAACATTTTTTATATTCAAGTGCATCAGTAAATAATTTATTTATATTGAAGAAATAACAAATATCATCTTTTCCATTCATAGATTTAACATAATATTCTAAATGTAACATCTTTATTAATTTTTCATATTCATTCTCCTTAATATATATATCAATATCATTTGGCAAAAGTATTCTATCATCAAATGACTCTGGATGGCATGATTTATTATTGTATTCTTTTTTACTATTCTTTTTATTTTGAATACAATATTCATAAAATTTCTTTGCAGCTAATGTTCTTTTTATATAATCACGAGCTGCACCGCCAAATATTAATCCACCACATTTACATATAAAATTATATAATTTAAGTAATGCAACCCATTTTGTATGATTTGCACGACCATTAAATAACTCTTTTAATTGTTTATTTAATTGTATTTCATCCGCAATTTCTTGATTATCAGAATTATTTTTTTCATTATCATCGATATCTATATCAATATCAATATCAATATCAATATCAATATCACTATCACTATCACTATCACTAATAGGTGAGACAAACTCGTTAGATGCCATTACAAAAGTTTTAATGTGTTAAATATTTATTTAATATTGATGCAAACAAAATCAATTTTTTTTATTAATTTATTTTTGTTTTTTTTTAGTTTTTATCATTTTCAGTTTTATCATTTTTAGTTGTTATTTTAATAAAAAATATAAATAATAAATAAAATAAAAGTTTGAAAAAATATCAATTTGGGTTAGGTTTGTGTAAGGTTTTATATATGATTTAATTTATGTGTGATATGTGGATGCTATCAACTATTTGCTTTAATGTTATAATTGATTCCCTTCCTCAGTAATAACTTCCGGTGTCTTGTAGGGAGAGTTTCGCCAATTGTGTGATGTTTGACGGCTACTTTTTGTGTGTGATTTTTTTTTTTAGTTTTACTATTAAAACTTTTATATGACGAACTGTTATATTTATAAGTTGTTTGGCTCCTCCAATTGCCTGTTGTTGGTTTTTCTTCTTCTTTAATGGGTAATTTTTCTTTTATTGGCCAATTTTCTCTTCCACGCTCATTTTCTAAATTTTCAGATATTACTATTTCAGTAAATCCATCATATTCATCTAAATTATTAACATTATCAAAATTATCAAAATTATTAATATATTTGTTTGTAATTAATACAGGTTCAATAATACCACGAATTACTGTATCCATCATATTATTATTATATAAACTATATTGAGATGTTAATAATTGTTTAGAATTTCTGAAATCGAATAAACCTATATCAGTATTGATTTCTGCTAAATATATTTTATTATTCAAACCTATCATAAAATCAAATCCTAATTCCATAAAACCATTTTCAGTTTCATTATATATTTGACATTCTAATTTAAAAATATTCATTACTTTTCTAATAATATTAATCATTTGTTTTTTATAATTTTTAACATCTTCTTCAGTAATTAATTTAAGTTTTAATAAATCCATAGGATATATTTTAAAGTCCTCTACATTTGAATGAGTATTCACATTATTATAGCTAGTAATGGCAGATTGGGAATCTGTATTAGTTTCAGAACTCATAATTTCCATAATATGGCATAAATAACTTCGTAGATTATAATGTTCTTGTTTTTCCAATTTAGTAATACTTGCAAAAACAATTGTTCTTAGATTAATTATTTTTTTGTCAAACGTCCTAGTATGTATAAATTTAGAAATAATCACACTTTTATATTTTTCTAATAATGCTAATATATTTTTCTTAGATTGCAAAATATTGTCAGGTGTGTCATTAGTAAAATTTAATATAATAATTCCCCCTCCAACACCTGCCGAGAATCTAGGATCTTCTATAAATTGAACTGGACGAACAATATAATGTTCTGTTTCTGTAATAGTATTATCATATTTACCGAGATATTGATCTAAAATATGTTCTTTTAAATATTCCTTTGATATTTTGTTTTCTTTGTCTCGATCAGTATAATATACAACAATACTTGCAGCCATACAATCTAATGGTTTTTCTTCAGGATTAAATTTACACATATTTAAATACAATTTATCTTTATGTATAATATTTAAAGTTGATGATTCAGAAACAACATTTTTAATTTTTGCAGGTGTTTTATAATATATATTATTTGAAAAAATACTATTATAATAAACTAGGTCTATATTACTTTTAGTAGGTATAAATGTTTGTGTATAGCCTAATCTAATTAAATATTCTTTTAACATAGACACAATTCGGTTAGTATCATATGAATAATACATTTTTTCTATTTTTAGTTTATCTTTAAAAATGTCGGAATTCATTTTATTTTGCCAAAAATTCTCTTCGCCAATTAATATAAAATATTTATCATTTGTTTTGAAATATTTTTGTGTATATGTTTTTTTATATTCGTTAAAATCTTCCTCTTTTGTTAAAATTTGTTCAATAAATGGGTCATTTACACCTTCATAGTTGTTATAATATTTATATATATCAGGATTGGCTGTTTCTTCTTTTATTAAAAGTTCTGCCAGAGCCTTAGTTTCTTTAATAGATTCATTAGTTAGATAAATATAACGTAGCAGAAATAATTCTTGTAATTTATCATCACCACTCTTAGAACTCTTATTACTTTTTGCATTATTAGCACTATCATTATACTTTCTTATAAATTCATTACATTGTTCACTAAATAATTTACAAAAATTATTTTTATCAAATTTTGCAACATCGTGTAAATATAATTTCTTCATATCTTCTATTCTAGATATAAGTGCATTATTTAATGTTTTGCTAAGTAATCTGTTTGACGATATATTTAATGCATGTATTAAAGATTTTCTATTAGGTTTTGTATATTTTTCACTACTGACTAA
>Ga0214921_10008560_pt1 | contig 13220 bp, 12 predicted proteins | sample LL1505_MetaG_FD_177992 | JGI IMG/M metagenome (GOLD analysis project Ga0214921, IMG submission 177992) | Freshwater microbial communities from Lake Lanier, Atlanta, Georgia, United States - LL-1505 | ecosystem: Environmental > Aquatic > Freshwater > Lake | place: USA: Georgia | collected... | reverse complement strand
AATAAAACATTAGGACTCATCAAAACGTAATGCCTAATAAAACATTAGGACTCATCAAAACGTAATGCCTAATAAAACATTAGGACTCATCAAAACGTAATGCCTAATAAAACATTAGGACTCATCAAAACGTAATGCCTAATAAAACATTAGGACTCATCAAAGTGTTAATAGTTCGTCGATTTCCTCTGAATTACGCTCTATACTATTGAATAAATACAAAATGAGCAATTTCTCGCAACGAAATTCATGTTTGACTTTATGGAATAACATGCGAATCTTGGTTTTTTTACGTTCATCCAATGCGGCAGAATCATGACATTGATCGATCCATTCCACAACATCCAATGCAGAAATGCCATCGGAATATAATTGATTTATTTTCTCGATTTTTTTATCAAACGGTGCATCAAATACCGCGCGAATCGCATTCAATTTCTCCTGTTGGACACGATTCAAAGACGGTTTTTCGCTCATATGATATTGATGTAAATTTACAGAATTTCCGGATGATAAACAAGTTTGAGGAAAATAAATCTCGCAAAATCGCGACAAAATGGGGTTCAATAATTTATTCTTGTTCTCCACAATAATAAAAAAACGTGTGCTTTTGCTATATTCTTCAATACATCGACGCAATGCGGACTGGGCATCATTGGTAAGAAAATCTGCGTTTTGGAGAACTACCGTTTTGAATATGATTCCGCGATTGTATTTAATATTGGTTTTTGCGAAAAACTTGAGATCTTCGCGAATGAATTTGATCCCTTTACCGCCATGGGCACAATTGACCACCATAATATTGGTTTTCATGACAGGTTTATCATTGTTATATATTTTACGCAAAAATTCAAAGACCACTGTTCTTTTACCACTGCCGGACGAACCGTGGAAAATAATATGGGGAATTTTTTTAGATGCAATGAAAGAATCGAGTTTTTCATGAATAGAATCATTGATTTCTAGATTCGGTTTTTTGAACGCAACCGAAGGATATTTCCAAGAGTCTGAAGAGGAAGATCGTTTTTGTGGAGACAAATATGTATCAATCGATGTTTGCATTTTTAATATAATATAAAAAATGCAAATGAGTTCTCTATTTTATTTTTTACATCATTGGATCTTCAAGAAGGCTCAGAATATTTACCGATGTAAAGTTCGAGAATGTGATCTTTTATTTTTTCGCCGGCGCGTTTTAGACCCACCTGCGTAACGACTATCATATGAATCATCTGAATCATACAGTTTAGCCATGACCTGTCGTGGAACTGCATCTGCAGTTGGTATTGTAGAAGATGAAGATGACGAAGACGATTTATTTCCTCGTGTTCTTTTATTTGGGTTTTGATTGACTTTTACCATAGGTATACTATCCATTATTACAACAACTCGAGATCCGACTGTTGTTAGACTTATAAATTTACTACCATTTGCTTCATCGAGTGTACGGAGGAGAAGATTCAGTTGGCGGCGAAGAGTGCTGAGATGGGGGCGATGTCGGTGGATGTGCCGATCGATGATTTGAACTCGTTTGCGATTAATGAGGGGGAGGAACTACGGATGAGTTTTTCATTGGCCTGTCTTCATAATATTTGCGCTTTTTCGAAAACGGCGAAGGAGATTTCTGTCAGGATGTGTAGTGATTATCCTTTGTCGATCATCTACCCGATTACGGAGGAGGACGCGCATTTGAATGTGTATTTGGCGCCGAAAATAACGGATAATGATTAGAGGTGAGGGGTCATAAAATCGATATAAATATAATTTTTTATATTTATATGTATCGATATAAATATAATTTTTTATATTTATATGTATAGATTATGGATGGAACAAGATGATAAAACAAAAGAGTTTATCAGAAAGGCAATAGAAGTTCATGGAGATAAATACGATTATTCAAAAGTGGAATATGTTAATAGTAATACAAAGGTAATTATTATTTGTAGACAACACTGTGAATTTATACAATCACCAAGTAAACATTTACAAAAACAAGGGTGTTCAAGTTGCGGTGGTCATGAAAAACGAAATACAGAAGATTTTATTATAAAATCTAAAGAAATGCATGGAGATAAATATGATTATTCAAAAGTTAAATATATAAATTCTCAAACAAACGTGATAATAACTTGTAAAACACACGGTGATTTTGAACAAAAAGCAAATTCACATATACGAGGAATGGGTTGTAGATTTTGTGGAAGAAAAAAAATAATAAAACAAATGAGATCCAATACAGAAGAATTTATAGAAAATGCTATAAAAATACATGGAGATAAATATGATTATTCAAAAGTCAATTATAAAACCGCAACAGAAAAAGTAATCGTTATATGTAAAGAACACGGTGAGTTTGAACAAAGGTCATCCGACCATTTACGTAGTAAATATGGATGTCCTACTTGCGGTATTTATAATAAAAGTAAAACAAAAATTAATGGTTGTAAAAATAAATTTGTAGAAAATGCTATAAAAATACATGGATATAAATATGATTATTCAAAATCAATTTATACTGGGTCTGAAAATAAATTAATAATTATATGTAAAGAACACGGCGAGTTTGAACAACAACCAAATAATCATTTATATGGAAAAGGATGTTATGAATGTGGAAGAATGATTGTTAATAATAGTAGGAGAAGCAATATAGATGAATTTATACAAAAAGCAACAGAAGTTCATGGAGATACATATGATTATTCTCTCGTAGAATATATTAGTGTTAATACAAAAGTGATAATTATATGTAAAATACATGGAGAATTTTTACAAACACCGTATCATCATTATACCGGTCAAGGATGCGATTTATGTGGAATTGAGAAAGCAAGACAAAAAATGACATCAAATACAGATGATTTTATACAAAAAGCAATCCAAAAACATGGAGATAAATATGATTATTCAAAAGTAGAATATATAAATTGTAAAAATAATATTATTATTACATGTAAAAATCATGGTGATTTTTATCAACAACCAAGTAATCATTTGGGAGGTCAAGGTTGTCCATTATGTGTAAATAAAACAGAATCAAAATTATACGAACAACTACTACCCATATATCCATCATTAGTAACCCAATTCAAACAAGATTGGTGTATGAAACTTTATCATCGTATCTATCATCTCCCATACGATTTCTGTATCCCAGAACTCAAAATCATTATTGAATTAGATGGAGCACAACATTTCAAACAAATTATGAATTGGTCTTCACCAGAAGAACAACAAGAAAATGATAAATACAAAGAAGAATGCGCGAACCAGAATGGATACTCTGTAATCAGACTATTACAAGAAGATGTATTTTACGATACAAATGATTGGCTGAAGGAACTATGTGAAGCGATTGAAAAAATAAAATCCTCCGAAGGGATCACAAACATCCGTTTATCTAAAAATGGTGAATATGATGAGTATTAATGAAAATACATATAACAGGATCAAATGTATTTTTTTACGCTGGTCATAAAGGGATTATTCTTTATGACAATTTGGATATAATTGATATAAATATAATTTGTTATATTTATATGTATAGATTATGGCAATCCCATTTGAAAAGTCGTTCGCATCCCACGAAAAATCTGCGTTCTGGAGTAAGAAAAATAATTGTCAACCTAGAGATGTTTTCAAATCATCTGATTTAATTAGTCTTGTCACCTCATCCATCACGTCCTTAGTGTAAGCAGAAAATGTTTTTTGGATCTGATAAATCATATTATATAATATATATATATTATATATAATAATGAAATTTAAATTCTCATGGACATTTGTCATTTTAACCATTTTGATTGTTTTCTTGGTTGTCGAATTCTCAAAATACATTTATGATACAATGGTTTCTAGTAAATCTACTAAAAACAATATGAACCGTATTGAGGTTGAAAGTTTTGATTCAAAAGTCCAACAGTCCTCATTGACTGCCAAATCTAGTCAAGAATTAGTGAATAAAAATGAACAAAAAGCATTGCCTCCTATTGACGATTCGAACGTGCCCGATGTGAAATTCCCATTTAAACATATTCGAGATGAGAACGGAAAGAAAATGAATATTATTCTGATTAGCGCGCCATTTCGCACAGAAGAAGATGAACAGACATATTTGGATTTAAAAGAAAAAGGAATGGATTTTTGCGGAATTTCTAGTTATTTAGATTTTCCAGATCATATCAAGAATCCATATGAAGACCGATTTCATGAACAACGAAACCATGACTATATTGCAATGGTTTCTGCATGGCTTTACTGTTTTCGAGAACTTCCTCCTATTTTAGAAAATTCGAATTTACCGATGATGCTAATGGCAGAAGCTGATTTGAAAGACACGGACGGATACTACAAACCGGATCCGACGATTAAAAAGGAATACGATTTCATGTATATCTGTTTAGACGATGACGAGAGCCCGGATTCGAAATGCGTGCCCGGATGGCAATGGTACAACAGGAACTGGGATTTGGCCAAACGGTGTCTGGAAACGATGTGCCGCGATTATCATTTGACAGGTGTCATTGTTGGAAGAACGAATTGCGAATTCACGGATTATTGTTCTGGCATCGTGAAAGTAGTCCCGTTTATGAGTTTCCATGATTTCCAGAATGAAATGAAGAAATGTAGGTTTTTGTTTGTGCCGAATATTAGTGATGCCTCACCGCGAGTCATGACAGAAGCAATGTGTTATAATATGCCAGTTCTCACTAATTACAACATTATTGGCGGATGGCACAATGTGATTCCGGGGGTCACTGGCGAGTTTTTCACGGATGAGGAGAACATCAAACCTGCATTGGATGCCATTACGCAGAATTATGACACGTACCGAGCAAGGGACTGGTATTATAGAAACAGGGGGCGCAAACATTCGGGGAAACAATTGGCCGATTTCTTGAAAGAGCATTTTCCGAATTTGAATAATCCGAATATCAAGACGGCCGATATATAAAATAGTTGCGAATATATAAAATATTATTATTTACAAAATAAAATAATAATAGATTGATTGGTACACAAATTGTTTAACGACTTTTGCGAGTAAATTTTCTGCATGTTTTTCTAAATTTTTTATTTTTCAGTCCTTTCAATATACGTCGTGATTTACTTTTTCCACCCAAAACGCCAGCAGTTTTAGACTTCTTGTTTGGATAAGTAGTGTCATCATCATCATCTTCTTGCTTTCTTTTTTCAGACCTATTTTTAATTTCATCAACTATTTTATCTCGCATATCTTCAAGTTTTTTTAAGTATTGTTTTAGAAAATTCACGTCTTCCTCTGCACTATTCATTTCTTGAGGACTTTTACAATCTACTTGTGGAATACCATTTATTATCCGTTTCGTTTCATCTATTTCCTCTAATACGTGATGCAGTACGTTTTGTAAAGTTGTTTCAGATATATGTGTGTCTGTAATGTCTGTTTTTGGGTCTTTAAACATACGTGCAAACACATGTCTTGCATAGCCATATAACATTTTTACAATGTATATATATGTATATATATATAAATTCTATTCATCTTGGACAATAATTCACTTACTCACCATTACCTTCGACACCAAACACCGATTTCAATTGTTCGAAAATGATCAATTGTAAACAAGTGGTCGGTGCAAATCGCGCCCAAATGGGAATGAATCCGGCATAAAGTCCTTTGATCCCTTGCTTTTGAACGATTTTAACCACACAATCGCTAAATCCTGTGTATATTTTTTTATCCATAGGCTGATTCATCAATTGGGTTCTCACCATATCAAACGGCGCAACCGTAGTTGCCATGAAAAATCCTGCGCCAAATGCTGAAACAAACTGTGTTGGAAGACCCGCCGGAACCGTTTCTGTTTTTTTGATCATATAACTGATCTGGTCATAACAGCCCATTTTCGTACCGTTTAATACACATGCACGCATTACATTTGCCTGTAATCCGCGATAGAATCCGGGTATGTGTTGGTTTTTATAGAGATCCTTCGCCGTCTGAAACAATGTCTGTTGAGTTTTTCCTTCGCTCGCAATCATACGTGTTTTCAATACATCGAATGGATTACCGACAATGGATCCGATTCCGCCTGCTAGAGAACCTGCCAAGAATTTCATGAAAAAATTCGAATCTTTTTGAATATTCAATGATTGTTTGATAGGGCCATATAGACCGAGACGCAGAGACGTGTATGAACATTCGCGTAACCACGCTGCACCGATTCCTTTCCAAAACGCAGGAATACCTTCTTCTTTTGCAATCGTGCGTATAGTACCTTGAATTCCCAGTTTCTTATAATCATGGGTTTTACTCGTTACTTGGAGACGCGTTTTTATAACGTCAATTGGATGAATACCGGTCACCGCAATGACTGCACTAGATCCGGCAGCAGAGACGTTTCGTAATAATTCTTGGTAAGTAGACATAATAATATATCGTATTATTATATTTATTGGAAACTAATTTTACACCTTTTCACCTTTCAAACGCCGATTATATAATATATAAATTCTATTTATCGCTGACTAATCCTAACGATATTCAAGCATCCACAATATATTCAAGCATCCACAATATATTCAAGCATCCACAATATATTCAAGCATCCACAATATATTCAAGCATCCGCAATATATTCAAGCATCCACAATATATTCAAGCATCTGCAATCTTTTTCTCCAACACGGTATATCTATCATTCGATAAAGACTCCAACAGGGCATCCCATGGCGTCGTGTTTTGTAATGCCTCGTGACCCTTTTCGCAAAACGCGTTCAACAACATTGGACTAAACCCGGAAAACATGGTCGCGTTTTTCATCGTGGATCGTGTTGGAAATCCCCCTGTATGACGTAAATTCCAAAACAAAATATGAGGTACACACGAATATCCTGCCGCAGAATACATGGCGCGAATACGTTCGTGCATCGAAAGCATGCGATCTTCAAAAGATGCGTCAGATATATCGGAATCGCATGGCGTATTTGTATAACAGTCGATTTGCATGTCGGAGAAAATCGCTAATGTCATGTTGGAAACTACCTCATCGGGCACTTTTGCTTGAATACATGCGTCCAAAATGAGCTGCAGAGCTTTGAAGAAATTGGTTCCTAATCCGGCCAGATGACTCACTTTCTGTAGTTGCAAAATCGAAGATATAAACGTGTCGCAACCTTCTAGTGAAACCCACGAGGGTTCCGTCGAAAATGTCATTACGCGTTTGCCTAATACGGATTTGGAAGCCACTGCAATACCCATGCCCATCGCTGCATACATGGGATCTCCCGACATGGACCCTGATTGGTCCACCATCGCGACCATATTTCCCAAATCGCCAACCTGTGTCATAAAAGACTGCCATTGTGCATTCAATATATCTTTCTCCAGATCATCGTGTGAATAGTAGAATTCAACACCCTGTTTGACATAATCCACAATTCCTACACGCTTGCCTTTGACTTCTTTTCCTTGTGTTATTCGCGATTCGATGTATTTTTCGAAATTCTTGGCACATATAATGCGATCCATTTCGTCGGATCCGCTGCCTTTCTTCGGTTTGTTCATGAACGCATTACGATTCTTCATCAATGTCACTGAGGTTGTCTTGTGATGATCGATTTCGGCCCACCGTTTTCCGCACATCTTGATTTGCACCGTATCGAGTTTCTTGTTGAGACCGGAAACCAATCGCGCAAATTTCATATACGTCTTATTCTTGGCTGCTATATACGACTTCTCGCGCTTTTCTTGCGACTCTATTTTAAGAGCACTTGCAACGAATTCGGGAAAATAAGACTCGGCAAGCAAACGAAACAACCAGCGACCTTTGGTTGAACTTTCTCTCGGAACCCACCTGCTGCATAATGACAATGCAGAATCTTTTGTCTCTGCCGCATCCATGCGTAATTGGTCCATGATCAATTCGATACAATGCAGAATCAGGGGATGATTCTTGTTATTCGTCTTGTCATAGACATATTGGCACAATCTCTTCATGTCTTTCCAAGATCCGTAAGGCAGTGCATGATTCTCTAACCGTACAAAACAAGATGCCGCGAATTTCGCCAACTCGAGATCGTACTCGGACCATACATAAATCATCATGTAGGACAATTGACGCTCACCCTTTCCAGATTCAATATCACGTGTTTGACCAATTAATTTATAGAGTATTGCCCAACCCAATACAAATTTAGATTCCGTTGACTCTTCTTTGCATTGGTTATTCAACAACTCAAATATATCGCGAAGTTGATCCGCCAATTTTTCAAGCGTATCTTCATTGCTGCATCTTACACATTGAAACTGGAACTGTACGATTTTTTCTTTGATATTCAAAATCGTTGGATCCGCATTCTTTGGTATAGACGCATATTCAGCATGACCATTTTCTCCGAATTGTTTTGTATGGAATCTATCAAGTGCTGCAGTAAAGACGGACATCTGCAAATAAGGTTATTATAAATGAGCCAAAAATTCTATATGGTTTACCTATTAATCAAATTTATAAGATATGATATTAAAAGTATTGCTAAAATCCAAGTTATTGGATAATCTATAATCCGGCCGGATGAAGGATTGTCAAATTCTCCACGACCGGATGTCTCGCCTGATAAAAAACTATTCGATAATACCATCGGACCATGATTTTCACCGACAAACCTACAATTCGGACATGGAAATTGAGTCGTCCTATTTGGATGTTGCTCTCTCAATGTTTTAAAATAGTCAGAAATACATTCAACATGAAAATTTTTTCCACAACTTTGACAACTAGTTGAAAATATCCATTGCCAAATTGTGAAATCATCATTACATATTTGACATACATCGGTGTCAGTGAAACTACGTAGATATGCGTTCCAAGTATTATGGCCTCCTGAAAAATAATTACTACGCTTACTGTGAGATTTATTTGAAATTCTATTTTTTTTGCAAGATTTTTTATTACCGCCTTTTTCTGTTTTATTACCGCCTTTTTTATTACCGCCTTTTTTATTACCGCCTTTTTTATTACCGCCTTTTTCTGTTTTATTACAGCCTTTTTTATTACAGCCTTTTTCTGTTTTATTACAGCCTTTTTTATTACAGCCTTCTGACATACTGTTTCTTTTTGACATCGTCTTCCCTTTTGATGATAAAGATTTTTGTGTAAGCCTGACAAAAAACTTTTCGAAATCAGAAAAATCTTTTTTTCCTAAAAAACTTTTAATTTCATTTATTTCTTTATCATCTATTTCACCATTTTTTAATTTTATAAAATATTCGATAATGGCATTCACTTGTTCCATGCTAATAACATTAATACTTACACAATGTTCTAAAAGTTTTGGCAACATAACTGGTATTTCTTCAAAATCCATTTTCATAGTAAGAGGTCTACTCATACTCATACTCATACTCTTATATTATATATCTATATATTATTAATAATAGATATATAGATTAACAGATAGTAGTTTCGATCTACCGACCTTTGGGTTATGAGCCCAACACGCTGCCTCTGCGCCAATCTGTTTTTTGGGATGCTAGTATTCGGATAATTTGTTTTATATGAACAATTTTTTTAATTGCAGTAGAATACTAAGGTGTGCGTGTATCGTTTTTGGTGTTTTAAAAGAAACATATGAAGTTGCTGTGTGATACACATTGTACATAGGATGATGCTTTCTATATTGTTTTCGATCGAATTTATAAAGCCTGTATGATAAATAAAATATATCCCCCCTTTGAATACCCATTCTCATAAGAGAACATGAATAAAAACACAATACAAACGATCAAAACATCAGGGGTTCTCAAGCATTGAAATGTAATGTGGAAACGATGCGACTTTTCAGTCCGATTGCCAAATGCGCCGATGTTGGAGTATTGCAGAAATTTACAGATATTTACAACTATGTCATGAGACAATTTATAGAATAGCTATGGAGAACCTGTCAAAAAACTAAAAAAGATCACCAAAAACGAGTTGTTCTATTATTTTTCGAGGACGGTTTAAATAAAATGGAACGCCCCCAGTAAAGAACCAATAGAATCAATACTACAGGTATTGTTTTTGATGTTCCATAGAAAATACTATATCCAGGTTCAATACTTTCATTCAAGTTCAGCATTTGTATAAATTTAAATAAAATTTGCCCCAAAAAAAACAAAATAAAATTGTCTTCCCCCCATTTATTCGAATTCTCTGTTGGAGGGAAGAATTGAAAACACAATGGAAAATAATAACAATATCTTTTGTCGAAATACCGTGTGTTTAAAAAAACATCCCAGTCTGAAATTTGAATCGGATCCAAATTCATCAATTGTTCTCGAAATGTTTTATCATAAATCACGGCATGAGTTCCGCATGAAACCGCGTGATAATGTGCGAGATCTAAGGATGCGGGTATTTGTAAAAATGGCAAGCATCCCAATAAATACATGAAATCGGTTTTGTCTTTTATAAAAGAAGAAATGGCGTCAATATGCCATGTATGTTTGATCTCTTCCGAAAACATGAAATCGTCTTCTAAAATCAAAATATTGCCATACCCATTGGATTTGGCGTGTTGGAAACATTGCAGAAATGCATCAATCAAATCATGTCCTGGAGAAGAAACTGTTTTTTCACATGTTTTATAACCTTTATTAAAAAGAATGTAGACTTGATTCGTTGGATGATACATTTCCAATTGAGCACGAATCGCATCGAGTCTTCCATTTCCTTCTAGGTGAATAATATACGTTGCATCGACACAGGCATTTAATATACCGTCATCATATTGAATTGGTTCAAATTTATAACACTGGCTCATTATATTATTATATAATAATAATATTATTATTACACAACACTAACCAAATATTTACTTCAAACTTACACCTTTATACATTCTAAATGCATAGGAAACCGTTGCGTTACTTTGCAACTGATAAAATATAAAGTACAAAATAAATTAAATTATATAATAATAATATGGTTTTTCTATCTAATGAATATGGCCAAAATGGCAAATAAATTATAATTAAATTTGCAATAAATAATAATAATAAAGATACAACATTTATTTTACCATATTTTTTAAAATTATATAATATGAATAATAAACATAAATGACATATAATGCTAGTGATTGTAAATACAATCCCTGTATTTCCTAATCTATAATAATTTATCGTATCAATAGTGCCAATTAATCCCCAACAAATCATATGATAGAATAAATAACTTCGAAATGATTCGATATATATATATAAAATGATGGATAATGGTACTAATAAATAAGATAATTGATACTTAAATGTTAATTTAAAAATTGTATCATCAAATAATATCATATTTATTATTATATTTACAAAATAAAATAATAACATGGAGGAGCAAAAAATTACATGGAAACAGTTGCTATGAAGTTATAAACCCCACTACATTGATTTTGCCAATAAACATTGTATTCTATTTTTTTCATTTTTCGTGACAATTTTTTCTTCCGTATCCATTTCATCATCGAAAGATGACTCTGTAGTATTGATTGCGGAACATCCTTTTTTTGCATTTGCAGAAAATACGGTTTTCCATCCATCACCATTCAAACCATCCCCATCCAAACTCATTCCCTTATATTTCGTCGAATCGATCGACACAATATTATAATTGCACTTCTTGTAGAAACGTTTTCGTGTCGCCCATTGGTTCTGAAACAAAGAATGCGGATCCACTATATCAATCACAATTGGATTCGCATGTTTGATACGTAAAATCCGCCCCACTGATTGCTCAATGTCCTTTTTCGGCGTGGCCATGATCAGGATCGACAACGTCTTAATATCCAGCGCTTCTGCCGCCATGGAATATGTCGCCAACACCACCTGTTTTTCCTCCGTCTCTTTCAAATCACGCTCTTTCATACCTCCTACATAAAATCCTACAGAGGCAATCTGACGATGTGTTATGGCTTTATATAAATACGTCAATAGAGACCGGTTATGTGACAAGATCATGACCTGGCCATTCAATCCAATCGATTGATCACTGTTACAATACGTCGCCAGCGTATCGGTGAGAACCCGCACAATGAAATCGCTGCGTGGCCCGTATTCGCACAGTTTCGTAATCATCGTGCTATATTTGGGCTGACCGCGGAAATCGTATTCGGTCTCATTGAATTCCTCGTCATGATCCGATTTGTAATAAATGCCGTGCACGCGGACAGCATCCTCCGAACTCCGCTCCTCCGAATAAATCTTGGGCCCGATGTACATGTAGAGCACTTTCGTCAATCCGTCTTTGCGCTCCACTGTCGCCGAAATCCCCAAAATATACGGCGTCACGATTTTCAACAAACATCGCGAGAACATTTCGCTGCCGATATGATGGACCTCGTCGATAATCGTGAGACCAAATGAATCGAATGTCCCTGTTGGAAAATCGCGCGAGAACAAGGTCTGAATCATTCCGATGACAATATCATTCCCTTCGATCTCCAATTTATTTGCCTGGATTTTTCCTACACGGGCGCTTGGCAGGAAATCGGCAATGCGCTCGATCCACTGGTTCATCAGGAACTCCTTGTGGACCAGGATAATCGTCTTTTTTGCGCTTTTTTCTGATCCTGTATTCGATGCAAGTTCTGTAATTATTTTGAGACCCATAACCGTATTATGTGTTACAGTGAAATCGCCCAATACGAATCTATGATTTCCGTCGATTTCGAATCCATAATAATCGTCGACATCTAATTTTGTAAGAGAAATCCGGTATTTCATCGCCCATGTAGGATTTGGAATTCTATATCCAAACCAATTTTGGTTTTCTCGAAGATAGTCCAACACGGAAATATCCATAATAACTCCTATTGGAGTTTTTAAAGATAATATATGACTTTGATTCACAGTATAATGACTTGTATTTGCATTTGTTGTGTTATTATCATTCAATTCATCGATACGATACATAGTCTCGCGACCTCTTGCTAATGACAAAACTTTTCGAGGAGTCGAATCGTCGCCCATTAATAAATCACCGACCATTATATCTTGAACTAAACGAATGGTGCCGTCATACATCATTACAGGCGTATCTTTACCTAGACATTTGCCTCGCCCGCAGGGAACCTCGAGAATGCCGCCGCCGCCAAAGGCCGTTTCCTTGCCAAAGGCCGTTTCCTTGCCAAAGGCCGTTTCCTTGCCAAAGGCCGTTTCCTTGCCAAAGGCCGTTTCCTTGCCAAAGGCCGTTTCCTTGCCCAAG
>Ga0214921_10008559_pt1 | contig 13222 bp, 14 predicted proteins | sample LL1505_MetaG_FD_177992 | JGI IMG/M metagenome (GOLD analysis project Ga0214921, IMG submission 177992) | Freshwater microbial communities from Lake Lanier, Atlanta, Georgia, United States - LL-1505 | ecosystem: Environmental > Aquatic > Freshwater > Lake | place: USA: Georgia | collected... | reverse complement strand
CATCTGCGTGACCATAACCTTTGTATAAGTAATCTAAAAATTTATCTTCAATTAAATCACATACTTTAAACATATAATCCACACTACCTGTAAAAAACCCACTACACATACTACAACGACCCCATTTAAAATATTCATCATTATTATTAATAAGTTCTTGTGGTATATAATCTATGTAACAAGTAGAAAATTTATATCTTTTTAAAGAAAGTGCTTCATCTAATTTAACCAAATTAGAATAACCCATTCGTTCAATACAAAAATTTATCCAAGCAAAATGAGTAGATTTAAAGGTGTTTCTCTTAATAGTTTCTTTTAACATTATATAGCGAGACATACAAAATAAATAATAACTAGCCGTATTTCTGTTATCAAAATAATATGGTTTTTCTATTCGATTATTCAATATTATTTTACGATAATCATTGAAATTTTCATTTAATTTGTAATTATTTTTTGTAAATCTAAAATCATCAAAATTACATATGATAAATTCAGTTTTATCCTTTAAATATTCAGGACGAATTTGTTTAATGGTTTCTATACTATCTTCATCACAATATATTACCAAATTATATGGTAACGATAAAGTTGATATAGAATGACTAAAATAATATTTTGCGTCGCGTTTATTTATTTCATCACTTGCGTCATAACACGCTGTTAAATTAAAATAAGCTGTTACAAGAGTCCAATTAGTATTATTATTTTTTTCAAATGTAATATTTTTATTCATATTAATAATTCCTGTACCAGACCAATGACCAAGTGAAGTAACATCATATCGTTCTTCGTAATTAATTTTATACCAAAAATTGTCTCTCATTTCTTTGAAATACCATATATCATCACATATAATAAACCCATTATAATCTATAGATTTTAAATAATTATACATATCTAATTCCATATTTCCATTATGTGGGTCAACATCCATAAAAATAAATGGTGAAGATAAAATAATATCCTTCCATTTTTCTCTACCATCATTCTCAAATAAATTATCATAAAAGAAATGAATATTATTTACATATTTTATATTTTGTCTTATATTATCTACAATATCAAACGAATAAATAGTATTTGTTTTATTGTATGATAATGCGAGTGATGAATATCCTCTATGAGAACCTATATCTATAATATTACTATTATTAAATAATGTTGAAAAATATGATAATAAACGATAATGCTCTTTACCAGTTGAACCAAAAAATTCTATTTTATCTTCATCTTCAACAATATTTTCAAATGTTTTATCAAAGTTCAAGTTATCAATAATATTTTTATCAAACGTTAAAATATTCATTTTTACTTATAATACAAGTAATACCGAATTTTTATATTTTTTATTTATACATTATATTTTTCTATAAATTATATCCCATAACCATTTTTATGTAAATACCAAATACCTTGTAAAAAACAATCTGCCAAATCATCTTTCTTTTTTGTTTCTAAAACGTGTTTCCACTTTTTAAATTCTACATTTTTTTCCAATATTTGAGAACATTTAGTAACCCCATCTATTTTGTGTTTTTTATAGATTTTACTTTGCGTTTTTTCATTGGTTTCATTGGTTTCTTTGTTTTCTATTAAAACATTTTCTAATTTTATGTGAGTTTCAAATGAGCGAAGTTTATTTGACGATGAAATAAATTCAATAGTAATATCATTATTTATCATAATAAAATATTGTGCTAACATACCCTGTATTGTTTTCATGCGATTTGCGATTGGTGATATTTGATTTTCTATTATTACATGTGTTATATCTTGAATTCCAGCAATTTGGTTCAATAATGTTTTCATATTTTTACCTATTATAATCAAATCTGTATCATTTGCTGATTTCTTCTTTTTATTTAATATCGGAATAAAACATTTTTCTTTATAAAAATTGTTTATTTTATCTAATAAATCTTGTTTTTTAAGGTTCTCACAATCATTCAATATTTTTAATTTATTATAAGTTGTCTTTAATTCATGTACTTTCATTTTATTGAAAAAAGCTGGTAAAATTTCTTTGGAAGGTATGATATATTCAGTGTTATTTTTTGCGTGTTTCTCACAAAAGTATTGTGTATTTTTAGAAAACTTTGATATTTTTCCGCATATTTTAGCAGGCATTTTTTTATTTTTTGGTTTCAATAAACAAGAACACATATTTTTTTCGGTGTCTTCTTTTTCCATTAAATTTAGAACATTCCAATCATAAATAATAGGTTGAGAATTTGGTTCTAAATGAAAAATACAATAGGCCATATTTTTAATACCAATATCAAAACTAATTAATTTCATTATATGATTAATATGTTAAAATAAATTATATATTTATTTTATACGAATATATTATAAGAATTTAAAATGAATAAAATGATAAATAAATACAATATTTTTATATTTATCTTGATACTATTAACGATAGTATTACCAAATATCATTATTGACAATATTGATAGCATTGTATTACGTATCTTTAGTATTATTTTAATAATTTATTATACAAAATATAGCGTGTATTATGGTTTAGCAATGTGTTTATTTGTCATTTTTTTAAATTATATTAAATCAAGATTTATACTTGAACTATTGACTGCTAATGAGAATATAGAAATTGAAGAAAAAATAAAAGATTCTATATCAAAATATGATAGTAAATTGAAAACTTTAATTGATGATATTAAAATGAAAGAAGGACCAACAGGACCAACAGGACCAAGAGGAGCTACAGGAGCTACAGGACCTATAGGACCTATAGGACCTATAGGAATTGTAGGTTCAAAAGGTGATAGAGGTCCAAGAGGACATAGAGGTCTAAAAGGCGACATTGGACCAAAAGGTGATATTGGTCACACTGGGCCATCAGGTAATGTATATCAAAATCCAGTTAATGTTGATACCACTCTATCAGGTAATGTATATCAAAAAATTCAAGAAGTTGGAACTAACAAAGAAACTTTTTCGTTGTATGGAAGTATTTTTAATTGAAAATAAAAAATTTTATAATATAATAATATATTATAAAATGAAGAAGTTTATTAACAAACCTAATGTATTTTTATTTATAATAATAATAATAACATTACTTTTTCCAAAAATGATTGTTTCTAATATAGATACCTTTCTATTTCGTATTATAACTATATTATTAATTGTTTATTATACAAAATACAATATATATTATGGTTTAGGTATATGTTTATATATTATTTTTCTCAATTATAAAAAATTTAATAAGAAAGAAAACTTCAATGACAACTCTGTAAAAATTATTGAAGAAAAAATAAAAGAAGAAGTAACTAGACAAATTGATAAAGTCAAAGAAGGCCCAACAGGACCAACAGGTAAAGATGGTTCAACTGGACCAACAGGAGATAAAGGTAGTACTGGGCCAACTGGTGAAGCAGGTATAATGGGTTTACAAGGTCCTACTGGTCCAATAGGGGAAACTGGACCACAATATATAGAAAAATCTACTTCAAAATAACTAATCAATATTACTATCATACGATTTACATAAATTGTTAAAAGGTGTCAAACAATCAAGGTCTATAGTTTCAACTCTTCGCTTGTATAAAAATAATGTTTATAGTTATAAATATTATTTATTAGCTCAATGTATATTACATTTTTTTCAAAATTTCTTCTTGCGTAATAACAGGCGAAATTTTGCGTGAATTCAATTGTTCTCTTGATAAATATAAATTCTTTAAATCACTGGAAGCATAGCCGAATGGTTTACTATTATCTAAAAATGAATCAAACAAATAAGGGGAAGTATTATCATACATTTTTTCAGAATTATTTAATGGAGTTCCTGTATATCGTTTATAATATCCAGCATCATTAGATGCTTCGCGAAAATTTACTTCCATAATATGTTTGGAATTTTCGGTTAAATATTTTCTATATTGCCAATTAGAAACAATGTTATTTTGTTTAATTAATTCATTATTAATAACTGCTTCGGGTTGATATGAAGCTGTAATTGAACGCCCGTCACTCATTAGAGGTGGAAATTCTGGATATTTATTATTTGTATTATATCCTAAAGATGATTTTGGTATCGTTTCTTTAATTATAGGATAAGCGCAATCCAAATTTTCAAAATTTTTTGAGAACATTTTTATATACTATATATTATAAAATTATATTATATAAACTTAATTATTTTCATCTATATTGTTTTCTAATAATTTTAACAACTCTGGCTTTCTCATTTTACTTGAATCACTGGTTAGCCCCTTTGATATAACCAATGTTTTTAATTGTAGTAAAGTCATTTTTCGGTATACTTCTTTAATATTTTCTATTTGTGTATGTTCTTCATTGTTTATATTATTATCTAAATCATTTTCTTGAATATTTATTTTTTCAACAATTATATCAGATGTATCTTCAAGTATTTTGCTATTTAATTCGTGAATATTATTTGTTTCATTTTCAGTTTCATTGTTATCATCGTAAATTTCAGTAATATTATCATTTACTTCAATGTTATCACCAAAGTCAACATTTATGACTTTAACGCCATATTGATTACTTGAAATATTTTCTTTTTCGTCTTTGACATCGTATTCATTTTCATGACCATATTGTTCTTCATCGTCATCATAATCATCGTCACCATCATCGTCACCATCATCGTCACCATCATCGTCATCATCATCGTCACCATCATCATCACTACTATCTTCACTGCTAACATCATCATCAGAAACTACTATTTTATTTTCAATATATTGTTTGTTTTGAATTTCATTCGCAGTTAAATTAATAAATTCATCATGATCATTCATATGAAATTGAGGTTGAGAGAACACTGCTGATTTTACATAAGTAATTTCTTTTACAATATTATTAATGATTTCAAACATAGTATCATTTTTATGTTCTAAAGATACAATCTGCTGTTTGAAATGAAAGACTAATAATAAAATTAGCACAAAAGTAATTCCTAAACTAATAAAAAAGAAGGTATCAATATAATTAAAAATTCCCATTTAGTATTTTTATATATAAAATTATAAAAAAATAAACGAACAAAAAATAATATAAGGTATTATATAATAAATGGATAGAACACGTGTGCCAACAAATGTTAATACAAATGTTTTAAATAATTCAAATATTCTTCCTACAAGTAGTATTTTTAATAATAAGAACTATATTATTATATTATTACTGATTTTATTGATTTTATCATTTTTAGGAATAAATATATTAGCTATGTTTGGAAATTTCATACAAACGATTGTTAATATTTTCGGTCCTTTAGTAACACAAATATTATCTGTATTTGGTTACACAGCAGGAACATTGATTGATAAATCAGCAGAAGTAGTGACAAATACTGCTAAAACTGGTATTGATATTGCTGGTGGAACTGTAGGGTCTATTGGTGATTTGATGAAAGATGCTAGTCGCCCTGGTGTTGATGAAAAAGCAAAACAACAATTAGACAATTCTATTAATTTACCAAAGCATACTGAAAAACCAACACCTAAACAACCAGAGGCTGATTCTAGTACAAATCCTATTCAAAAACCAATCAGTTCTAATAAAGCAGGATGGTGTTTAGTAGGTGAATATGAAGGTCGTAGAGGGTGTATTCAAGTCGGTCAAGAAGATAAATGTTTATCTGGTCAAGTTTATCCTAATCAAAAAATGTGTCTCAATCCAACTTTAACACAAAATTAGTAAATAGATAAAATACAATAAATAAAAATATATAAATACATACTTATATTTATATATAATAATGGAATTTTGTTATAATGATATTAATGAAATTGATAATAATTATGAAGATTATCAAATAAATTCTGAAGAATACAACGAAAATAATGAATATGAATATAATGAAGCTTTACAAGAAACCCCTGATTTATTTGATATTGATTATAATTTACATATTATAGAATGGATACTTGAATTTATAATGGACTGTAATTTTGTATTTACTAGGATTGATGTATATACAACTATTATATATAATAATATTATTAATAGATTAAAAGAAATCACAAGAAAATATTTTGAAATAAAAGAAGATATAGATTACCATTCATTACATTATTTATATAATCCTGAAGATTTTTTTGATGAAATCTTTTATTGTAGGGGTCAAAATAAATTCTGGTTCAAAAAACACAATGACGCAAAAGAATTATTAGATAAATTTGAATTAATGAGTTATACAATTTATAATTACAATGCTGAAAAAGAATTTGATAATCAATAACCATATAATATAAATCCATTATTAGTAGTATTAGAGTTATTCGTTTTAATATTACAATTAGTAGCTGTTTTGATTATATTTGTTGGATTTGCGATAATAGTTGTATTTAAATTATCAAAATAATTATTATAATTTATGTCATTATATAAATTGTTTGAATTATAAGTAGTTGTCATAGTAAACATTAATTTAATATCGTAAACATAACCAGGTTGTGTATATAAATTCAAATTAGAAAATTGTAATAATCCTAAGTAAAGTAGTCCTGAATATGTATAATTACTAGAGTAATTAACAAGTTTGTTTAATGAAATATCATAATATATATTTGAAATATCTGGAATAGATATATTTGTTTGATTATCTAAATTTATAGTAGAATTATTATAATAAACTTTTAAATTAATATCTGATACATTAATAATTACATTACTCCATATTTTATTATCAGTTACATTTGTATTTTTTATTGTACTTTTAAAATATATAGATAATGGAATATCAAACCCAAAAGTATTTCTATATTCATCGTTATTATTTATAATATTCAATGAAAATAAAGTATTTTCTACACCATTAGTAAATTCAATATTTTTATTTATAATATATCTGTATTTTGTATTATTTTCTTCATTTATTAATCCATACGAATTTACATTTGTAGAATAATTATACAATGGAATACTTACGTCTCTAAATAAATTTATTATTGGACCAGGAACATCAGAAGACGATGTTGGCGTTGGTATCATATCTGTGTTACATTCTGGTATATTACCTTTTATAATGTTATAGGTTATATTTCCATTTATATTATCCACAATTCTTTCATAAGAATCAGGATATTCAATTACTATATCATTATAAACAGGAGTTAAACTATATTTATTTGAGGTATTGATAGTAATAATATTACCATTTTCAGTAATAGCATAATTATCTGAACCTATAATAGATGGAACATAACGAACTTCAGTAATAGTTATATTATTATATTGTTTTGGCTGATTTTTTCCACTAACTAATAAAGACCATTTTTCAGATTTCGTATATTTATTCGTTTTAGTATTTGTTTTATTAGCACTATATTGTAATATTTCCGCTTTTCTACGCATGTCTAATTTTGATTGAGTTATATAAACATTTCCAGAATAAGGACTAATCGGATTATAACGAATTGGTGGAACATTAAATAACATTTGTCTTTTTCGTTGTTGACAAATAGTATCTAAATTCAAATCAGTTGTAGACATTGATAAATAATATACATATTATAAGCATATTATTTATAGAAATAAGTATAATTATAACTTTGAAGCATACCAAAGATTAGATAAATAGGAATAATTGCCTTTACTAGTTTGGTCTGTTGTTAATAATGAAGCGCTGGTGTTTGGTCCACTGGATACAATAGAATTTATTTCAAATATATTTAAAGCTCTTGAAAAGTATCTTAAGTCTGCTAATTTACCAGAAAATCCACCATTTTGACAAACAAATATATCATCATAATTTTGTTTTGGAACATATTGTAATATGATGCGTTTAGAAATTATTCCGTTTATATAAACATCAAAACCAGTATTTTGTAATCTTAATATCACATTTACCCATTTTTTAATTGGAATATTACTAACATCAACTACTTCATTTACTTTATCCGATGAAACAGTGTTCATAATTATATGAAATGTATTATTCGCCGGCGTTAAATATAATCCTGGAGCATTATTAACAGAAGCAATATTGGTTGTCTCATTAAACAAATTATCACCCTTACTAAATATATGTTGATACTTTGTAGTGCTTGATCCTAAATCATTAAGATATAACCACACAGACCAACTAAATTCCATTCCAGTTGATTGATTATTTGATTTTAATACTGGAACAGATTTTGAATCATTTGGATTTTGAGGAATTCTTACTGGGTAAGAACCATCCATTATACCTTTTATTATGTATGGGTTATTTGATGGTAATGTAAAATAACCTATTAATGAAATTCCTAAACTTAATAAAAACATAAATACTATTACAACTAATATTAAAAAAGCGAATTTTGCGATAATAGAATTAGAGGATGAAAAAGAGTTTGTCGCACCTGATTGGTTAGAGAATTGGTCTAATGAACTATTAACGTTATTTTTAATATTTGAAAAGAACCCGCTTACGCTGTTTACAATATTATTAGCACCTTGTGAAACATTGTTTGTAGCATTATTTATTGCGTTTGTATCCATTATAATAATAATTATATATTATAGAAACATATAACTATTTATTTAAAATAATTTTATATTTGAAAATTGTATATTATCTTTTATAAAATTTAAATTTGCTCCATAAGAACCAACACTAAATAACCCACCACTTATACCATTTCCTTTATTATAATTATTCCATGCGGTTTGTGGATCCATTGGCGTTATAGTCCTTGAAAAATTGGCTAAAATAGCGTCAAAACTACCTAAAACAATCGGCGAAGTAGCTGAATCGCTTGGTTGTTTTGTATCACCTGATAGTTTTTGTGATTTTATTAATTTACCATTTATATAACTATCTATTATTCTACCATCTACACTAATAATAACATAAACCCATTTTTGTAATGGAAAATTATCCGTTATAATTACTGTTTCAACTCCACTTGTTTTAACAATATCACATTTTAAAGTAGGAGTGCTTGTGTCTAAATATAATTTAATATTATTAGCGCGAGTAAAAATAATTTTTTCTTTGCTATTATCCCAAGAATTTACATATAACCAAAGGCCATATGAATAATTTAAATTTGCGGGTCTATCTATAGTAGCAATGGTTGGTTGACTAACATTTAGGTCAGCTGATTTTTTCATCGTTTTTATTGCTCCAATGTAATTAACATACAAATAATAAACTAAAAATACAATGATTATTCCTAAAATAATAACAGTATAATCCATTATAATAATATATATTATTATAATAGTTTATTTTTTCATATTTATAAATTATATATTCCATATTATTCCATTGTCGGTGGATTTTTAAACATCAAAAAATTATAACTACTCGCGATTTGATTTTTATTAAGAGGTTCATTATAATACATAATATTACATATAGCACCATCTAATCCATTATTACTTCCCAACGTTATTGTACCTGTGTTTGTAAAATCCAATGGCTTTGATAAATCAAACGTTTTTTCTAAATTACTATTGATAAAAATATCTATAATAGTTGAGTTACAATTTATTACAATGTTATTCCATTTTTGCCCTTTGTTCTCAATACTGTGTTTAATATCACCAAAATAAAATACTAATTTGTCTTTTTCATTAATATTATCATTATTATTAATATATGTTATTTTTGGTTTGCTATTATCCATATCTATAATATTTGTTTCTTTAGAATATGAATTAAAATTATTGGATTGTGGATTTATATAAACCCACATTGAAATCGCAAAATTTTGTCTATACACAGAAGGGTCATCTGTTGACTTTTTTGGTAATGTTATAATCGTTTCGTTTGGTAATATATATTCTTTATCTAAAAATCTACTATCTTTTAATATAACAATTCCATTTTTTACAGTTATTTTATTTAATAATTTTGGTAAATACAAATAACCTAATAACAAAAGTAATTCCAATATAAATAAAATGTAAACATTATTCGATGTTATTTTCAATTCATTTTTAATATATTGTAACAAATCTATCAATAAACATGGTATAAAAAATACAAGCCGAGCAAAAAATCCAGGCCAACCAGTCATACTTCTAAAATAATGTATAAACATCAAAAATATCATTGCTAAACCTACTATTATTATTAATGCTAACAATATGATAAATATGTATTGTGTAAATAGTACTTGTTTTGGTGTTACTTTCATTGAAAAATAAATCATTGAATTAATAAAAACAAACAATGTTATAAAAACAATAATTAATGATTTTTCTTTTGACGATTTTACCATATCGTTAGTTTTATCTATTACATTAGTTATATTTGTTAAATGTGGTTTAAAATAATAAAATAATAGAACAATCGGTATTAATAAAATCAAAATATATAAGAATATTTCTAATGAGAATTTTATTTTATTTTGTGAATAATAAAAAAACAATATAGTTAATACAATTATTAATGTAAATGTTAGTAAATAAATTAAAAAATTATTTCTCAATGGTTTAAGATTATCATTTGGATTAATAATCCAATTTTTAAAATCCTTTATATTTTCATTAAATTTTTCAAACATATTTATATATTATATATATAATAATATAATTATAAATTCTCAATAGTAGTTTTCTTTCCATGACAATCGCGACATAATGCTACTAAATTACTAACTTCATTAGAACCGCCATATTCTAATCTTACTTTATGATCTACTTCATACCAAGCAGTTAATTGTTTACTACAATCGCCACATTTCCAATTTTGATTTGATGCTACAAATTTTTTCTTTGTTTCACTAACTGACCGTTTTGTAGGCTGTTTACCTGAACGTAATATTCTGTTTTCAGCAGATTGTTGTCTCATTGGTATTACTGGATAATTATAACCAGAATCGCCACCACCTCTCCATAATTGGTCATTTAATATATTTTGTTTTGTAGTGAAATCCAATATAGGCGATAAAATACTGGATGCGTTTTTATCAACTGGTAAATATTTGACATAATCATTGGATGCTGAGAGCATTTTTTGTGCTTGTAATGGATTTTTTTTCATTAACCAATAAATCATTAGAGCACCTATTGCGACACCGGCCATTTGATAATATTTTTTCCATGTTAATGCTTGTTTAAAATATTTGCCTTCTGTATAAATATTAGCCATTATTAATCCTGTTATTATTATTAATATTATTTCAAATCTCATCTAGTATATATTTATATTTTATTGATAGAATAAATTATTTTTCGTAAAAAACATAAATTAAAAACAGACAAATCAAAATAATAGCAATATGAATATAATGCTTATTTAAGTTAATTTTATCAGATAAATAAATCGGTTTTGGTTTATATTCTTCTTTGTATTTTTCTAAACCCATTTGTAATGAAAATTCTTGATTACCTAAGAGATTATTAAATTTATTATGTATAAAATGAACCCATCTTATGAAAGAATCTTTATTATCTAAATAAGGTGTAACAGGGTATTTATCTAACATATTACTAAATTTATTCCCCATTTCTGCTATAGGAATAAACAGTGGCATATTTTGTATTAAATCATAATATTTTCGTTTTGTTATTTCATTTGGATGGTCTGGATAAGAATGTGCTACTGTATGTAAAAAGAACCAATAATGTGGCCCCCAAACACATGGGTCAAATAGCATTCTTTTATAATTATATAAAGACTATGGATTATAATAATGTAATATAATCGTATTTCAAAAAATGAATGATAATTATTGTAATAATTGTGGTAAACAAGGACATTTATATCATCAATGTAAAATGCCCATTACAAGTATTGGTATAATTATGTTTCGTTACAACAAACAAAAAATGATTGAATATTTAATGATACGGCGTAAAGATACTTTAGGATTTATTGATTTTATGCGTGGTAAATATTCATTATACAATAAAGATTATTTAATTAATATGTTTAAACAGATGACGACTTTTGAAAAAGAGAAAATCAAAAATATGGATTTTGATGAATTATGGAAAGATATATGGAAAACTGAGAACATTTCTAATCAATACAAAGTAGAAGAAGTTATATCAAAAGAAAAATTCAATTCATTGAAAAATGGCATATCAAACAAACATATATTTTATAATATTGAAACGATTATAGAAGAAACATATGATGAAAATTGGGAAGAACCAGAATGGGGTTTTCCAAAAGGTCGTAGAAATTTTATGGAAAAAGATTATGATTGTGCTATACGCGAGTTTATTGAAGAAACTGGGTTTAATATTGCAAAATTAAAAAATATACAAAATATTTTACCATTTGAAGAAATATTTACTGGTTCAAATTATAAATCATACAAGCACAAGTATTTTGTTTCTTTTATTAATTATGATGAAACAATGCCAATGGATAAATTTGAGATAACGGAAGTTAGTAAAATGGAATGGAATAATTACGAACAATGTTTAAACAAAATACGACCTTATAATTTAGAAAAAAAAAGATTAATTACTAATGTTCATAATACATTATCCAATTATAAGTTAGTGATTTATTAAGAAATAATTTTCTAATAGTTCAAAAATAAAAATATATATCTATATTTTAAATAGGTATATATTTAATTATGTCTGAAAAAAGAAAAAAGTGTGAAGTTGGAAAAAGATGGAATCCGAGAACTAAAAAGTGTGAACCAAAAAAAGATAAAAATGAAAAGCATAATACTACCAGACGTAAACCGAGATTAAATATTATTGAACAAATCACTGATATACAACCTTTAAATATTAACGTGAATGAACCTGACCCATTATTAAATACCATTACTCAACCGATTAAACAATTTTTGAATATAGTCGAAGATACAACCAAACCGAATAATTCTATAATTAGGCCTACAAATAAAACTACTTTAATAAATAATAAATTAATTTATAATATTAATGATGAATTTGTTGAAAATACTGGGAATGTAGTATCTCTGAATAAATTGAAACCCTATTGGGTGGATATTTGGGGGAAAGATATAATAATAGATGATGATTTGATTAATTTATCTGGTCCAAAATTGCGCTCTATATGGGGTCCATTAGTAGGTAAACCATCTAATGTAGCTGGAAGTAATCCATTTGTTAATATTAAATTGTTACAAATTGAGATTACCCGATTACGACATTTACAAAGTAATTTAATGCCTTCAATGAAACCTGTGAAAAGTCCTAGCATTGAACCTGAAAGAGAACCTGTGAAAAGTCCTAGTATTGAACCTGAAAGAGAACCTGTGAAAAGTCCTAGTATTGAACCTGAAAGAGA
>Ga0214921_10008558_pt1 | contig 13223 bp, 13 predicted proteins | sample LL1505_MetaG_FD_177992 | JGI IMG/M metagenome (GOLD analysis project Ga0214921, IMG submission 177992) | Freshwater microbial communities from Lake Lanier, Atlanta, Georgia, United States - LL-1505 | ecosystem: Environmental > Aquatic > Freshwater > Lake | place: USA: Georgia | collected... | reverse complement strand
ATATGTTTATATTAGCGATGATATTCAAAATGGTATTGCTTCAACTGGTTTTGCAGATATTAGAGTAAAAGAACCAAATACAATATTATCAAAATATTTGTATTATATTATGACATGTGATTATATAAGCGACTATTTAATAAGTAAAGCAAAAGGAGCACAATATCCTGCTGTATCATTTAATGAATTTGAAACTATAAAAATCCCAATTCCTTCAATTGAACAGCAAAAAGAAATTGTTGAATATTGTGAATATAATGATACACTCATTAAACAATTAGAAAAAGAGATTGAAAATAATAAAAAACAAGCACAACAATTTATTATAGGTATTGTAAAAGCACAAGTGAAAGATATGGTAGAACAAACAGAAACAAGTTCAATTACTACTGAAATAAATGAAGTCATTCAAGACACAATACCAATTGAAGAAGAATTCGTTATTGAACCAAAACCAAAGACCAATATTATTATCAAGAAAAAGGTAAAGAAACCTCTTGTTATTGTTGAAGATGCTGTTGTATAACCATTCGGGCAATAATATATAAACTGTTTCATAATTCAATATCAGTAAATTATTGATAAAATAAAAATATTTTTTTTATAAAATACAATTAAAAATACATATTATTTTATTGGTTTAGATTTATTTGTAATAAATATAAAAAAATATAATAATTTATTAATAAAACTTATATTTAATAAAATATTATATTTAAATTTTGATTAAAATTATGAAAAATATATAAGTTCTTATTTTATCAATTAAAATATAAATAAATAAAAATATACATATATTAAACAATATTTTTATAATATAAACAATGTTTATATTATAAAAAAATAAAAAATTTCTTTTTTTATAAAATAATATTATTATTTTATTGATATATTTATTGATACTCAATTATGAAACAGCTTAATAGTATATATTTTAGTATAAATAATTTAATTTATTATAAACATTTTTTAATTCCAATTTTTATATCATATAATATAATGCCTACATATAAAAGCGAATATTATAAATTATATGTGTTTGAATATTATTTAAAAGAAGATAAAACACAAGGAAGTTTAATGAGACGGGTTGATAAATATAATGAAAATGGTGAGATAAAAAGGCACAATTGAAAATCTGTTGCATATAAAGTTCATAAAGACCAAGTAAAGTTTATTTTGGATGAAATAAAGAAAAATAGAACAATTACAATTCAGGATTTACTTGAAAAACTTAAAGAAAAGTATCTTACATTAACATTAAGTTAAAAATTTATGTTTTATTAATTTATTTGAATTTAATTAAAATTATATTTTGTTCTTTGCACAATCGTTTTTAATATCTATTTATAATATTATTATAGTCAGTCCAGTTTAAAATTGTGATAAATTTTTAAAAAACCAGTTTTAATCAAGACTGATATAAATAACTCTTTCGAGTCTATCTGTTTTATAGCACTCTTAAAGAATGTTTACAGACAAATTTAAAAAACCATTTTTTTGGGAAAATATTTTAAATAAATATTTTAACTTCTTCTATAAATAAGGGTAATGATATAACCTTTTATTTATCTCTATTTTTTATCATTTTTAGAGGAGAAAAAAGATTTACGAAGTGTACTTTTATCTTAATTTAATATATTAAAATGTCTTTAAAATATTATTTTAAAATGGATTTACTATAATTAAATAATATATTAGGGTTATCAACTGTTGATTAAAATTGTATAAAAGTATATATTTTTATTAGAAATTTTATAAATTTTTAATTATTTAAACTGTTTCATAATTCAATATCAGTAAATTATTAATAAAATAAAAATATTTTTAAAATACAATTAAAAATACATATTATTTTTTCGGTTTTATAGCTTTATTTGTAATAAATATAATTATAACAATAAATATAAAAAAATATAATAATTTATTAATAAAACTTATATTTAATAAAATATTATATTTAAATTTTGATTAAAATTATGAAAATATATAAGGTCTTATTTTATCAATTAATACAATATTTTTATAATATAAACAATATTTATATTATAAAAAAATAAAACATTTTTTTTTTATAAAATAATAATATTATTTTATTGATATATTTATTGATACTCAATTATGAAACAGCTTAATTATATAATTATGGTAATAAAATGTGAGAATTTTAAAATCATTTCATAAGTATATATTTAAATTTTTATATTTTATTAATAAATTGTTATATAAAATCAAAAAATAATATGTATTTTTTAATTTTATAAATTATTTTATTATTTATTTTTGAAATAGTATTTTTGAAAAATCTTATTTATATTTAAAATGAAAATAGAAAATTTTTGTATAACACATAATGAAGAATTTAGATTATATTATAATTATTTAAACAATCCATTTTATTTATCAATATTATTATTATGTTTAAAATATATTCATCATAGTGAAATACAAAAAAAAATATTAGATATGATTATAAATAATCATAGTTATGTACTTGATAAGATAAATAAAATTGATATTATTATATCCTATTATATTCAAAATAATTTAATTAATAAATCAGAAATTGGTAAATTTTTTCATTTTTATGAAGATCATCGAAAAAATATTGATACAAATAATTATAAAGATTTATTTAAATTATTTTATAAATTAATATCTTATGAACGTCTTATATCTGTTTTAAAAGAATGTTTTTATATTTTTTCGGATTATAGAGCTTGTATATATTTCATGACACCATCTATTAATTTTTATAATACAAAAAAAAGCATTATTAAAAAAGTAATATTAAATTTTAGAGATAATCTAAATACATTAAATCAAATAATAAGTAAAGTATACTTAGGAGATAAAAATCCATGGGGATCTATTTATTATTCTACTGCATATTCTATGTTTGAAACACTTTATATTATAAAAAAATATTTCAATGATCCATTTGATATATTAAATATAAAATTTATAGTAAAGAAAAAAATAAATAAACCTGAAATAATGAAAGAATTATGTAAAAAATATGATAAAATAAATAGCATATCGGAATGTATTATTACACTAAAGAAGAATGGATATGATTTATGGTATACAATAGATTATATTTTTAATATAATTTATAAAGAATATGAAATTATTGGGTTACAAGATGCAGAAGTGATTGGAAATAAAAAAATATATTATCAAAAATTAAATAATAAATTAGGGTTGATGTGTTATATATTATCAATAAATGGATATATTACGAATACAAATATTTATAAAAATTTTAATATATGAAATATTTATTAAAAAATAAAACAATATAAATAAAAATCATTATTATAATAATAATAATAATAATGGAAATGAAAAATGATTTACGCATATTTTTTCTTGAACATTTTTTGAATACATATAATAATGAAGTATATAATAATTTAATTATTGAAGATCATTTTAATAGAAGAATAAAAAAAGATGTGAAAAATAAAATACCAGATAATACAACACATCTTATATTTGGAGATAATTTTAATCAATCTTTAAAAATTGGCGATATACCAAACTCAGTAACTCATCTAAAATTTGGAATGAAATTCAATAAATATCTAATAAAAGGAGTTATACCAAATTCTGTTACCAATCTTATATTTGGAGATAATTTTAATAAATCTTTAGAAGCTGGTGTGATACCCAATTCTGTTACTCATCTTATGTTAGGTGAAAATTTTAATCAACCTTTAAAAATTGGAGATATACCAAATTCTGTTACTGAACTTATATTTAGTGGTAATTTTAATCAACCTTTAAATGATGGTATTATACCAAATTCTGTGATTAATCTTTTTTTTGGTTTTGATTTTAATCAACCTTTAAAAAATGGAGATATACCGAATTCTGTTACTCTATTGGAGTTTGGATTTTCTTTTAATAAATCTTTAAAAATTGGGGATATACCAGATTCTGTTACTCATTTATATTTTGGATGTGATTTTAATCATCCATTAAAAGAAGGAGTTATACCAAAGAATGTTATCGAACTTGCATTGAGTGATTCTTTTAACCAACCCTTAAAAGAAGGAGATATACCGAATAAGGTTACTGAACTTATATTTGGAGAAAATTTTAATCAAAAAATAAAAAAAAATATGATACCAAACTCTGTTACACATCTTACATTTGGAGATAATTTTAATAAAATATTAAAAAAGGGAGATATACCAAATTCTGTTACACATCTTACATTTGGAGAGTATTTTAATAAAATAATTAAGAAAGGAGTTATACCTAATTCTGTTACGAATCTTACTTTTGGATCTTATTTTAATATTTCAATAACAGATTCTATACCAAATTCAGTTACTCATCTTACCTTTAGATTTTTATTTAATAAAAAATTAGAAAAAGGCGATATACCCGATTCTGTTACACATCTTATTTTTGGTAATAACTTTAACCAACCTTTAAATGAAAACATTATACCAAATAATGTTACGAATCTTACTTTTGGTAAATGTTTTAATCAACCTTTAAAAGAAGGAGATATACCAAATAATGTAACACATCTTACTTTTGGAGATGACTTTAATCAACCTTTAAAAGAAGGAGTTATACCAAATTCTGTTACTCATCTTACTTTTGGAGGGTGTTTTAATCAATTTCTAAAAGAAGGAGTTATACCAAATTCTGTTAGGTATCTTATTTTTGGAAAAGATTTTAATGAAGAATTAAATGATAGTAATATTCCGAATGATTTAATATCCTTGAGAATAAATAACAAAAATTATTTACTAACATTAAATAAAAATATAATATTCTTAAAACCAAGTAAAGAAAATAATAATTACGATGACGATTATGACGATTATGAAAATGAAGACCAATATGAAAATTTATTTGAATGCGACTTCTATAAAAAATTTACAATAATATTAGATAAAATAATGTATGATGAATATAATGAATATATTTCTGAAATGAAACATGATAAATTAAAAGGTAATATATTATTAAAAGAAATTGTTGAAAAAGTTTTTCATTACAAACGATTATTAAAAATATGCAATGAATATAATATTGATCTAAATGAACTAAATGATATTTATTAAAGTCTGTCTATGTACATAATGCTAGAAACTTTAATTCGTATTTTTATTAATAACTATATAAATTATAAATAAGCCGAAAACCATATTCATTTTATGAATACTTTATTTAATCAAATTATCTATTATTCTTAAGTATACTATATTAAAAACAATATAATTAAATTTTTTAATATATTTAAAAATGAACATTTTTTTCTATTTTATTATAAATAATGAAGATTAATCATAATGAAGCTTTTAAATATTATCAAAAAGGAATATATCCAAGTGTTGATAAGTTATATGCGATTGGAGATATACACGGTGATTTAAATGCTTTTATATTATCTTTAAAAAAAGCAAAATTAATAGATAATAATTTACATTGGTGTGGAGGAACTGCACATGTTGTACAAGTTGGAGATATATTGGATAGGAAAATAAGAGATGTTGAATATACGGATGAAGATTCAGAAATAATTATTATTTCACTTATTTGTAAATTACAATTAGAAGCATATTCTGCGGGTGGTGGTTTTCATCCAATTATTGGTAATCATGAAATAATGAATATACTTGGAATATTTGATTATGTTTCTCCGATGGGGATGAAACATTTTGTAAATGAAGAAGATAGAAGAAATTATTTTAAAATAGGAAATATATTTTGTAAATATTTAGCATGTGGATGGAATCCAGTTATTAAAATAGGTGATTTTATATTTTGTCACGGTGGATTAAATATTAATATTGCAATAAAATACAATATTGAACAAATTAATTTTATAATGAGAGATACATTATATGGTAATTGTTACCATTTAAATCAACGATATTTTAGTGAATTATTTTTAAATGAAAATAGTATATTATGGAATAGAACTTTTTCAGTAGATGTACCAAACCATAAAATAAATCAAATTACACTTCAATTAAATAAAATATTAGAATTATATAAAGTGAAACACATTGTTGTTGGACATACTCCTCATATAGAAGGAATAAAAATAAGATTTAATGGTAAAATTATATGTATTGATACTGGAATGTCTGAAGCATTTGGTAAGAAAAAAAATAAAAATGAAAGAATACATTATTTAGAAATTAAAAATAATGAATTATGTAAAATAAAGGGATGATATATTTTTATCTAAAGTTATAATATAGAGATGAATTATATATATTTTCTTTTAATTACATTTGTAATTATATTATTTTTTATAATGTGTTCGCAACAAAATATAGAAAAATTTAGTCTTAAAAATACTTTAAATGAATGGGAAAGACCCTTTAACTCACACAATGAAGGTTATTATAATGCAGAACCAAATAAAATTCCACCTTTAGTATATTTATACGATTATGTTGATAGAAAAAATGTTGAATTTCCAGTTTTTTAATTATATATTTAATAATCTTTTTTTTCTGGAAAAATATTATTTAAAGTTTTTAAAATTTCTAAAGTTTTTTTTGATTCTTCATTTTGTTTTGTTCTATTATCAATTGCATCTTGACATAATTTTTTTAATTCATTATTTTGATTTATTAATTTATGAATAGCATCTTTTAACTCATCATTTTCTTTAGCTAATAATAAATTTTGAAAGGATAAATCATAGTTATCATTTTTTAAATTTTCAATAATAGAAGCATTGATTAGATCATCTTGTGTTGCAGGAACTATATGAGCACTCATATGTATATATATTTAATAATATTATTATGTAATAAATATAGATTAAAAAAAGTTTCATTTTTTTTTAATTTATATTTATTACATAATAATATTATTAAGTTTCTAGCATTAGCATTGGTAGTCTGAGTCTAATAAATATCCATTAAATCTATAAAATCAATATTATATTTTTTACAAATATTATGTAATCGTATAGGATGAAAAATTTTTTCAACTAATTCTTTGATAATTATTTTACCAATTAATTTATTTGAATGTATATCCATATTTAACAAATAATCATGTTGTGATATTGTAATATTATATTTCTTATATTTAATTGTATTATATACATAAGGCGATCCAAAAATAGTAAATCCAGTAAATCCAATAAAAATATCTTTATTTATTTTTAATTTAGAAAAACGCTGATTTACGATTAATTCAAATAAATTATCTAATATATCACAATCTAATATTTGATTGTAATATACACCCATTCTGAGATAAACAATAGAATTAGGTAAATCACCTTTTTTTAATACTTTATTAAAATTATCACCAAAAGTAAGATGAGTAACAGAATTTGGTATATCCCTTTCTTTTAGAACTTGATTAAAATTATCACCAAAAGTAAGATGAGTAACAGAATTTGGTATAACATCTTCTTTTAGAACCTGATTAAAATTCCATCCAAAAGTAAGATGAGTAACAGAATTTGGTATAACATCTTCTTTTAGAACCTGATTAAAATCAAGTCCAAAAGTAAGATGAGTAACAGAATTTGGTATAACTTTTTCTTTTAATTCTTGATTAAAATTATTTCCAAAAGTAAGATGAGTGACAGAATTTGGTATAACTCCTTTTTCTATTTTATTATTATTTATAGTAAGATGTGTAACTGAATTTTGTATAACTCCTCTCTTCAGTTCATAATTCATATTACTTAAAGTAAGATGAGTAACAGAATTTGGTATAACTCCTTCTATTAATTCTTGATGAAAAGAATGTCCAAAAGTAAGATGAGTAACAGAATTTGGTATAACATCTTCTTTTAGAACCTGATTAAATTTATGTCCAAAAGTAAGATGAGTAACAGAATTTGGTATAACTCCTTTTTTTAATTCTTGATTAAAATTCCGTCCAAAAGTAAGATGAGTAACAGAATTTGGTATAACATCTTCTTTTAATATTTGATTAAAATCAAGTCCAAAAGTAAGATGAGTAACAGAATTTGGTATATATCCTTTATCTAATTTAATACAATAATATTTAATACCAAAAAATTCAGTAATTTTATTTATTAAATTAATTATGAATCCTTTATATATAGATGAATCTATATATAAATCAGATACGTCATTTGGTATAATCTTATTATTATCAATATTATTTAATCTTACTAAATATTTATATTTTTTTAGTAAAAAGTTATTTTCTTCATTATTTATAGAATATTTTGATAAAAATGATAAATATAAATCTTTTTTCATTGGATTAAAATATTTAAATAAATATGAAAATGAATACATTTTAAAAATCATTTTTTTTATTAATATTTTGAAAATATAATATATTATAATATATTATAATATATTATAAATGAAAAATATAGATGTTAATAATTCTAAAAACGTAATAATAACTAAAGAACAAAATATTAATACTGAAACAAATGCTAACAATGATACAACTGTTGAAGTAAAACCTAAAAAATCAAAAGCTAAAGTAACAAAAGCTAAAGAACCAAAAACTAAAGTAACAAAAGTTAAAAAATCAAATGCTAAAGAATCAAAAACTAAAGAACCAAAAGTTAAAAAATCAAAAACTAAAGAACCAAAAGTTAAAAAATCAAAAGCTAACAATGAAATAAAAGCTAACAATGAAATAAAAGCTAACAATGAAACAAATGTTGAAACAAATGTTCACAATGAAATAAAAGCTAAAGAAGAAGAGAATGTTAAAAAAGTTAACAAAAAAGTAGTAGAAGATATGTATAAAAAAATGAATAATAAAAATAATATGAAAACAAATTATAAAAGAAACTCAAAAAATGATATTATAATAAGACCATTTAATAAAGAATTATTGCCATATTTTGTTTCAAATAAAAAAAATAGTGAAACAAATGATAATAATATTCAAAAATATCAGAATTCATTTGATGATATTATAAATTTTTCAAAATCTATTACATTAATTGAAAAAAAATCAATTAATTGTATTATATTTCATGTAGAAAATAGTGATGGTATGATGTCAGCATATATTGTTATAAAATTTTTATTAGAAAATAAAACTGCGGATGATATACTATTTATACCAGCAAGACCATCTTCTGGTGCAGGATATATGGATAGATTCAAAGAACATGAAAAAGATATTAAAGGAAGAAATGTTATAATCATAGATTTACAATATAATAAAGAAAATTTGGAATATATCAATAGATTTGCTAAAAATGTGATTATAATAGATGATCATCCAGTCGGACATAAAGAGGGGGATAAACATTTTATAGGAAATAATCATTCATCTGTTGCATATACTTGGAAATTTTTTTATCCAAATATAGATGTACCATTATATGCACAAATAATTGATAATGATGATCGTAAATTACAAATACCCCATTTAAGTAAATATCGTAATATGAGTTCATTTTATAATTATAGAATATTTCATAATCCATATTTACAAAAATTTGGTATTCGTTTTGATAAAATAAGTGATTTTGAATTACTTGATACTATAATAATAGATGAATACAATAATATATCTAATATTATTGGACATTATTATGATGAATTAGCAAATAATATTAAAGATCAAGTAGCAAGAAATGCACGATTTGCATATTTCGAAGGACATCCTGTCTTTGTATTAAATTATAACGATCCTGTATTATCTCGTATGGTTGCACGTCAAATGTTAACAAATGCTAAAATGCAAGGTGTAAATATAGATTTTGTTGTATTATGGGGGTATGAATATACCAATATGTGTTATCGAGTTCAACTAGTAGAATTTCATGGTGGAAGTCCTAAACATAATTTACCATATATGGCAAAAACATTGGGTAATATAGGCGGAACACGTAAAGGTGGAGGTGGCGCATCGTATGTTGGTAATTTTTATTGGCCACGAAGTGTAGAAAAAGATATATGGGATTTATTTTCAAAAGAACCGCGATTTATAAAACAAAAATTTTGATGATTAACTATATTATGCAACTATGAAATCTACTTTATCTATTATTTTCACAGTTTCACTACCGTAAGATTTTTCAATTTTAAATATTGTTCCTTTTTGAATCCAACAAATTTCGAGATAATGAATAGTATCAAGAAAAATATCAGGATAATGCATTTTCATATAGATTTTAAGATCAACAAAGTTTTTTTCTTCTACATAATTAACAATATTAGAATCAAATAAAATATTATATCTAGTTATTGGATCATTAACTGAAGAACTCCAATCTGTACCGAAACGTGGACTATATAATACAGCAACTTTTCCTTCTCGTTCTTTTTTTGTAATTTTAAGTTGTTGAATGTTTTGATTTTTCATATTTGTTGGAATAAATAATATAATAGATATAAAATTGTAGTAGTTTTTATTTTCAATTTTTTTTAAATAAGGAAACCTAGGAAGAAAAAAAATTGAAATATATTTAAAATAGATAATTATTAGATATATTTTGATTATTACATTAAAAATGATAACAAAAATATTTTTATATACTATTTTATATGGAATAGGAAAACAAATGGATTTTTTAAATTTTATCCGTTATTTTAAACATTTTAAATTATCAGTAAATAATCGATGTGAATATTCATCTAATAAAAAATTAGATATTGATTTAGGAAAAGAGGAATGGTGTGTTAGAAATGAAAATAATGAAATTGTTTTTTTATCATTAAAAGATATTGATTTTGTTCAAATGCAATATTCTAGAACTATAATAATAGATAATGAATATTATATATTGTCAAAAAATGAAAATTATGATTATATATTTGAAGAATTTATAGAATATAATAATAAAGCATTATATAATTTAATTATCGATTCAAGTATTTATTTATTAAATTTATTAAATAAACAAAATATTACAATATTTTTACCTCATTTTATTCAAAAATATGAATATAATATTGAAAAGAATGTAGAAAGAGTATATTATGATACATTTATTAAAATTCTAAATAATATTAAAGAAGACGAAATGATTGGTAATAAATTAAGTAAAGATAATTTACCATTTATACAGGAACTAATAAAAAATTCTGGAATTAAAAATACAACAAATGATTCCAATTTTATTATTAATACAATTATAGAAATATATGGTAAAATAGACCTGAAATTGTTTTAAAATTCTCACTTTTTTTAACAATAAAAAATATAATATTAATAAACTTTTAAGATATATTATATTTTTACAATAATATTGATAAAATATATATTTGTTAAAGTATTAATAAATATTACTTTATAAAAAATTTATAAAATTTTATAAAATTTTAATTATTATTTTTTTTATTACATAATTATTATATACTTAGGTAATAAAAAATGAGAATCTTAAAATTATTTCAATAAAAAGGCAAACAGTACTAAATGAATATTTATATATAATTTCATGAGGTATATTTTTTTCCATTTTAGTTGGTGGAGTTGAAGTAACTAATAATACTTTATTAAACTTTTGAATTAAATTAACTAAATTATCTAAATTTAATAAATTATGTGCTTCATCAACAATCAATAATATAGCTTCTGATAAAACACAATTTTCTTCAATATAGTAAGTTCAAAAATAAATTTGATCAAATTTATTTTTGAACTTACTATATATTTTAATTTTAATTTTTATATAAATAAACTGTTTCATAATTGAGTATCAATAAATATATCAATAAAATAATATTATTAATTTATAAAAAAACAATGAAAAATAACAGTTTTATTTTATAAAAAATGAAATATTTTATTTTTTATGATATAAATATTGTTTATTTTATAAAAATATTGTTTACTATATGTACATTTTTATTTATTTATATTTTTAATTGATAATATAAAACTTATATATTTTCATTATTTTAATCAAAATTTAAATATAATATTTTATTTAATATAAATTTTATTATTTATTGTTATAATTTATATTTATTACAAATAAAGCTATAAAACCAAAAAAATAATATGTATTTTTAATTGTATTTTATAAAAAAAAAATATTTTAATTTTATCAATAATTTACTGATATTGAATTATGAAACAGCTTAAAAATATAAAATATAATAATATATTATTATATATAAAATAAATATGGAAGTATTAGATCCATGGAATACTTCTAACATATTTATCTTAAATATTGGTACAAATATAATATTAGGACCAATATTAGATAAAAAAACAAAAATTAGAAATAATATAGAGTTTATTTATGAAAGTAAAGGTAATAATATATTTTATTTATATACTTTATATAATGATAGTACTGATTTTAAACATTTATATTTAAAAATGTATCCTACTGAATCAATTATTGAAAATATATCAAAATCAACAATATATAGTGGTTCAGAATATGTTATATTAGGTTTACAAATAATATATAGATTATACGGACATAATAAAGAATATAAATGTAAGTTAATAGATTCATCTTTTTTTATTTGTGATCGTAAAATTAATTTATTTAGAACTAAATCAAATGAAATAATAACATTAAAAAAAGAAATTCAATATAAAATTATATCATTATTAAGATTTGGTACAACATTTTATATGCCTTTTTGTTTTAATGCATATAATAAAAATAATGATATAATAAGTATTGTTTCATTATTATGGGATATAAAATGGGAAAATACTAGTAGATTAAAATATTATAATATTTTATAATATTTTAGTTTAATTTATAATTTAAATTAGTTTAACATCAATATTTTCTTCTTCATTTATATCTTTTTTTTTATAAGATCTTCTATTAATTCATATCCAAAACGAACAAGTCTATCTTTATGTGCAATTACAAGTTTATTTATTTTACCATTTATTGCTAGGTCTATAATCTTTTTTAAACTTTTTTTATTTAAATTTAACCCTGAACCAATATCTTCTATAATTTTATAATCTTTATAAAGAGATTCCATTACTTCTCGTTGTCTTTTTAAATCATCTTTTTGTCCATTTGTAGATACTCTTATATAACAAATATTTAATTTATCTTCAAATAAATCTATATTTTCTTCATTAATAAAATCATTTTTTTTATTTTTTATATATTCTTCTTGAAATTTTGCCACATTATAAAGACGTTTACCACCAGGAGCAATGCTAGAAACTTAATAATTATTTTATTATTAATAAAATATTATTTGTTTATAAATTATATTGTTATATAATACAATAAAATAATAATATAAGATAATATAGTAAATAAATATAAAAATATTTAT
>Ga0214921_10008557_pt1 | contig 13228 bp, 8 predicted proteins | sample LL1505_MetaG_FD_177992 | JGI IMG/M metagenome (GOLD analysis project Ga0214921, IMG submission 177992) | Freshwater microbial communities from Lake Lanier, Atlanta, Georgia, United States - LL-1505 | ecosystem: Environmental > Aquatic > Freshwater > Lake | place: USA: Georgia | collected 2015-05-28 | reverse complement strand
AAAAGCAAGCGCTCGGTCTTCAGAGCTTGATCGAAAGTTTTGGGCTTCGCTCATTTTTACAAGCTGTGGTTTGAGCGCCAACATGACAGAGGTTTCGACCTCACCAGCATGGACGCCAAAGCGGTGTTCATGGTCTGTGAAAAGCGCGTTGGCGTTTTGCCCCTTTTCATCCAGCAAGGGCAACTGGTACCAATTGACGCTGTAAACCAACATGCCTAACCGGGCGCGCAAATCGCGGGCCACCACATCCATGGCGCCGACATGACCGCCATGCGCATTGAAAAGCACCAATTTGTGAATGCCTGCCGCTGCCACAGACTCTGCGATGTCGGTCCAAAGCCGCATGAGTGTCTCAGGCTTTAAGGTGAGCGTGCCAGCAAAAGCAGCATGCTCAGGGCTTAAACCGACGCTTTGAGTTGGAAGAACCAAAATAGACAAATCCTTGGGGCTGAGCTGGGCTGGATTGGCTTGGGCGCTCGCATTCAAACAGGACATGGCTTGATGCACCACACCATTGACGATGTCGACATCGACAGACAATGGCAAATGAGGGCCATGCTGCTCAGTGGCTGCCAAAGGCAACACGGCAATGGTTCTAGAAGCATCAAGGCGTTCAAAGTCTTGGGTGGTCAAGTCGGACCAAAAAAGAATGTGATGTGACATGGGTAAGCGTTTTTTCGATCCGTGCAGTTTAATGGAGGCACAGGATTTAAGGTTATCAATTTGAGGTGTAGAGTTGGGCTCTTGTTTTTGACCATTCTTCGGCAAAGCTTTGTGGCTGCCGATTCCAGACAACGCTTTATGTTCTTGCCTTCGTCGTTCTATCGCTTGCATCAGTTGCTTTTCGGCCTTCGCTTCTCGTTGGCCAGCATGGCTTTGCTGCTGATTGTGTCACTCAACACTCAAGCACAAACGCAGCTTTTGGGTTCAAGGCCTCAGACACACACCGTACAAACACCCCAAGTGAAGGCCACCTTGCTTGCCTACGCACCGCAGGGCATCGAAGCTGGCAAAACATTTTGGCTAGGTTTAGAGCTCGTGCACCAACCCCATTGGCACACCTATTGGCGCAACCCAGGCGATTCGGGTCTGCCCACAGAACTGCAATGGAAATTACCAGAGGGCATGTTGGCCGGCCATTTAATTTGGCCCGTTCCTCGTCAAATTCCAATTGGTACGCTGGCCAATTTTGGTTATGAGGACACGTTGCTGCTGGTCACGCCCATTCAAATGAGCAAGTCCTTCAAGCCAAAAGGCCCTGAAAGCTCCGTGCAAATTGAACTGCATGCCAGCTGGCTAGTATGTCAAAAAGAATGTATTCCCCAAGAAGGAGATTTCAGTTTAAAGCTGCCCCTTCAAAGCGGCACATCGATGGCTCAAAGCGCATTTGAAAAAGCTTTGCAACTGCAAGCTCAGCCTTTGAAGGGAAAGCACCAGGCCCACATTTCCCAAGACGGTCGAACCCTTGACCTCAGCTTGGCGCAATTGCCACCAGACCTCCTTCAGGGCGACTGGACGGTATTTCCACAAACAGCCAATGTGATGCAAAACAACGCAGTCCCAGTTGTTCAGCCAGCTGCTGCCAAACAGGGCAACGCAGAAGCGGGCGCAGTGACCAAAGTGAGCTTGCAAGTTTCGAGTGAGCGCATGGACAGCCCTCAGCACATGACATGGTTGTTGGTACAGGGAAAGGCCAATGCACCAACAGGCAAACAATGGACGGTCGATACCCCCATTCAAGGTCAATGGCAAACTTTTTCAGACCCTCCAACCACTGCAGGCAAAGAGACAAGTGACATGCTCAAACTAGCACCCACCAGTCTTGCCGCTGCGCCGTGGGCCACTTGGGTCTTGGCCATGCTGGGCGCAATGTTGGGCGGCATTTTGTTGAATTTGATGCCCTGTGTTTTTCCCGTGTTGGCCATCAAACTCTTAAGCATTACACAGCTTGCAGACCGGCCCAGAGACATGAAAAGCTCGGCTTGGGCATTTACTGCAGGCGTCCTCATTTCTTTCTTGGTTTTAGGTGCACTCATGCTGGCACTGCGAACTGCCGGATCGCAAATGGGCTGGGGCTTTCAGTTGCAATCGCCTTGGGTGGTCGCCGCCCTTGCCATGTTGTTTGCCGTGATTGGCCTGAACCTGTCGGGCATGTTTGAATTTGGCTCTTTTGTGCCCAGTTCATTGGCTGGCCTCCAATGGGCCAACCCCATGACCAACTCACTGTGGTCGGGTGTGTTTGCCGTGATCATTGCATCGCCCTGTACCGCGCCATTTATGGGGGCCTCATTGGGGCTGGCCATTGGATTGCCAGCTTGGCAGGCCTTGCCCGTATTTCTGGCCATGGGCCTTGGCATGTCGCTTCCCTTCATAGCGCTTTCTTTCAGCACCGCTTGGGTCAAGTACTTGCCTCGGCCAGGGGCATGGATGCAGACGTTTCGACAGTTCATGGCATTTCCCATGTACGCCACCGTCATTTGGTTGGTGTGGGTTTTGGGGCAACAGGTGGGCTTGGACGGCGTCTCCGCATTTTTGGCCTGCTTGTTGTGCTTGGCCATGTTGCTTTGGGCCCTGACACTGAAGGGCAAAGTCAAAAACACCATGGTGGCTTTGGCCTTGTTGGTCTTAGGCTTGTCGGTCTGGCAATGGGGCCCCACCTGGACGAAGGGAGAGGCCCAAACAGCCAATGCTGCACCTAACGCAAAACCCACCAAGCTTGGCCAATGGGAGGCTTGGTCGACTGAAAAAGTGGCGGCGGCACTCCGAGAAGGACGACCTGTCTTTGTGGACTTCACCGCGGCTTGGTGCGTGTCGTGCCAGTTCAACAAAAAAACAACTTTCTCTGACGTCAGTTTGTTGTCCGAATTTGCCAACCGAAATGTTTTGCTGTTGCGAGCAGACTGGACCCGCTACGACCCCAACATCACTGCGGCTCTGAATGAACTCGGCCGCAACGGTGTGCCTGTCTATGCATGGTATGCCCCTCAGCAACCTGTGCGTTTGCTGTCTGAATTGCCATCAGTGAGCGAAATACAAGAGGTTCTCAATCAGTGGAAGGCTCCTGCTCAATGAGCGGCGTTTCGGCCATAGCGCACTGACTTGAAGTCAAGTCTGCGAGAATGCACAAGTTTTCGATTGAAAAGCACAAAAAATTTTCTGAATTTATATGACCACAGCCAGTTTTGCTCCTCTGTCCAACGATACTTTTTTGCAGGCCTGTTTGCGTCAAGCAACTGACCACACGCCTGTTTGGCTCATGCGCCAAGCAGGTCGTTATTTGCCAGAGTATTGCGCCACACGTGCCAAAGCTGGTAGCTTTATGGGCTTGGCCACCAATGTGGAATTTGCCACCGAAGTGACCCTGCAACCCCTTGAACGTTATCCCTTGGATGCGGCCATTTTGTTCAGCGACATCTTGACCGTACCCGATGCAATGGGCCTAGGTTTGAGCTTTGCGCTTGGTGAGGGCCCCCGCTTTGCCAAATCTGTGCGCGACGAAGCCGCCGTGGCCGAGCTTGCAGTGCCCGACATGAACAAATTGCGCTATGTGTTTGATGCTGTCACATCCATTCGCAAAGCTTTGAATGGCCGCGTGCCCTTGATTGGCTTTTCGGGCAGCCCCTGGACTTTGGCCTGCTACATGGTGGAGGGCAAAGGCTCTGACGACTACCGCTTGGTGAAGTCCATGCTGTACAGCCGTCCCGATCTGATGCACCGCATTTTGGACATCAATGCCCAGTCTGTGGCCAGTTATTTGAATACCCAAATTGAAGCCGGTGCCCAAGCTGTCATGATTTTTGACAGCTGGGGCGGAGTGATGGCCGACGGCGCCTTCCAAGAATTCAGCCTGGCCTACACCGCCAAAGTATTGGCGCTGCTCAAAAAGGAGCACAACGGCGCCACCATCCCCCGCCTTGTGTTTACCAAAGGCGGTGGCTTGTGGCTTGATGAAATGGGCCCATTGGATTGCGAAGTTCTTGGCCTTGACTGGACCATGAACTTGGGTCGCGCCCGCCAGATGGTAGGCGGTGCAGTCAATGGCCCTGGTAAAGCCTTGCAGGGCAACATCGATCCCAATGTGCTGTTTGCTCCCCCAGCGCAAATTCAAAAGGAAGTGGTTCGGGTGTTAGACAGCTTTGGCAAGCCGCACACCGACAAAAGCACCACAGGCCCAACGCACATCTTCAATTTAGGCCATGGCATTAGCCAATACACGCCACCAGAACATGTGTCGGCTTTGGTTGAAGCGGTTCATACGCATTCGAGAGCCCTGCGGCGCTGATTCAGAAAAAAGCATTTGCTACTGCAAAAAATCTTGAAAAAAGACCCAAAAATATTTAAATTTTTGGGTTTTTTCTATTGACTTATGCACAAAAGCTCATTTCATAGATTTAAACATTTCGATCACAAGCACGGCCCAAGCGACATTCCTCAAACCATTTTAAGTTGTTGTTTTTATTAACTTTTATGAAACTGCTCAGTTCTCGAGCAATCCAAGCAAAGCCTTATTTTTCAAGGCTTTGCGGGCGGTCATGTGGAGTTTTCAACAAAGTTATCCACAATTTATTGGGACACCTTCTAAAAATCTTGAAAAACAACAACTTACATCTTATTTCAAGAATTTTTATGAGCAAGAAACTGACAAAATGCCATGTCAACTTCATGGTGACACTTGATCACAAGGTTTTGAATGCCAAAGTGGCTTGACATCGCAGTTTCGGCACCCGCACACAGCCAAGTGGGCGGCTTGCTGACCTATGTCACCGAATTGCAGTTAGAGGTAGGCCAATTGGTCAGGGTGCCTTTTGGAACGCGAGAGGTCTTAGGCGTGGTGTGGGGCGTGCATGCTACAGCGCCCGAAGACCTAAGCACTTCGTCGTTGCGGCAAGTGATAGCTGTCTTAGAGGGGGTCGCGCCTTTGAGCACGCATTGGCGACAATTGGTGCAGTTCACAGCTCAGTACTACCAACGCGCCTTGGGCGAGGTGGCCATGGCAGCCTTGCCGCCCCAACTCAGAGACCTGAACCCTGTTCAATTGAGCAGGCGCTTGAAAAAACAAACGGCCACGGCGGAAGCCTTGGCCGCAGCCCTTCAATCTCCCTGGCCTTTGTCAGATCAGCAATCCGATGTTTTGACTCAAATGATCGATGCGCCGGGGCCTTTTTTGCTGCACGGCGCAACAGGCAGCGGCAAAACTGAGGTTTACCTTCAAGCCGTTGCCAAGTGTTTGGCGCAAGACCCCAACGCACAGGCCTTGTTGATGGTGCCCGAAATCAACCTCACGCCGCAACTAGAAGCGCGCGTGAAGGACAGATTTGGCACTGTGGGCGTGGTCTCCATGCACAGCGGCATGACGGGGCCCCAAAGATTGAAGAGTTGGCTGTCAGCCCATCAAGGCAACGCCCGAATTGTGCTGGGCACTCGGATGGCCATTTTTGCCTCCATGCCCCATTTGAAATGGATTGTGGTGGATGAAGAACACGATGCCAGCTACAAACAACAAGAGGGTGCTCGCTACTCGGCGCGAGATTTGGCCATCTACAGAGCCCGCCTTGAAGGCGCCAAAGTGATTTTGGGTTCGGCCACGCCCTCCTTAGAAAGCTGGCATCACAGCAGGCCCGTTTCAGAGGGCGGGCGCTATTTGCGCTTGCCCATGCCTGCCCGCATTGGTGCGGGTCAACTGCCCTTTGTTCGGCGCGTTGACATGAACCATCAGCCTCGCAAAACTGTTTTGTCTGCCCCCTTGATGGCCGCCATTCAAGCACGTGTGGCCAAAGGCGAGCAAAGCATGCTGCTGCTTAACCGACGCGGCTATGCCCCCGTGTTGCACTGCTCCGATTGCGACTGGAAAAGCGAATGCGCCCATTGCAGTGCGTTTCGGGTGTTTCACAAAATTGACCGCACCTTGCGATGCCACCACTGCGGCTTTACGGAGCGTGTGCCCCGTGCTTGTCCGGCATGCGGCAATGCCGACATTGCGCCCATGGGGCGCGGCACAGAACAACTCGAAGAGCATTTGGCCGAGCTTTTGGTCGACGTCAAACGGCCTGATGGCCAGCCTGTGAAGGTGATGCGCATTGATGCAGACAGCACCAAATTGAAAGGCGCGCTAGAAGCACAACTGGCGGGCGTGCACAGCGGCGAAGTGGACGTGTTGGTGGGCACGCAAATGATTGCCAAAGGGCATGACTTTCGGCGCATCACTTTGGTGGCAGCAGTCAATCCGGATGGTGCTTTGTTCTCTAGCGATTTCAGAGCACCAGAGCGCTTGTTTGCTTTGCTCATGCAAGCTGGCGGTCGGGCTGGTCGCGATGCCGCACAAAGTGCCAGCAGTGAAATGTGGGTGCAAACTTTTCATCCTTCGCACCCCTTGTTTGAAGCGCTTAAGAAACACGACTACCCCGCCTTTGCAGAGCAGCAATTGAAAGAGCGTTTTGAAGCAGGTCTCCCGCCCAGTACTTTCCAAGCCTTGATCCGCAGCGATGCCCGCATGCAATCGGTGGCGCAGGCGTTTTTAAACCATGCCAACGCGCAACTTCAATCTCTAGAGGGGTTCAGTGTCAGCGATGCATCGGCCTTGGCCGAGGTCAGTGTGTATCCGGCCGTGCCCATGAGCATTCAACGGGTTGCCAATGTGGAGCGCGCTCAAATGCTGATCGAGAGCCCGTCCAGAAAGGCGCTTCACAGGGTGTTGGAATTGTTGCAAGAACAACTGCATGCTTCGCGCGCATTGCCTGAACACAAGGGTTTGATTCGGTGGATGGTGGATGTCGATCCGTTGGCAATTTAAAGTTCTTGGTTCAAGCTCTTACTTCAAGCATTTATTGAAGCAATGCCACTGCGCCAGAGAACGTCAGAAATGCAGCCGCCGTTGAGACCAAAATAATTCTGGCGATACGGCCGCTGTCGGCACCGAAGCGCTCTGACAACATGGCGACATTGCTAGCACTTGGCAACGCGGCCACCAGCACCATCACTTTGAGTGCAAACACATCGATGGGCACGCCAAATGAAATGGTGGCCAAACCCACCACCAACACCAACACGGGATGCAAAAACAATTTGATAAGCGCCACTGGCACATAGTCATGCCACGTCAAGGGACCAAGCTGTGCGTGTGCAATTTTCTGCGAACGTGCCAAGACAGCACCAATGGTAAAGAGCGCAACAGGCGACGCTGCATCCCCCAACAATGCCACTGTTTTTTCGGCAGGCCCTGGCAATTCAATTTGAAACGCAGAGAACACGGTGCCTAGCAAAATGGCCCAAGGCATGGGATTTTTAACAACGCCAAGCAATGCATTTTTTGCGGCTTGACCCACACCCTGTTCACCTGCACCATCCAAACGAGACAAGGCAATGCAAAGTGAGGTGGTGATGACCATGTCAATGACAATGGTGACAATGGCAGGCCCAGCAGCCGCAGACCCCAACAAGGCCACCAACAAAGGGACGCCCATGAAACCGGTGTTGGGAAACGCACCGACCAAGGCGCCAAAGGCAGCATCGTTCCAGCCAAAGCGTTTGTTCAAGGTCACGGCCACTGAGAAGGCCACCATGGCCAAGGCGCAAAACAAGTACATGAAAAAAGCGCCGGCGTCCAAAAGCTGGGCAATGGGCGTATTGGCCCCAAAGCGAAACAACATGCAAGGCAGCGCAAAGTAAAGCACAAATCCGTTCAAACCTGGGATGGCTTCAAAGGGCAGCATTTGGCGCCGAGCCGCCCAATAGCCGCATAGAACCAGCGCAAAAAATGGAAATGTGACTCGCAAAACATCTAACATGGTTCACATTGTGCCTTGGAAATTGAACCCTCATTGCCCGCTATGATCGATCACTTGGCCGAATGTGCATTTCAATGCGGTCTTCTCCATTTCTACCCATGGCCACCCCTTCTTCAGGTTTGAATTCGGCTCAACTCGAAGCTGTCAATTACGTCAAAGGCCCATGCCTTGTTTTGGCGGGTGCGGGCTCGGGCAAGACACGTGTGATCACACAAAAAATTGCGCGGCTGATGGCGGTGGGGCTTGAGCCCAATCGCATTGCGGCCATCACCTTTACCAACAAGGCGGCCAGTGAAATGCGCGATCGAGCGCGCAAGCTCATTGGCAAAGGCGCTCAAGAGGTGATGATTTGCACCTTTCATGCATTGGGTGTGCGCATCATGCGGCAAGACGGCCATGTGCTGGGCTTGAAACCACAGTTCAGCATTTTGGATTCAGACGATGTATTGAGCATCTTGAAAGACTGCGGCGGTACCACCGATGCCAACACAGCAAAGCAGTGGCAATGGGCGATCAGTGCTTGGAAAAATGCCGGGTTAACCAGTGCGCAAGCTGAAGGCCAAGCGCAAAATGACAATGAGCGCGTTGCGGCGCGCATCATGGGTCGCTACGAAGAACGTTTGTCGGCCTATCAAAGCGTGGACTTTGACGATTTGATTGGCTTGCCTTTGAAATTGTTAGCGCAATTTTCTGATGTGCGTGAGCGCTGGCAAGCCACCATGGGCCATGTTTTGGTCGATGAATACCAAGACACCAATGCCACGCAGTATGAAGTTTTGAAACACTTGGTGGGCGAACGTGCTCGTTTTACCGCAGTGGGAGACGATGACCAATCTATCTACGGCTGGCGTGGCGCCACACTCGATAATTTGAAGCGTTTGCCGCAAGATTTTCCCCAGCTCAAAGTGGTGAAGTTGGAGCAAAACTATCGCTCTACCAGCGCCATTTTGCGAGCGGCCAACAATGTCATTGAGTCTAACCCCAAGCTGTATCCAAAAACTCTTTTTTCAGAGCTGGGTGAGGGCGAGCCGGTGCGGGTGGTTGATGCTGACAACGAAGAGCACGAGGCCGATCGCATCGTCGCGCGCATTCAGTCTTTGCGTGCAGGCACCGCCACGACGGCTGGCGGTGTGCAATACCGAGACTACAAAGAGTTTGCCATTTTGTACCGCGCCAATCACATGGCCAAGCCCTTTGAAAAAGCTTTGCGACGTGCGCAAATTCCTTACAAAGTGTCGGGTGGACAAAGCTTTTTTGACCGTGCAGAAATCAAAGATTTGTGCGCTTGGTTTCGCCTGTGGGTGAACAACAACGATGACCCCGCATTCTTGCGCGCCGTGACCAGCCCCAAACGAGGCATTGGCCATCAAACCTTGGCTGGCCTTGGCACCTTGGCAAGCCAATACAAATTGAGCTTGTTTGAAGCTTTGTTTTCCAACAGTTTGGGCAGTCGACTTTCTGCCCGTGCCATCGGAAGTTTGCACGAGTTTGGACGCTTCATGAATGATTTGGAATACCGCGCCAAACGCACGCACGGAGCCGAAGATGCCAAAGTTTTTTTGCTGCAATGGTTAAAGGACATTGGCTACGAAAAACATTTGTACGATGGTGAAGACAACGAGAAAGTAGCCGCTGCACGCTGGACCCATGTGCTTGAGTTTGTCGACTGGATGTCGGGGCGCTGCGGTGGCACCATCGACGATGCCGCCGGCGTGAGCGTGATGGCAGAAACCAAATCGCTTTTAGAAGTAGCACAAACGATTTCCTTGCTGTCGACATTGAACGAGCGCGAACAAGACCCCAATGTGGTGACCCTGTCTACCCTCCATGCGGCCAAGGGTTTGGAGTGGCCCCATGTGATGTTGGTGGGTGTGAATGAAGGTTTGCTGCCGTTCAAAATGGACGAAGACAACAAAGAATCTCTCAACGCCGCTTTGCATGCTGAAGGCCAACTGACACGGCTTCAAGAAGAGCGTCGTTTGATGTACGTGGGCATTACCAGAGCACAAAGAAGCTTGGCCGTCAGTTGGACCAAGCGCCGCAAAAAAGGACGCGACACCATCGCCGCACTGCCCAGCCGATTTATTGCCGAAATGGCACTCGACAAAAATACAGTGAAGGAAGATCCGAGGGAAAAATTACGTGCCCTGCGCGCTGAGTTTGCGTTGAGGGCTACGGCTTCTGCCACCCCGTTCAAGGATTGACATGCAAGTCTCAGTTGGCTGGCTGCCAAAACTTCCACAGTTGCGCCAATTCAACCGCCGTGGCATCGCCTTGGACACTGCTCCACATGGTGTTAGCTTCTGCTTTTTGCCCCAACTTGAACAAGGCAATGCCAGCGTGCAAACGCGTTTCAGCTTCGCGACGCAAGCCCCCCATGGCCAAAGCTTTGCTGTAAAAAGCATGTGACTGATCCCACTTTTGTTGGGCGGCATACACATCGGCCAAACTGGCCAAAGTATTGGCATCTTTGGCCGACTTTTCTAAAGCAGGCAAAGCCTTTTCATCTTCATTCAAACGCAGTTGAATTTGTTGACGCAATTTTTGATGCGCGGCCGCGTCAGTCCCCTTGCCCATGAGGCCCTGAGCATAGGCCTGCTCAACCACTCGCATTGCTTCTGCAGGCAAGCCGGCCTTGAGTGCCAAGTTGGCCATGTCGACATACTCGCCAACATCCTCCAAGTTGCCGGTCAATTCCAGCAATCGGTAAAGGTCCAAATCAAAACGTGCGTTGAAATGGGCTTGGCGTGCCAAGCGTGGAATGACTTCGGCCCAATAGGCCTTAGAAGGGTAGTTTTGAAGCAAGCGTTTAAGCGTGTCGTTGTAACCCGATTCGTCTTTTAATTGGCGCTGACTGACCGCCAGCATGCGCAGATCACTTTCGGGGGTTTTCACTTTGGCAGCTTCATCCAAGCGGATTTTTTCATTGACTTCTTGCACCACTTCGGCGTGACGTTTTAAGACGGAAAGAGTTTGAATCAGCACCGGCCTCACGGAGGGATTGCTGCCTTCAAGCTTCAAATAAATTCGTGCCCAATCGATAAGTTTGTTGAAGTCTTGTGCCTGCTGGCTGGCGTTGAGTAGCGACTCAATGAGCGGGATTTTTTGAGCGACAGGTGTGCTGTCGGGCATTTCTTGAAGCAGATTTTCCAGTGTGCTGACTGCCAAAGGGAAGTTTTTGATTTGCAGGGCTGCGACTGCCAACGTGCGCTGAATGAGCGGCTTTTCAAGAGCGGTGATGCCAGGCATGGCCAAGGTTTGCTGAGACAGTAACAAGGCATTCTCAAGTTGCCCTGCTTTCAAGGCGTCTTGTGCGGCCTGCAAAGATTTAGCCACCTCGGGGCGAATAGGGGTTTGTGCTAAAACGGAAGCAGAAATGTAAATACAAAGCACTAGGCTTGCTAACATCAGCCTGCCAATGAGCTTCAAGGCGCATGAAAACTGTGCTGATTTTTTGAATTGAGAAAAGGTATTCATGTCTAGAGGCATTGAATTTTGCTAAGTTAATGTATCTCTCAAATTATCTGCTTTTAGCTCTTTACAATGGCATTCCATTGACTTCTGACCCAACAACAAGTGCTGCAATCCCGCAGTTCTAAAGGCTTCATCCCAGAAAGAATAATGACGACATGATAGATTACGCCAGCCGGCAGCGAACTCCCCGCAAGCATGTGATCGGGTTAACCGTTGTGGTGGTGTTGCATGGGCTGCTGTTTTGGGCCATCAATTCCGGACTTGCGCGCAAGTTTGTGAAGGTCATCAAAGGACCGGTGGAAGCCGTTCTTTTGGAAGAAACCAAGCCCGACATCCCGCCGCCGCCGCCGCCTCCTCCACCCAAAAATCTGCCGCCGCCACCGCCTGCCTATGTGCCGCCAGTGGAAGTGGCTGTGGCAACGCCACCTCCTGTGAACGCCATTGCGGCTGTCTCAAACACGCCCCAGCCTGTAGCGCCACCTTCCCCCTTGCCTGTGCAGGTGAATGCACCGCCTGCACCGCCAGCGCCTCCAGCACCGCCCGTGGTCACTGCTGCAGTCATCAGTGCAACGAGTTGCGAAAAGCCTGAGTACCCCAGCGCCTCCAAGCGCCTGGAAGAAGAGGGTACTGTGCAGCTGAAGTTCTTGGTGGGCGTGGACGGCAAAGTCATTGAATCGGCCGTTGAGAAGTCCTCGGGCTTTAGGCGTTTGGACGAAGCGGCCAGGGCTGGCTTGTCCAAGTGCCAGTTCAAACCCTCGACGGTAGATGGCAAGCCACAGCAAAGCTGGGCGAGCATGAAATACACCTGGCGTTTGGAATAAGTCCTATTTCTATTTCAAGCCCAACACATTTGTTGAACATTTTTTTAAATTTAATTGAATCCGTTTCAGAGGAGTCCTTCCATGATCAAGCAACTCAAAACTCTCGTTCTCAGCATTGGCTTGGTAGCCGGCCTGAGCTTGGCCAGCACCAGCTTTGCGGCCAAGCCCAAAGAAGCAGCAGCCCCGGCAGCTGCTGCCCCAGCACCAGCTGCTGAGGCTGCACCTGCTGCGCCAGTCGCCGCTGTGGCCGCGCCTGCAGCACCGACAGCTGCGCCTTCTGCACATGAAGAAAACCCCTACGGCCTCAGCGCACTGTGGGCCCAGGGCGACATCGTGGCCAAAGGCACACTGCTCATCTTGGTCATCATGTCCATGGGCTCTTGGTACGTCATCATTACCAAGTTCTTTGAGCAATCGAAGGCCGCCAAGTTTGCCAAGGAAGCACAAGAGTCTTTCTGGTCAGCCAACTCCCTGCGCCAAGGCGCTGATGGCCTGGCCGAAGACAGCCCTTTCCGCTTCATTGCAGAAAAAGGCCTGGAGAGCGCCAACAAGCACACAGGCCTCTTGGGCGCTGTGGACTTCAACACTTGGACCACCCAAAGCATTCAGCGCGCCATCGGCAACGTGCAAAGCCGCCTGCAGGACGGCTTGGCTGTGTTGGCCACCGTGGGCTCCACATCACCCTTCGTCGGTTTGTTCGGTACCGTTTGGGGCATCTACAACGCGTTGGTGAAGATTGGTATGTCTGGTCAAGCGTCGATTGACAAAGTGGCAGGCCCCGTGGGCGAGTCTTTGATCATGACGGCCATTGGTTTGGCTGTGGCGGTGCCTGCCGTGCTCGGTTACAACTGGTTGGTGCGCCGCAACAAGGCTGTGATGGAAGACGTCAACGCCTTTGGTTCTGACTTGCACTCTGTGTTGCTGGCTTCTAGCAACAAGTAATTGCAACAAGTAATTGATAGCTTGTTGAATAGACAAGCTTCAATGACTCAAACTCCAAACAAACTCAAAGTACTGAGAGGCCAACTATGGCAATGAGCGTCGGTTCAGACAAAGACGATGAGATCATGAGCGAGATCAACACCACGCCCCTGGTGGATGTGATGTTGGTTTTGCTGATCATCTTCTTGATCACGATTCCTGTGGTGA
>Ga0214921_10008556_pt1 | contig 13232 bp, 8 predicted proteins | sample LL1505_MetaG_FD_177992 | JGI IMG/M metagenome (GOLD analysis project Ga0214921, IMG submission 177992) | Freshwater microbial communities from Lake Lanier, Atlanta, Georgia, United States - LL-1505 | ecosystem: Environmental > Aquatic > Freshwater > Lake | place: USA: Georgia | collected 2015-05-28 | reverse complement strand
AGTTGGGATTGGCCGTTTCTCCTCAGCGTGAATTTGGTGGTGGCGGGTATAGTCAACGGGCTGGTCTCCGTGGCCATGGGTTGGTGGTTGGAGTGGAAGGCCCATCCGTTTCCACGACGTGAATCCAGGAGAAGTTGGTGATGTTACTCGCCCGTCCAGTGGCCAACATCCCGCGGCGCATGCACTTGGCGATGGTCGTGGTGGCTCTCGCGGCCTGCATCCTCCTCCAGCGGCTTTTTGTCGTGCAGGTAATCGAGGGGGAAAAACATGCCCAGACCCTGATCAATCAGACGACCATTCCCATTCTTCTGCCGCCACCCCGGGGGCTGATTCTCGATCGCAACGGAATGCCGCTAGCCGAAAATCGGGCCCGCTATGATGTGGATTTGTATGTCCGTGAGCTCACGGGAAATTATGCCCGGGCTCATCGGGGTCGTTTGCCGATGACTTCTGTGGAAGTCGGGGTGGGGGAAAAGCGTCGCCGAATCAAACAGGTCGATATCGACAAGATCGTGCAAGAAACTGCCCTTGAACCCCTTCGGAATCTTGGAATCCAGATGAACTACGAAGTGGACGAACTACGCCGGCACGCCCAGCAAAGGCCAAACACACCGTTCCAGTTGGCCACACAAATTGATTTTGCGACCCTCTCACGCATCGCGGAGAGGGATCCGCGCCTCCCAGGCGTGCAGGAGACCGCACGGCCGGTCCGCTGGTACCCCTACGGGGCCTTGGCTTCTCATATCATGGGCTTTGTGGGTGCCCCGGAGGAGCAAACCTTGGAGACGTTCCAGCCCGAGGTCATCGGCAAGGAAGGAGTTGAAAAAAGTTTTGAAAAAGATCTGGAGGGAAAGCCTGGAGGAAAAATTCTCAAGAAAAACAATCTCGGATTTATTCTGGAGGAGCAGGGGTATCAGGCGCCTCTTCCAGGGCAGAACATTTATCTCACGTTGGACGCGCGGGTGCAGACCATCGTGGAGGGGGTGATGCGGAGGGTGGGACGTGGAGCCTGCGTGGTCATGGATCCAAATACCGGGGACATTCTCGCAATGTCCTCCGTTCCAAACTACGATCCAAACAGTTTTGTCCCCGGAGGCACAGGACAGTCGGCCGACTGGAAACGCCTGCTCACCGACGAGACCAAGCCGATGCTCAACCGGGCTTTGGGCGCCTACGCACCGGGGTCAACCTTCAAAACCGTAACGGCGCTTTCAGCTCTAGAAAATCCGGCGGCCAAATTTACCCCGGAGACGGTCATTCACAGTCCGGGATCTATCGAGCTAGCTGGCCGGACTTGGCACGACTGGAATCCGGACGGGCAGGGGGACATCACCTTAAAGAGAGGGTTGGCCATGTCGTGTAACACTTTTTTTTATCAGTTGGGGGTAAGGACCGGAATCGATTCCATCACCCAGATGGGTAACCGGGTTGGATTTGGACAAAGACTGTTGAACGATCCTGATGGTAAGCCGGTCTTGGCCGGCGAGGATCCTGGAACGCTTCCTGGAAAGCAGTGGATGGAGGATCGCATGGCATTACGCAAAAAAGCCTATAAGGAAAAAATCGAGGCTTGGGTGGCGGGAGGCAAAAAGGGAGAGCGTCCTTCTCCCCCTGCGGTGGAAAAGTGGAGTGACGGTCACACCGCCAACACATCGATCGGGCAGGGTTTTGTTCGGGTCACTCCCCTGCAAATGGCGGTGATGCTTTCGGCAGTGGCGAATGGGGGCACGGTTTATCAGCCCAGGTTGGTGCAGGGAGTTGGCCTGTCGACCGAGTCGGGCACCAAGGTTACGCGGGAATACCCGGTGGGGGTGAAGCGGGGAGAGCTGGGCGTTCGACCCGCTAACTTGGATGCAGTCCGGGCAGGATTACGCGCGGTGGTAATGGAGGGGACGGGAAAAAACGCAGCGGTGAAGGATGTGGAGGTGGCGGGAAAGACCGGATCGGCCCAGTTCACCACCCGGATCGGCGGCAGCGTGGTGAAAGACACCCGAACCTGGTTCACGGGATTCGCTCCTCTGAAGGATCCGAAATACGTCGTGATTGTGATCGTCGAGGGTGGAGTTTCGGGAGGTTCAACCTGCGCCCCGTTGGCTTCCGAGATTCTGGCCAAACTCTTTGAAATGGAGAAGGGCTCCGCTCCCCAGTTGGTGTATCAGGCTCCGGTGATCGGCCATTTCCACGGGGTCACGGCATCGGACGGAAGTTATCAGCCTCCTGGTGCGGATAGTGACAATGACGGGGATATCTTCGGCGGAATCTTTCGTTGGTTTGACGAAGGCATGGGAAACGGTGGGGCGGGTCGAGGCCTGAGGAGACGGTAATGAGCAAGATTCGCAAATGGCGTGGGTTGCATTGGCCTTCATTTTTTCTCATGGTGGGGCTTTGTGCCGTGGGAGTTATGGTGATTTACAGTGCCACGCACACGAGCGAGGCAGCCGACCTTAAAAATGCCGCCGTTCAGCAAGCAGCCTGGGTCGGGCTGGGGTTGGCCTGCTTCTTCGCTCTGACTTTTCTGGACTACCACCGCTGGGTGGCTCAAGGGTGGTTTTGGTTTGGAGGCGGTCTGTGTCTTTTACTCCTGGTGCTTGTCTTCGGACGTGAGGTCAATGGGGCGAAAAGCTGGATTCGTTTAGGACCCGTTGGGTTTCAGCCGGCCGAAGTCATGAAGCTGGCGTTTTTGGCCGGGGCCTCGGCTCTTTTGGTGGCCCTACGGGAAAAAGCGGAAAAGTTCAGCACCGTGTTGGCTTTGGCAGGATTCGCCCTCATTCCCGTCCTCCTGATCCTTAAGCAACCCGATCTTGGCTCTGCGGCTGTTTTCATGCCGATGTGCTTCGGGCTGCTTCTGGCGGGGGGAACGCGGCTCCGTTACCTCCTCGTGCCGGCGGGGTTTGGTTTGGTCTGTGTTGTGGCGATCTATGTTTATGTGGGTTATTTGGGGAAGGAACTTCCCTTTCTCAAAACCTACCAGAACAACCGAATCCGGACTTTCTTTGATCCCAATCTGGATCCCTTGGGTGCGGGCTGGACCATTCGCCAGTCCATTATTGCGATTGGTTCGGGTGGTTTCAGCGGGAAGGGGTATTTGCGGGGGGATCAAAACCTCTATGGGTTCCTTCCAAAAAATATTGCTTACAACGATTTCATATTTTCCGTGCTTGGAGAGGAGTTGGGTTTTCTCGGGGGTGCGGCGTTGATTTTGGCCGAAGCCGGATTGCTGCTTTCGATTGCCTGGATAGGATCCCGGGCTTCCGATTTGGAGGGGCGCCTGTTGGCTGGGGGAGTGCTAGGCATGCTCTTCACTCATTTTTTCATCAACGTGGGAATGACGATCAAGGTGGTGCCGATCACCGGCATTCCCCTGCCCTTCGTAAGTTACGGAGGGACCTTTCTGGCCGTTTGCATGGCCGCGATGGGTTTGATGCAAAGCGTCTGGATGCAAAGGAGGCTGGGCTGAACCCCCGCCTCCACCCAAAACCAAGGAGTACAACATCATGATTGTGGAAACGATTAGGCGGATTTTTGGAGTAAAAAATAAGGAGGAGCGTCGAAGCCTCCTCATCTCGGTCGAGCCGCTGGAGAAGCGGGTGGCCCTGCTGGAGGGAGGAGTGGTCGAGGAGTTCTCCATTGAACGCGAGGGCGACCGGAGTATTTCGGGCAACATCTACAAGGCCCGGGTCCACAATGTGGAGCCGTCCCTCAAAGCCCTGTTTGTCGATATCGGACTGGAAAAAAACGCATTCTTACATTTCTGGGATGCGGTTCCGGCCGCCATGGACGAGCAAATCGAGGCGGTGGAGCGACGAGGAAGCCGCGGGCGTAAACCTCGGATCACCAGCAACGATATTCCGCGATTGTATCCTCCCGGAGCCGAGGTGATCGTCCAGGTCAACAAAGGCCCGATCGGCACCAAGGGAGCGCGGGTGACGACCAACATTAGTATGCCCGGACGCTATCTGGTGCTGATGCCCTTTGGCGAGATGAGCGGCGTTTCGCGAAAGATCGAGAATCCAGAAGAGCGGGCCCGTCTCCGAAAAATTCTGCAGGAACTCGACGTACCCGAGGGCATGGGGGTTATTCTCCGCACCAACGGCGAGGGAATGCAGGCCCGGTATTTTGTGCGGGATCTGGCACTCTTGTTGGAGCAGTGGAAAAAAGTGGAGGAGGGGTTGAAAGTTAAGAATGCCCCGGCTGTTCTGCTGGAGGAGCCCGATTTGGTTGAGCGGTCCGTACGCGACTTCCTGACCGAGGAGGTCGACGAGGTGATGGTTGATAATGACGACGCGGAAAAGCGGGTGCGTGAAATGGTCGGCCTAATCTCCAAGCGTTCCCTGAGAAAGGTGAAGAGGCATCTTGCCGCGGAACCTTTGTTTGAGGCTTTCGGTGTCAATCGACAGATCGAGAGTGCCCTCCGACGGCAGGTCTGGTTGAAGTCGGGTGCCTATCTGGTGGTGGATGAGACGGAGGCTCTTGTCTCCATTGATGTGAACACCGGAAAAACCCGGGGCGGCCGGGATCACGACGACACCATTCGAAAGACAAACCTTGAGGCGGCCGAAGAGGCCGCCCGACAGTTGCGGCTCCGCAACCTCGGTGGACTGGTGGTGATCGACTTCATCGACATGAAATCCCGCCGCGATCAGATGGCGGTGTACGAGAAATTCAAGCAGTGCCTTCGGCGGGACAGGGCCCGGACCCACACGCTTCCCATTTCTGCCTTGGGGCTGTTGGAGATGACCCGGCAAAGGGTGCAGGAAAGCATTCGTCGGGCGGTATACATGGAGTGCCCGTGTTGCCGTGGCAAGGGCATGGTGAAATCCTTTGAGACGATGAGTGTCGAGATTCAACGCGAAATCAGTCGAATCCTGCGCAAGCACAGCGAGGTGCACGAGATCAAGGTCGTGGTGCATCCCGGGGTGCTGCATCGTCTCCGCACGGAGGACGACGAACTGCTGGTAGAACTGCAAAGACGGTTTGCCGGGCAGTTCCAATTCAAAGCGGATCCCGCGGCCAACGTGGAAGACTTCAAGATCCTCAACGTCGCGACCGAACAACCCCTGGAGTGATCGTGGGAGGCGGCACCGGACCGGGGGGGCCGGTCACCGGAGAAAAGAGTGCAAACGACACGCACTCGTTTCTTCCCCGACTCGATGAGTTGGAGGCTGCCGCCGGATCGATTTCGGCCGATTCGCGGCTGGATCTGATCCGACACTTTCTCCGCGAGGAGGAGGCCAAACTCACTTCCCAGGCCAAGGCTGGAACACCTGGTTTGGAGTTAGCCCATCAGCGGGCAGGACTCTTGTCCGAAGTTTTGATCCATCTTTGGAACCATGCAGGGGACGCAGATTCGAAAAGTCGGCTCGTCTTGGGTGCAGTAGGTGGTTTTGGGCGGGAGGAGATGAGCCCGGCCAGCGATGTCGACCTGGTTTTTATCCGCGAAGGAGGCCAGGAGAAAGCGGAGGAAGAGGTAGTCCGGCAGATTCTTTACGTCCTTTGGGATATCGGCCTCAAGGTTGGGCACGCCTGCCGCACAGTGGCAGAAACAATTCAGCGGGCGGAAAGCGAGCCGATGATCAAGACCGCCCTGCTCGACGCCCGTTGTCTGGCCGGATCCGGTGCACTTTGGCAGCTTTTTTGCTCGGAGTTTGGCAAAAAAAGCCTGACCCGTGGTGTGGAAGACTATCTTTCCTGGCGTCTCGAAAACCAAGCCACCCGCCACGCCAAGGAGGGGGGCACGATCTATGTGCAGGAGCCCAATCTTAAAACCGGTGTGGGAGGCCTCCGGGATTTTCACAATCTCCGCTGGGTGGGAAAGGTGAGCGGAGAAGGGGTGACCTTGGGGGCATTAGCCGCCAAAGGTTGGTTGGGGGCGGAGGAGGCGGTTCTGGCCGAAAAGTCGTATGCGTTTCTCATGACCGTGCGGGAGTGGCTGCACGACCTGCAGGGCGGGGCGGGGGACGTGCTGACGTTGCGTCTTCAGGGGGAGCTGGCGGTGGCCATGGGATATCCTCAGCCCAACATTCTCCGGCAAAGCGAAGCTTTGATGCGTGAGGTGTACGGCCACATGCGTTCCATTCATCTGATCTGCAACCCGGCCTCCACCCGGATCTGCCAGCAGATCACGGGAAAGCCGCGTGGCATCTGGTCCTTCTTTTCGGGCTGGCAGGGATCGAGGAGAGCCACGGACGGCTTCATACTCAAGGGGGCTGAACTGGAGGCGGAAAATCCTCAGATTTTTGTGCAAGACCCCTCCCGGATGATTCGCGTCTTTCGAATTTTGCAGGATCAGGGATCTGTTCCGAGCGCCCAACTGGTGGCCCTTCTTCGTGCCAACTTCGGATTGTTGACGGATGAACTGTTGGGGCGGCGGGAGATTCAGGAAGTTTTTCTCCACATCCTCAAACAGAAAGGGAAGGTGGCTCGAATTCTTCGGTTGATGCACGAAAATGGGGTACTCGGCAGAATTCTGCCGGAATTCGCGCCTTTGACCTGTCTGGTGCAGCATGAATTTTTCCATCGGTACACCGCCGATGAACACACTCTGGTCTGTCTCGAGCAGCTGGATGCGATGTTGGATTCCAAGGATCCTGACTTGAGGAAATACTCCGAACTTTATGCCCGCGTGGTGGCGCCCGAGATTATGGCCCTGGCCATGTTGCTACATGACACCGGTAAGGCGGAGTTGTCCCGACACCATGAAGAGGTGGGCGCAGCCAACGCCGCCCGGGTGGCCCGGAGATTCCATTTCTGGGGTCGGAACCTCTCGCTCATGACTTTCCTCGTCGATCATCACATGACCTTGGGTAACTTTGCCCGAAAGAATCTGGATGAACCCGAAACCATTCGTGCGTTTGCACGGATCGTTCAGGACGAGGAGAGGCTGGATTTACTGATGTTGATCTCGGCCGCTGACGTCCGGGGGGTGGCCGGGAGGAATAACTGGTCGAGCTGGCGGGAGCTTCTGGTGTGGGATCTCTATTCTCGAACCAAGCGGATGCTGGCCGGGGAAGAGGAATTCCTCCGTGCCGAGGAAGAAGAGAGGGCCGGGAGAGTCCGGCAGGTGGCGGTGGTTCTCAGCGGTAGCTATTCCGAGCAGGAGATGCTCAATCATTTGGAACGGATGGGCCCCTCCTATCTTCGGCAGTGCACTGCAGACCTAGTCGCCCGGCACATTCGGGCCGTCCATGATTTCCTTGAAAGGCGGGTCGCTGGATCCGAAGCCTTGGTTCCGCTTGTGGTCTGGCAGGATTATCCCGAGGAGGGACATACGGAGGTGGTCGTCGTGACGTGGAATCGGGAAAAACTGTTCAGTAAGATTGCCGGGAGTTTTGCCGTCGCTGGGATCAATATTCTCAGTGCAAACATCTTCACCCGAACCGACGATGTTGTGGTCGACACTTTCCGGGTCTGCACGGAGCGGTTAGAGCCGGTCAGCCACCGGGTCGACCGCGAGCTGTTTGAAAAAACCCTGACCGAGGCCTTGGGAGCTACCGAGGACCATCTGGCGGAGCGGCTTGCGGGCCAAGGCCCGACCCTGTGGCAAAAGGCCATCGGGGAAGCGGAATTTCCCGCGAGTCTTCGAATCGATACGGAAAGCGAACCGGGAAGAACTCTGGTGCATGTGCAGGCTCCCGATCGGGTTGGGCTTTTGCACGCGTTGACCCGGGGCATCTCGGAGGAGGGTTTCCAGATAGATGGAGCCCGTATCACCACAGAAAAAGGTGCTGCCATTGATACCTTCAGCGTCGTTGGCCAAGTGGGACAATCGTCTACCGAACCGGAGGGGTTGGATCGGCTGCTGACACGTCTGAAGGGAGTAGTCAGCCGGTGAAAAAGAGGAACCGTCCTTTGGATCTGGAACCGGGTGATTTGCTTCAAGCCCGGAAACTCGCCAGCCGAATTGTAGCCGCAGCCAAAAAAGGCTTCGGGGTCGAGCGGGCTGCCCTTTATCTTTTGAATCCCAACTACGGTGATCTGGAAATGGAGGCCTCGTTGGGCGTGGCTGCCACGGTTCGGCGAAAAAGGTTGGTGCCGGGACAGGGGTTGGCCGGCTGGGTGGCGAGTCGGGGAATTTCCGCTCGGGCGGATTTACAGAAAAGCAATCTGGGGTTGGGTTTCGGGGGAAGTGAAATGGCGGCGCCCCTGAGCGAAGGAGAAAATCTCATTGGAGTTCTAGTGGTGGGGACGAGAAAGAAAAACTTCTTTTCTGAAGGTCAGGAGAGCGAGTTGCAGCATATGGCCAAGGAGGCGGCCCGGTGGCTAAGTTTGGCTTGGAGGGTGGCGGGCACGGGCGAGGAAAGTCGCCGCTCCGCAGCGTTGGCGGAAGTGGGTGCAGCCATTGGGGCGGAGGAGACGCCGGAGGCCATCCTCAACCGGGTGGCCCGTGAATCAGCCCGCCTCTCTGGGGCGAAACTGGCTTCCATTTTCCTTCTCGATCCGAAAAAAAAGGAACTTTTTCTCGAGGTGTGCTTGGGAGGCTCAAACGGTTACCGCAAGCAGCCTCCTATTGAGATTTCCGAAACCGCCTTGGGCTATGTGGTCCGGCGGGGGCGTCCGATCTCCGTCCGGGATGTGAGATCCAGTCCACAGGATCCGCATACCGGCCGGATCCGGGAAGAGGGATTGGTTTCCGTTCTGGCGGTTCCCTTGGTCGAGAAAAAGGAGGGAATCGGTGTTCTGTGTGTGGCCACGGCGGAAACCCGTAGATTTCCCGATGCCGAAATCCGGCTCTTGGAGGGCTTGGCCGGATTGGCGGCAGCGGCCTTGGGAAGATCCCGGTTGTCCGGGCGACTTGACCGTACGGAAGAGGAGTTGCGCAACCGGGAGAGACTATCGTCCCTTGGGATGCTGGCGGCGGAGGTGGCGCATGAAGTCCGAAATCCCCTAGCCGTCATCCGGATGCTCTGGCACACGGCCATCCGCGGATTACAGCCTTCGGAGGTTCAGGCAAAAGATTTGAACCTGATCGAGGCCAAGTTGGCGCAAATGAATGGAATTTTGGACCGGATCCTCAATCTTGCCCGCTCGGCGGATCCGGAAATCGGCGCGGTGGATGGGACAGATTTGATGGAGGAGGTCAGTCTTCTCACCCGGACCAAGCTTTCCGTCGCCCGGATCCGGTTGACGAAAAAAGTCCCCTCCCGGGGTGAGGCGGTGATCCGTGGGGATCGTCCCCAGTTGGAGCAGGCGGTCTTAAATCTGGTGCTCAATGCGGTGGAGGCCATGCCCAAGGGGGGTGAATTGCGGTTGGGCGTGCAGTCACGCGAGGAAAGCATTCTGCTGAGCGTACAGGATAGCGGTCGAGGCATGCCGAAGGAAATTGCCGAACGGCTGTATGAGCCCTTTTTGTCTCGGCGTCCAGGGGGAACGGGATTGGGCATGGCTTTGGTGCGCAGGACGGTCGAAGCGCATGGGGGCACGCTCCGGGTAGATTCGCAGTCGGGTAAAGGAACGCGGGTAGAGATTCGACTTCCCGCTTGGCCCGGAAACCGGGATTAGTTCAGAAGTTTTTCCAACTCGGCATCCTTGGGAACACCGAGTTCCAAGGCGCGGTTGTAATGTCGCTTGGCGAGCTCTTTGGAAGGAGGATTCTGAGTGGCGTAAATGACGGCCAAATTAAAATGAGCGTCCCCGTAGCTGTCATCCAACTCGATGGCCTTGCGGCATTCCTGTTCGGCGGCTTCCTGCAGTCCCTTGCGGGAGGATGAAATTCCCAAATAGTTACGGGTTTTGGCATCGTTCGGATCCAGGGCCACCGCTCGGCTTAACACTTGGATGGCATCGTCATATTTTTCCTGCTGCACCAGCACGATGCCGAGGACGGAGTGGGAGAAAGCATCGTTGGGGGCGACCCGAATCGCTTCGCGCAGGGGTTTTTCTGCCTCGGGATATTTCTGCTGTTGGAAGCGTACCACTCCCAAATTGGAGAGGGCGTAGATGGATTGGGGGTACTTCACCAGAATCTGTTCGTAGGCAGCGGCTGCCTCGTCAAATTTCTTCTCGTTGTAGAGGGAGGTGGCTTTGGCGGCGACATCCTTGAACTCATCCGGAATACGTGGCTTTTCCGAGAAGCTTTCCGGGCTGGCTGGCTTCTCCGCATCCTTGGAGAGGGTCGGAGTGTTGCCAGAAGTGGAGGAGGTAGAAAGAGCCGCCGGGGCAGGAGTTACGAGGGAAGGTGCGGAAAATTTCAACATGTCCTGCTCTTCGTTGGACAGGGAAACCAGAGGAGAGCTGAGAACCTCCATCTGGGTTTTGAGGGCCTCGGTCGAGACGGCAAGATTCTTGAATTCATCCAAGACTAGGCGGCGGGCGGCTTCTCGCCGGGCCTGTTCCTTCAGCTGTCGATCCAGGATGGAGCGCAACATGGCGTTTTCCTTGGCCAAGGTGGAGTCGGACTTTCCGACAGTGCCGGCGGCCTGAAGCTGAGTGGTCATGCTGGCGATCTGTTTTTTGTAATCGTCGTTGGCCCGGGTCAACTCGGCTGAGCGGGCGTTGGCCTCCGCCAGTTTTTTCTCCAGGGAATCGACCTGGCCGCGGAGGGAGGTCATCTCTCCAGAGAGTTCTCCGCCAGCGGCTTTCTTTAGGCTCTCTTCGGTGGCGGTCAGCTTTTGACGCAGGGTCGCATTGTCTTCCTGAAGCTTGGCCACGTTGGCATCGGGAGACGGAGAAGCCCCAAGTTTCTCCTTCAGCTGCTTTTTCTCGGTCAAAGCCTGTTCTAGGTCGTTTTTAGCCTGTTTCAATTCGGTTCGGGTCGATTCCAAGTCACCGGTCAGGGCGATGATCTTTTGGCGGAGAGCGGAGGGGTCGTCCGAGGTGACGGCCGGGGCGGCAACTTCCGATTTTTGCATCGCCGGCGCCGGGGTTTCAGAGGGAGCAGGGGCTGGAGTTGAAGAAGGAGGCGGGGTTGTGGCGGGTTTTGCAGTGGTGGCAGCAGGCTTTTCGGAAGGGGCCGGGGAGGCGTCCTTGGCCGATTTCAGGTTCGAGAGCTTGTCGTTGAGATATTTGATCCTGTATTTGACGATCGTGGGTTCCCATTCGGGGTTTTCATTTTTCAGTTTGTCCAGCTTGTTTAGGGCCGTTTCGTATTTTTCGCGGGCTTGGGATTTTTGCCCGGAGTTGTCCAGTTTGTCCCCTTCATTGATCATGACGTAGATCTGGAGATAATCGTCTTGAGGAGAGGCGGCCGGATGCAAGGAGGGAGCGGCCAACAGTAAAGCGGCCAGGCATGCGAAAATCTTGCGGAACTTCATGGCAGGGGGGGAAATTAGGCGGTCAGATGGCGTTTCGGGCAAGAGAAAACGAGCCTCGTTGACGATAACTTTCTTCCGTCTAATAGAACCTATATGGAGTTGTCCATGCCCCAGGGAGTGTTGGTGCTAAACCGCTTTTGGCAGGCGGTGCATATCTGCTCCGTTCGTCGGGCCTTCAGCCTTCTCTACATGGGTCACGCCCAGGTGGTGGAGGGGAATGGGGAGGATTTCCGCACCTTCGATTTCAACAGCTGGCGGGATCTCAGCCAGAGTTATGACGGGGAGGACGCCATGCAGACGATCAGCTTCCGCATCCGGATCCCCCGGGTGATCGTGCTGATACTTTTCGACCGCATTCCCAAGAAGGAGGTCAAACTCACCCGGCAGAACGTCTTCGAGCGTGACTCTTTCACCTGCCAGTATTGCGGGGCCAACAAGGATCGCCGGGATCTCAACATCGACCACGTCATCCCCCGCGACCAAGGGGGAACGACTAAGTGGGAGAATGTGGTTTGCTCCTGCATTCCCTGCAATACCCGGAAGGGAAATCGGCGCCCGCATGAGGCCTCGATGAAGTTGATCCGGAAGCCCAAGCGGCCGAAGTTGCGGACCTTCCTCAATGTGCAGATCTCGCGCAACGGTCCGGAAACCTGGCGGCACTTTTTGGATCTGGCCTATTGGAACGTGGAGTTGAGCGACTGAAGAAGTCTAACCCGCCCCGCCTGGCCGGGGTTTTGGCCGATCCTAGGGAACGTGTCCGTCTTTTCCCGGTTACCCGGAAAGGCATCTTTCTCGCCCACGCCGCCGTGGCTCCAATCAGCGGGCCCGCCCGGGAAGCCATGAATGCCTGGACGGAGAGTGCGAGCCAAGGACAGCAGGAAAATCTGGAGATCTGGAAAAGGGTTCGTGAAACGCGGGAAGTCGCCGCCCGCCTCCTCGGTTGTGAATGGGAGGAGGTTTCCTTGCTCGGACCGACCGCACTTGGCCTGGGATTGGTGGCGCTCGGTCTCTCCTGGAAAGAAGGCGATGAAGTGGTGTATGACCCGTTGGACTATCCGGCCAACGTCTACCCATGGGTTGATCTCGCCCGAAGAGGAGTTCGTCCGGTTCCGTTGAAGAGAAAAGTGGGGGAGTCGATTCGATGGGAAGTCGTGAAGGCGGTACTTTCTTCCAGGACGCGGCTGGTTACCTTGGCCACCGCGCACTATCTCAGTGGGCTTCAGCCGGAACTTTCCCTCATCAGTCCAGAACTGAAAAAACGCGGAGTTCTTCTCTGTCTGGACGGGATTCAAACGTTGGGAGTTTTGCCGACTGCCTGGCCGGAAGCCGATTTTCTTGCGGCGGATGCCCACAAATGGATGTTGGGCCCGGTGGGGGCTGGGGTGTTGATGGTTCGCAAGAGGGTCTGGGAAGAAATGCATCCCCCTTTGCTTGGTTCGTGGAATGTGGTCAGCCCGGAATTTTTGGCACAGCCAAAAATGGAGTTGGAAGGGGAAGGAAGAAGATATGAGCCGGGGAGTCTGAACCTGCCCGGGGTCGAGGGAATGCGTGCTTCGTTGCAACTTTTGGAAGATTTGGGAACGAAAGAGGTGATGGATCACGCCTTGGACTTGGCTCGCCGCGTGAGAGTGGGCGCCCGTAAGGCCGGCTTTCAAGTCTACGGCGACGAGGATGAAAACCGGGTCATCACCAGCCTGGTCGAACCTCGAGGGGGATGGGAATCCGTCAAAAACAGGATGGAGAAAGAAGAGGTGCGTCTTTCGTGGCGAAAAGAGCATGGGGGAAAGGTCCTGTTACGGGTCTCTCCCCACGCCTTGAACACCGTCGGGGAAATCGAAACCTTTCTCTCTCTTTTAGGAACCGCGGGTTGACTCCGCGCCAGTTCCTCGGCACGATTTTCGTCTTACCAATCTCACGGAATGAAACCCACTTACAACCCCTCCAAGCGCACGCGGAAACGCCAGTTCGGCTTCCGTGCACGCA
>Ga0214921_10008553_pt1 | contig 13236 bp, 13 predicted proteins | sample LL1505_MetaG_FD_177992 | JGI IMG/M metagenome (GOLD analysis project Ga0214921, IMG submission 177992) | Freshwater microbial communities from Lake Lanier, Atlanta, Georgia, United States - LL-1505 | ecosystem: Environmental > Aquatic > Freshwater > Lake | place: USA: Georgia | collected... | reverse complement strand
GTGAACGCCGAGCGCACCCGCTTCGACTTCGCCCACAACGCGCCGGTGACGGACGAGCAGGTGCGCCGGGTCGAGGCCATCGTCAATGCCGAGATCCTGGCCAATGCCGCAGCCAGTGCCCAGGTGATGGCGCTGGACGACGCCCAGAAGAGCGGCGCGATGATGCTGTTCGGCGAGAAGTACGGCGACACCGTGCGGGTGCTGAGCATCGGCAGCAGCAAGGAGCTGTGCGGCGGCACCCATGTGCAGGCCACTGGCGACATCGGCCTGTTCAAGATCGTGGCCGAGAGCGGCGTGGCCGCCGGCATCCGCCGGGTGGAGGCGGTGACCGGCGACAACGCGCTGGCCTACCTGCAGCAGCTGGAAGCCACCGTGGGCCAGGTGGCCGGTGCGCTGAAGGCCACGCCGGCCGAGCTGCCGGTGCGCCTGGGCGCGGTGCTGGACCAGGTGCGCGCGCTGGAAAAGGAAATCGCCGCGCTCAAGGGCAAGCTGGCCAGCGCCCAGGGCGACGAGCTGCTGGCCCAGGCGGTCGACGTCAAGGGACTGAAGGTGCTGGCGGCGGTGCTGCAGGGCGCCGATGCCAAGACCCTGCGCGACACGCTGGACAAGCTCAAGGACAAGCTCAAGACCGCGGCCATCGTGCTGGCGGTGGTCGATGGCGGCAAGGTGCAGCTGGCGGCCGGCGTGACGGCCGACAGCATGGGCCAGGTCAAGGCCGGCGAGCTGGTGAACTTCGTCGCCCAGCAGGTGGGCGGCAAGGGCGGCGGCAAGCCCGACATGGCGATGGCCGGCGGCACCGATCCCTCACGCCTGGCCGAGGCCCTGGCCAGCGTGGCGGGCTGGGTGGCCGAACGCGCCTGACCGGGCGGCCGCCGCCGGGCGGCGCGTGGTATTAGCCGGGCCAGCAGTGAGGGGAGCCGCCGCGACCGAGACCGCCCAGCAGCGCAACAAGATCTTCATCAGCGACGCCCACCAGGACAAGGTCTGCGTGGAGCGGATGAAGCGCTTCCTCGAAGACCTGGAACCGTCATTTCCCGGCTTTGAGGTGTGGATCGACCGCAGCGACATGGACAGCGGCGACAAACGGTTCGGCAAGACCGACGCCGCCCTGGCCGGTGCCCGGGTGGCGGTGCTGCTGTTCTCGCACGACTTCCTGTTCTCGTCCTTCATCAAGACCCATGGGCTGCCGCGCCTGATCCCTGGACGATGCCGCCCGCGACGAGGTCTACACCGAATTGCAAGCCGCCGTGCGCCGCCGGCTGCAGCAGGCACTGGCGCCGGCCGGTACCCCGGCGGCGGCGCCCGCTGCAGCGGTGGCCGCGGCCGGCCACAGCCCCGGCCATGCCCCTGGTGCCCGGCCTGCAGCCGACCTGGCCGGCAACATCGGCGAATTGCTCCATCTGCCGAAAGACCTGGCCGTGGCGCGCGCCACGCGGCAAGGCTTGCGGTCGGAAGGCTTCGCACCCGATGCCGGCGACGGCGGGCGCGACAGCATGGTGCTGGGTGAGGTTGCCACGCTGGACCCGGACGACCTGTTCGCCGGCAGCGAGGCCACGCTGGCAACGGCGTTTGTCCTGCCGCGCGACGGCTACCTGCCCAGCAGCAGCATCTCGCGCAGCGAGACCTGATTCAGCCCAGCGCGGCGGTCAGCAGCTCGGCCACCAGGCCGTTGATGCCGCCCGCATGCCCGGCCGCCCGCGAGCGCAGCTGCTCAGCCAGTGGCGCCGGCAGCTTGCAGGCGAACGGCACCAGGCCGGCGGCCGCATCGGCGCGGCGCTGGGCCTTGCGGTCGGGCAGGGCGGCAGCAGCATCGGCAAAGCGGCCGGGCACGCCGGTGGCCTTGCGCTGGTTGTCGAGCTTGCTCTCGAGCTGGCGCACCAGGTCGAATTTCTTGGATGGCATGTGGGGGGCGTCAGTGCAGGTGGTCAACGGCTACATTGTCGGTCCCTGTGGTGGTGCCGGGCCGGCTGCAGCTGCCTCACACCAGCCAGACGCTGTGGGTGGCCCGCCTGCACGCCCATCCCCCACCGCTGGGATCCCCCGGCCAAACCCGAGAGTCCCGCATGAGCCGCGTCGCCCGCCAGAGCACCGAAGCCGAGATCAACGCCCTGGAACAGGTGTGCGAACGCCTGGCCAACTTCGGCGCCGACATCTCGCTGGAATGGGTGGACGGCTACCTCACCGCGCTGCTGGCCAGCCGCCGGGTGATCATGCCCGGCGAATGGCTGCCGGCGTTGTTTGGCGACGATTTCGAGCGTGTCTTCGCCGACCCCGACGACGTGCAGCAGGCGATGGCCGCGCTGACGGCGCGCTGGAACGTGGTCGCCAGCCAGCTGGACGTCGACAGCCTGCTCGACGACCCCGAGACGGTGCGCCTGTCGCCGCTGATGGTCAGCTTCGACGATGCCGCCCGCGCCGAGGTGGTGGCCGCCGGCCACATGACGGCCGAAGAGGCCGATGACCAGTTGCAGACCGGCGCGCTGTGGGCCGAAGGCTTCCTGCAGGTGCTCGATGACTTCGAGGACGACTGGCCCGACCTGAGCACCGACACCGAAGACGGCCGCTGGCTGGACGACTGCACCGCCCGCCTGCTGGCGCTGACCTACGACGCGACCGAACTGGCCGAGCACATGGCCCGCCATTACCCAGGCGAGACGCTGGAACGCGACCAGTTGATCGACGAAGCCCTGTTCGCGGTGCAGGACCTGCGCCTGTTCTGGCTGGACCATGCCCCCAAGCCTGAAACGCGGCGGGTGGCGCCCACGCCGGGCCGCAACGACCCCTGCCATTGCGGCAGCGGCAAGAAGTTCAAGAAGTGCCACGGCGCCTGAGCGCCAGGGCCGCGCGCAGCGCAGGCCCTGCTCAGGCGTAGTTCAGCGGCTGCGCCTTGCCGCCGAACACCCGGTAGGCAAACACGCTGTAGGCCACGATGGCCGGCACGGCAAACGCGCAGCCCACGGCGATGACGGCCAGCGCCTCGGTGCTGCTGGCGGCCTGCCACACGGTGAGCCTGTCCATCACCACATACGGGTACAGGCTGTAGGCCAGGCCCACCGCGCCCAGGACGAACACGGCCACCACCGCAGCCATCGGCAATGCGCACCAGCGGCCCAGCACCTGCGGCTGGCGCAGCAGCCAGCGCAGGCCCAGCAGCGCGGCCAGCGTGGCCAGCGGAATGGGCAGCAGGGCGATGAACTCGGGCATCGCAAACCAGCGTGCGCGCACCGTGGCGCTGACCAGGGGCGTGGCCACCGACACCAGGCCCATGCCCAGCACCATCGGCCACCAGGCCCGCAGCGCCCAGCCCTGGGCAGCGCGCTGCAAGGCGCCGTCGGTCTTCAGCACCAGCCAGCAGGCGCCCAGCAGCACATAGGCGGCGGGCAGCGTCAGCGCGATGGCCGCGGCAAACAGGGTATAGGGCCAGCCCTCGGCCAGGCCGGTGACATAGCGCCCCAGCATCCAGCCCTGGCTGGCGGCGGCCAGGAACGAGCCGGCCAGGAAGGTGCGGTTCCAAAGCCGCTGGCGCTGCACATCCTTGGCGCGGAACTCGAAGGCCACGCCACGCAGCACCAGGCCCACCAGCATCAGCGCCACCGGCAGGTACAGGGCGCCCAGCACCATGCCGTGCGCCTTGGGGAAGGCGATCAGCAGCACGCCCACGCCCAGCACCAGCCAGGTTTCATTGGCATCCCAGAAGGGGCCGATGCTGGCGACCATCATGTCCTTCTGGGCCGCGTCGGCATGGTGCATCAGCATGCCCACGCCCAGGTCGTAGCCGTCCAGCACCACGTAGGCCAGCATGGCCGCGCCCATCAGGGCCATGAAGGCCACGGGCAGCAGGTGGGTCCAATCCAGCATGGTGGGCCTCCTTCAGGCGTAGGCCCGGCTGGGCAGGGCGCGGCCGGGTGGCAGCAAGGCGGATTCGGGCTTGTCGGCCAGGCGGCGCACCACGCCCACGTAGGCCACCAGCAGACCGGCATACAAGGTGACGTACAGCGCCAGCGTCAGCGCGATCTGGGGCGATGGCACGGCGCTGGCCACGTCGGCGGTGCGCAGCGCGCCGTAGACGATGAAGGGCTGGCGGCCCACCTCGGTCACATACCAGCCGGCCAGCGTGGCCACCCAGCCGGAGAAGGCCATGCCGGCCAGCGGCCACAGCAGCCAGCGCGGCAGGGCCTCGGCAGCCCAGCGGCGGCGCCACAGCAGCCCCAGCCCGACAAAGGCCGCCACGCCCATCAGCACGCCCGTGCCCACCATCACCCGAAAGCCGTAGAACACCGGCTTGACCGGCGGGTGCGCGCCCTTGAACTCGTCCAGCCCGCGGATGGTGCCGTTCGGGTCATGGGTGAGGATCAGGCTGGCCAGCTTGGGGATGGCGATCTCGAGGTGGTTGCTGCGCGTGGCCTCGTCCGGCACGGCAAACAGCAGCAGCGGTGCGCCGGATTCGGTGCGCCACACGCCTTCCATGGCCGCCACCTTGGCGGGCTGGTGCTGCAGCGTGTTCAGGCCGTGCATGTCGCCCACCAGCACCTGCACCGGCACCAGCAGGGCGCCCAACGTCAACCCGGTGCGCAGCACCCGGCCGGTGCTGCGGTTGGCGGTGCCGCGCAACAGTTGCCAGGCCGACACGCCCGCCAGCAAAAAGGCCACCGTCAGCGCCGAGGCCAGCAGCACATGCGTCAGCCGGTACGGGAAGCTGGGGTTGAAGATCACTGCCACCCAGCTCTGCACATGGAACACGCCGTCCACCACGGTGTAGCCGGCCGGTGTCTGCATCCAGGAGTTCAGCGCCAGGATCCAGAACGCGCTCAACGTGGTGCCCGCCGCCACCAGGAAGGTGGCCAACATGTGCACCCGCTCGCTCACCCGGCCGTGGCCGAACAGCATCACGCCCAGGAAGGTGGCTTCCAGAAAAAAGGCAGTGAGCACCTCGTAGCCCAGCAGCGGCCCGGCGATGTTGCCCACCCGCTCCATGAAGCCCGGCCAGTTGGTGCCGAACTGGAAGCTCATCACCAGCCCGCTGACCACGCCCAGCGCAAAGCTCAGCGCAAAGATCTTGGTCCAGAACCGGTAGGCCAGCAGCCAGGCCGTCTGGTGCGTCTTCAGCCAGCGCCAGCGGAAGAACAGCAGGGTCCAGCCCAGGGCGATGGTGATGGTGGGAAACAGGATGTGGAAGGAAATGTTGGCCGCGAATTGCAGCCGTGCCAGCACGATGGCGTCCATGGCGGTGTCCGGTGGTCGGTGGTCGGTTTGAAAGGGTGGAGGGTTGCGGGCGGTGCCGTGTGCAGGCGCTCAGGCCTTGCCGCCGGCCACCACCTTCACCTTGTTGGTGAACTCCAGCAGGCGCTGCACCTTGCTGCCCATCTTCATCAGCTGCTGCAGGGTGGCGGCGTCCATGCGCTGCACATCGTCGAACCAGGTCATCAACATCTCGATCAGGTCGTGCATGCCGCGCATGCGCTCCTGGGCGATGCAGTCGTCGTCGCTGGCGGGCGTCTCCAGCAGGGCATTGCGCAGCATCGACAGCGTGGGCTCGATCTCGCGGCGGCGCCGTTCCTCGGCCAGGGTGCGGAAGATCTCCCAGGCATCGGTGGGCGCCTCGAAGTATTCGCGCCGGTCACCGGCCTGGTGCTTGAGCTTCACCAGCCGCCATGACTGCAGTTCCTTCAGGCCCATGCTCACATTGCCGCGGCTGAATTCCAGGTGGGTGGCGATGTCGTCGGCGTTCAGCAGCACCGGCGAGACAAAGATCAGCGCATAGATCTGCCCCACGGTGCGGTTGATGCCCCAGCGGCTGCCCATTTCGCCGAAGTGGCCGATGAAGCTGCGCATCAGGGGGGACAGGGTGTTCATGCAGATGACCTAGGGTTTGACCTGAGACAGATTCTGTCTGAGTTTCAGAAAAAACTGAAACTTCAGAACGCCAAAGACCGCACGGGCAGCGCTGCCGGGCTGCGGCCTCGGTGCTGCAGCGTCGCGCCGGGCCCGTGCGCTACATTGCCCGCCATGTCGATTCCCGTGCCCCACACCACCTTGCCGCTGGGCGGCCGCCACATCGTGCTGGGCCTGTCCGGCGGCATTGCCTGCTTCAAGAGCGCCGAGCTGGTGCGCGCGCTCACCCAGGCCGGTGCCAGCGTGCAGGTGGTGATGACCGAGGCCGCCTGCCAGTTCATCACCCCGGTGACCATGCAGGCCTTGTCGGGCCAGCCGGTGGTGCTGAGCCAGTGGGATGTGCGCGAGCCCAACAACATGGCGCACATCAACTTGAGCCGCGAGGCCGATGCCATCCTGGTGGCGCCGGCCTCGGCCGATTTCATCGCCCAGCTGGCGCAAGGCCGGGCGGGCGACCTGCTGGCCCTGCTGTGCCTGGCCCGGCCCATCGCCAGCTGCCCGCTGCTGCTGGCCCCGGCCATGAACCGCGAGATGTGGGACCACCCCGCCACCCGCCGCAACTGCGCCCAGGTGGTGGCCGACGGCGCCACGCTGCTGGGCCCCGGCTCTGGCGCCCAAGCCTGCGGCGAAACCGGCGACGGCCGCATGCTGGAAGCTGCCGAACTGTGTGACGACCTGGTCGCCTTCTTCCAGCCCAAGCTGCTGGCCGGCCGGCGGGTGCTGGTCACCGCCGGCCCCACGTTCGAGGCCATCGACCCGGTGCGCGGCATCACCAACCTGAGCAGCGGCAAGATGGGCTTCGCCATCGCCCGCGCGGCGCACGAGGCCGGCGCCGAGGTGACCCTGGTGGCCGGCCCGGTGCACCTGCCCACGCCGCGTGGCGTGCGCCGCATCGACGTGCAGAGCGCCCAGCAGATGCACGACGCGGTGCTGCCGCTGGCGGCGCAGCACGGCGTGTTCGTGGCCACCGCCGCGGTGGCGGACTGGCGGCCTGCTGCAGCGTCTGGCGAGAAGATCAAGAAGGACGGCTCCGGCCAGGTGCCGGCCATCGGCTTCACCGAGAACCCTGACATCCTCGCCGCGGTGGCCCGCCTGCCCGCTGGCCCGTACTGCGTGGGCTTTGCCGCCGAGAGCCATGACCTGGCCCGCCATGCGCGCGAGAAACGCCTGCGCAAGGGCGTGCCGTTGATCGTGGGCAACCTGGGGCCGGCCACCTTTGGCCGGGATGACAACACGCTGCTGCTGGTCGATGAGGGCGGAGAACGCAGCTTGCCCACCGCCGACAAGCTGAGCCTGGCCCGCGCCCTGGTGGCCGAGCTGGCGCAACGCCTGAAACAGATCGACGCATGACCACCATCGACCTGAAGATCCTCGATGCCCGCATGGCCGACCAGCTGCCGGCCTATGCCACGCCCGGCAGCGCCGGGCTGGACCTGCGCGCCTGCATCGACGCACCGCTGGTGATCGCCCCCGGCCAGACGGTGCTGGTGCCCACCGGCCTGGCCCTGCACATCGCCGACCCCGGCCTGGCCGCGATGATCCTGCCGCGCTCGGGCCTGGGCCACAAGCACGGCATCGTGCTGGGCAACCTGGTGGGCCTGATCGACAGCGACTACCAGGGCCCGCTGATGGTGAGTTGCTGGAACCGCGGCAGCACCGCCTTCACCCTGCAGCCGCTGGAGCGCCTGGCGCAGTTGGTGATCGTGCCGGTGGTGCAGGCGGCGTTCCGGGTGGTGGCTGAATTCGGCAGCTCGCAGCGCGGCGAGGGCGGCTTCGGCTCGACCGGGCGGAAATAGCCGGCGGCAGTGGCCGGCTTGCCTATGATCCAGGCCCCGATCTGCCAACACCCAACCGACGAGGAGCACCGCATGTCCCCCACCACCCTGTTGCGCCGCCTGGCCACGGCCGGCGCGTTGGCGCTGCCGCTGGCTGCAGCCCAGGCCGCCTGCCTCAGCGATGCCGACGTGGCCGCGCTGCACGCCGCCTACCAGGCCCGCACGCCGGCCACCAACCCCGAGGGCCTGAACACCGCCGACGGTGAATGCAGCCGCGCCAAGTTCCAGGCCCTGCTGGGCAGGCAGCTGGGCGCGCCGGTGGGCTACAAGGCCGGCCTCACCAACCCGGCGGTGCAGAAGCGATTCAATGCCGACGCGCCGGTCTGGGGCACGCTGTACGGCGCCATGCTGCTGCCGGCCGACAGCGAGGTCGACCCCGCCTTCGGTGCCCGCGCCCTGTACGAGGCCGACCTGCTGGTGCGCATCAGCAGCACGGCCGTCAACCAGGCCAGCACGCCCATGCAGGTGTTGGCCGCCATCGACCAGGTCATCCCCTTCATCGAACTGCCCGATCTGGTGGTGCAGGCACCGCCCAAGCTCAATGGCGCGGCGATCGCCGCCATCAACGTGGGTGCGCGCCTGGGCGTGGTGGGCACGCCCATCCCGGTGGAGGCCACGCCGGCCTTCAGCGACCGCCTGCGCGACATGGAGGTGCTGCTGATGGCCGACGGCGCCGAGGTGGACCGCGGCAAGGGCAGCGACGTGCTGGAACACCCGCTGAACGCGGTCGTCTGGCTGGCCAAGGACATGGCCAGGCAGGGGCTGGCCATGAAGGTGGGCGACCTGATCAGCCTGGGCTCGTTTTCCAAGCTGATGCCGCCCAAGCCAGGCCTGGCAGTGCAGGTGATCTACCAGGGCTTGCCCGGCACGCCCATGGTGGCGATGAAATTCAAGTGATGCGGGGCTGACCGACCATGGCTGTGCGAGAGATCCTGAAGATGGGCGATGCCCGTTTGCTGCGCGTGGCGCAGCCGGTGCTTGATTTCGGCGGGCCGGCGCTGGCGGCCCTGGTGGCCGACATGAAGGACACCATGCTGGCGGCCAACGGCGCCGGCCTGGCGGCCCCGCAGATCGGCGTGGACCTGCAGCTGGTGATCTTCGGCTTCGAGCGCAACCAGCGCTACCCCGATGCCGAGCCGGTGCCCTACACCGTGCTGTGCAACCCCCGCATCCAGCCTCTGGGGGCGGACGAAGAAGAAGACTGGGAGGGCTGCCTGTCGGTGCCCGGCCTGCGTGGCAAGGTGCCGCGTGCCGCGCGCATCCGCTACACCGGCGTGGGGCCGGACGGCCGGCTGATCGACCGCGAGGCCAGCGGCTTCCACGCCCGGGTGGTGCAGCATGAATGCGACCACCTGATCGGCCGCCTCTACCCCACCCGCATGCGGGACCTCACCCAGCTGGGCTTCACCAGCGTTCTCTTCCCCGAGCTGGACCCGGCCAGCGACGATTGAGCAACCGCCGCCGCGTCTTTACGTGGCGGCAATCTGGCCCGGGTCGGCGACACCGGGGCGCACAACGTTGTGAAGACAGCCCACCCGCTGACGGGTGGTGGAGCAGCACCATGCCCGACCGCATTCCCGCCCCATTCCACCCCTGGAGACCGTCAAGGCCGTGGCTGGCCCGTCTGGTCTGGCCGCTGCTGCTGGGCCTCATGGGCATGTCGGCCCTGCTGGTTGGCCCGGCACGCGCGGGCACCTTGCCGGGCGAACTGCCCGGCCTGGTGGGGCGCCTGCATGTGCTGTCAGGCAGCGCGCAGCTGATGGACCGCGACAGCGGCCGCTGGCAGGACGGCGACAACGGCGGCCTGGACAACTGGCCGGTGGCCGCGGGTGACCGCCTGCGCCTGGGGCGTGATGCGCGGGCCGACCTGCGCATCGGCAGCACCACCCTGCGCCTGGGTGGCGGTGCCCAGCTGTGGCTGCAGCAGCTCGACGAGCAGGGCGTGGTGCTGCAACTGCAGGAAGGCAGCCTGGCGCTGCGCCTGGCCGCCATCGACGGTGATGCCTTCGGACCGGTGGAAGTGCGCACCCGCGAAGGCCGCTGGCTGCCACGCCGCCCCGGCCACTACCGCTTCGACCGTGAAACCGACGCCACGCAAGCCAGCGTCTGGCGCGGTGAACTGCAGTTCGAGGGCCACGACAGCGCACTCACCATCCCCGGCGGCCGCCGTGCCGACCTGTGGCTGGATGGCCCCGACAACGGCCGCCGCGCCGCCACCCGCTATGCCTGGGCCCCGGTGGAGCGCGACAACTTTGCCGACTGGGTGGCGCGTGACGAGCGCCACGACGACGCGCCCGTCAGCGCGCGCCATGTGCCGCCCGGCATCACCGGCTGGCAGGACCTGGACCGCCATGGCGACTGGATCAGCGATGCGGACAACGGCCCGTTGTGGCTGCCGCGCGTGGTGGCGCCAGGCTGGGCGCCGTACCAGGTGGGCCGCTGGGCCTGGGTGTCGCCCTGGGGCTGGACCTGGATCGACGCCGCACCCTGGGGCTTTGCGCCCTTTCACTACGGCAGCTGGCTGCGCTTTGACGGCCGCTGGGCCTGGTCGCCAGGCCCGCGTGGCCCGCATGGGTTTCCCGGCCCGCGGGTGCGCTACGCCCCCGCGCTCAGCGCCTGGATCGGCGGCCCGGCTGTGGGCGTGACCGTGCAGATCGGCGGTCAACGCCCGCCGCCGCCGCAGGTGGTGCTGCCGCCGGTGGTGGTGGTGCGGCCCTGGCAGGTCCGGCCGCCGCCCGCGCCGGTGGTGGTGGTGGTGCCGCCACGGCGCGACGAACGCCCGGATCCGCGCTGGAACGAGCGGCGCGATGACCGCTGGCACGACCGCGGTGACACGCGGCGTGATGTCCCCCGGGCTGCGCCGTGGGACGACCACCGGGATGACCGCAGAAACAGCCCCCGCAGCGAACTGCGCGACGCGCCGCGCTCGGACCGCCCCGCCGCACGTGACGACCGCCCCGTTGGGCGTGATGACCGCCCCGCCGGGCGCGAGGGCAGGCCGCAGGTGCCGGCCGTGCCGCCTGCCACGGTGGTGCCGACTGCACCCGTGGTGCCGGTGGCCGCGTCACCGGTTGCCACACCGCCCGTTGCCCAACTGCCGGTCGCCCAGCTGCCGGTCCCCCAACTGCCGGTCGCCCAACGGCCCGATGTGCCCCGCATGGCCGTGCCGCGGCCTGTGGCGCGCGCACCGCAACCGGCCGAGGCCGCCGTGGGAAACCCCGCGCAGCGTGGCAATGACGGGTCTGGGCAAGGCCCTGGCCGGGTGGAGCGACCCGACCGGCCCGACCGCGCCGACAACGATGGCCGCCGAGACGGCCAGCGCGGCGCGCCCAGCCGCGGCTTCGACCGCGACCTGGCGCGCTGAGCTACTTCAGCCAGGGCCGCATCACCGCCCACACATTGGCCAGCATCTTCGGATGGGCGGCCGCCAGGGGGTGGATGCGGTCGGGCTGGAACAGCTGTTCAGCATCAGGCACATCGGCCACGCCGGCCAGCAGGAACGGCACCAGGGCAGCGCCCTCGGCCTGGGCCACGGTGGCGAACAGCGCGCTGAAATCCTGCCCATAGCGTGCGCCATAGTTGGGCGGCAGTTGCATGCCCACCAGCAGCACCTTGGCACCGGCGGCCTTGGCCGCGCGCGCCATGGCCACCAGGTTGTCGCGTGTCATGGCCAGCGGCAGGCCGCGCAGGGCGTCGTTGCCGCCCAGCTCGATCACCACATGGGTGGGGGCATGGGCCTTCAGCAGGGCTGGCAGGCGCGAGCGCCCGCCCGATGTGGTGTCGCCGCTGATGCTGGCGTTGACCACCTTGGTCTGCAGCTTGTCACGCGCCAGCTGCTTCTCCAGCAGGGCCACCCAGCCGCTGCCGCGCGCCAGGCCGTACTCGGCCGACAGGCTGTCGCCCACCACCAGCAGCGTGCCGCCAACGCCGCCCGCCTGCACCGGCCCTGCCACCATCCCCGCCAGGGCCAGCAGGCTACAGTGCGCCAGCAGCCTTCTGCGCAACCCCTGCCGCGACTTGCGCCGCGCCACCATCCCATCCATGAGCGATCCCATCATTGCGGTTGAACACGTCACCCGCTCGGTCACCGATTCGACCGGCACGCTGACGATTCTCGATGACATCGACTTCCGCCTGCTGCCGCGCCAGTCCACCGCCATTGTCGGCGCCTCTGGATCGGGCAAGAGCACGCTGCTGGCCCTGATCGCCGGGCTGGACCATCCCACCAGCGGCACGGTGCGCCTCGATGGTGAAGACATCTTTGCACTGGACGAGGACGCCCGCGCCGGCCTGCGGGCCCGCAAGCTGGGCTTCGTGTTCCAGAGCTTCCAGTTGCTGGGCCACTTGAGCGCGCTGGAAAACGTGATGCTGCCGCTGGAGCTGCTGGGCCGCGCCGACGCCCGGGCCCGCGCCACCGAGATGCTGCAGCGCGTGGGCCTGGCCGAACGCCTGAGCCGCTACCCGCGCACCCTCTCGGGCGGCGAGCAGCAGCGGGTGGCGCTGGCGCGGGCCTTCGTGGTGGAGCCGGCGGTGCTGCTGGCCGACGAGCCCACCGGCAGCCTGGACCACGCCACCGGCGAGAAGGTGATGGCGCTGATGTTCGACATGAACCGCGAATCCGGCACCACCCTGGTGCTGGTCACCCATGACCGCAGCATCGCGGCACGCTGCGACCGGCAGCTGGTCATCGAGGCCGGCCGCCTGCTGGAGCCAGCCGCCGCATGACGCCGGTGCGCCGCCAGCCGTTGCGGGCTGCGGCGGCCCGGGCGGTGGCCCGGGCGGTGGCTTTTGCAGCGATCTGCGCAGCTGCAGCCGCTGCCCGGCCGGTGCAGGCGGCCGATGCCGGCCTGCCCCAGGCACGCGCCACGCCAGGCGGTGTGCTGCTGGTGCCGTTGGGCCCGGCCGCCGCCCGGCCGTCGGCCTGGCAGGGGGACGTGCCGGTGCTGGTGACAGGCGACACCGCCGGCTGGACGCTGGTGCTGGGCCTGCCGCTGGACGCCCGGCCCGGCCCGGGCCAGCTGCGCCTGCAGGGCGATGGCCAGCCCGCCGTGCTGCCTTACACCATCTCGCCGCACCGCTATGCCGAGCAGCGCCTGCAGGTGGCGCCGGGGCATGTCGATCTGTCCGCCGAGGCTCTGGCCCGGCACCAGCGGGAGCGGGCGCACCAGGCCGAACTGGTGGCGCGCTTCAGCCAGCCCGTGCCCATGCAGCTGCGCATGCAGCCACCGGTGGCCGGGCCGCGCTCCAGCAGCTTCGGCCTGCGCCGGGTGTTCAACGGCCAGCCGCGCAGCCCGCACAGCGGCATGGACATCGCCGCGGCCACCGGCACGCCGGTGCGGGCCCCGCTGGACGGCCAGGTGGTGGACACCGGCGACTATTTCTTCAACGGCCAGACGGTGTGGATCGACCATGGCGGCGGCCTGCTGTCGATGCTGTGCCACCTGAGCCGCATCGACGTGCGCACGGGCGATCCGGTGCGCACCGGCGACCTGCTGGGCGCGGTGGCGCC
>Ga0214921_10008551_pt1 | contig 13238 bp, 11 predicted proteins | sample LL1505_MetaG_FD_177992 | JGI IMG/M metagenome (GOLD analysis project Ga0214921, IMG submission 177992) | Freshwater microbial communities from Lake Lanier, Atlanta, Georgia, United States - LL-1505 | ecosystem: Environmental > Aquatic > Freshwater > Lake | place: USA: Georgia | collected... | reverse complement strand
CATCACCGGCCCGTGAGGACACGGGCCCTCCGGATCGATGTGTGGCGTTGGTGATCATAATTCATGGAATGCAATGAACCGGAGGGCCCGTCTCCCGACGGGCCGGAACTCGCGTTGAAACATGCGTGCATCACCGGCCCGTGAGGACATCGGCCCTCCGGATGGATTGTCACCTCTCCGTAAACAACCTCGAAAGGTCCTCATCCGGCTCGTGCAAGCTACAACTTCCGATGGTGAAATGACGGATGGCCTTCACCTTCTCCAATTCAGCTAGTGATATTCGAAGCTCCTTGTACCCAAGTTGCTCGCCCAAGGTGAACGCCTTCGGGTCCTGATTCGTAAGGATCTCCTCAAGGATCTTTGGAGACACTCGCTTACCCAGATGTCGATGGAGCATCACCCCAACGCTCACGTTGAGGAACCCCATCGTAAAGGGATATCTCTCCGGTTCAACGATGGGATGATGGAGTCCTCCCGTGACCTTAACAGGGATTCCCGCGTCGTTCGCGGCGATAATTGCCCCAGCGAATCGCTCTGCTGCTATACCGGTCGGACCGGTAAGGCGACATTTGAGCGCCGGGTGAATCGGAGAGGCTTTGAGAGCTGCGATGGTGGCGGCGAGGTCCTCTTTCCACGTATCCGTAGAGAGGTTCGGCTCCACGCACAGCAAGATACCGTGTGCTGAGCAGAACGAGCCGTATTGCTCAAGGGTCTCCGGGAGTGCGTCGGGTGCTGTTTTAACCTCAATGGAGGTTACGGCAACGGGAGGCTCCTTCCGCAGTAAATTGCTCGCCTCGTCAATTACTCGTTGTGGGTCCTCCGTTGCGAGGACGCATACCCGAAATGGGACCCTCGCTCCGTACTCCCCCAAGTTAACTCCTCTAAGCTTGTGTGCGTGCTCCGTGTCGAGAACGATATCGCTCGCAACCATCCATGGACGGGTGATCGAGCTCCCCAAAGAAGTGGTCTCCTTGATCGCCCCCTCAAATGAGCGACCTGCCGGTGGAAACATTCCGGCGTAATCGAAGAGTTTCGTAAGCAGAACCTGGAGCGAGGTAGTGTTGCGGTCATTCATGGCGTATCCCTTTATACCCTCACAGTGATTGTGCAAAGGCTGCGATTATAAGTTCCCTCGTTCTGCCTGCTCTCGCTCGATCGCCTCGAAAAGCGCCTTAAAGTTACCCTTTCCGAAACCGGATGATCCCTCTCGCTGGATGATCTCGAAGAAGAGGGTAGGACGATCCTCAAGGGGCTTGGTAAAGATCTGCAGCAGATAGCCATCCTCATCACGGTCTACCAGGATGCCGAGTTCCTTAAGTACGGCGATATCCTCTTTGATCGCTCCGACGCGATTCAGGGCTTCGTCGTAGTAGGTCTTTGGGACGTAGAGGAAAGGAACATCTCTTTCTCGCAACTCGCGCACCGTGGATATGATATCATCCGTGATAAACGCGATGTGTTGAACACCGGCACCTTCATGGAATTCGAGATACTCCTCGATCTGGGATTTCCGTTTTCCCTCGGCGGGCTCATTGATCGGGAGCTTGATCTTCCCCTTTCCGCCATTCATGACTTTTGACATCAGAGCTGAATATTCCGTTGAGATGTCCTTGTCCGAGAAGTGTTTGAGTTGGGTGAAGCCGAGTATTCGCTCGTAGAAGCTGACCCACTCGTCCATCTTTCCGAGCTCTACGTTGCCGACCACGTGGTCGATCATCTTGAAGCCACCTTCCGTCTTGGGCTTGGTGCGTGGAAAGATCTTTGAATACGGTTGAAAGCCGGGCCAGTAGGCCCCTTGGTAATTCTTCCGCTCCACAAAGGAGTGAATCGCGTGCCCGTACGTTTTGATAGCGGCGTGAATAATCGTCCCGTGATCATCTTTCCACTCGGTGGGCGGTGATGATGAAGTGGCTCCGCGCCGCATCGCTTCGTAGTACGCCGCCTCGCAGTTTTGAACCTCAAACGCGACGTCACGGGGAGAGAAGCTGTGGGCGTGCACGAATGAAGCGATGTAGCTCATCATCCTCAAGGGGCAGGTAAGAACTACCTTAGCCTCTCCCTGTTTGAGCACGATGCTCACCGATTCTCGCCATCCGGTCTCAGGCCCTCTGTATGCTACGGGGACAAATCCAAACGCGTTGATGAGGAAGTAGGCGCTCTGTCGAGCCGAGTCGCAATAGATCTCGATATGGTCGAATCCATCAATTGCGAGAGGGTCTTCGCCTTGAGCTGTTCGCGCGTCTCGGGGATCGAGCCAGCGGGTAGTGAACGGAGCGAGGTTTTTGCTCATAGTGAACTCTCCATGTCAACGTTGGTATGAGTATACTCCCTTAATCCCGTGAGCGGCATTAGGAAATGTGCGGAGTCGCTCCGTAGGGGCAAGAGGCTGATCGAAGGAGCCGGGCCGGTAAGTGTTCGATTCTATTGATGAGGACGGGCAGCCCGGTGCAGGTGCACGAGGATGATGATGACTAGGATGAAGATGAGGACCAGGAGGCCAAGGACGAGTTCCGTATGAAGCCGCTATGCCATCTTTCAGCGAACGAGAGACGTGCCTACGATCCCAACAACGTGTCCGCAGTATCGAAATACAGCGCTTTGAGAACATCCTCTGGTAAAGCGCAGCCCCGAAGGGTTGGTGCGTCGAGGGGAGAATACCTCTCAGGATCTACAAGATGGAGATCCGGATCGGCTATTGGAGAGTCGCCGACATAATCCGTCTCTAAAAGGGTTCGCAGTGCCCAATAGCGAGAGGCGTAGAGATCGTAGGCGTCCTCAGGCGTTGACGCTTTCGCATCCATCTCACTTGCGGTGGTTGCGTGAGAGAGGTGCGCATCGCTTGTGACGATATCTGAGCCGAACAGAATTCGTCCCTTCCACCGAGTAAAGAACTCGCGCACCTTCTCAGGGGGATGTTTGCTGAGCTCGCGTACGATCCACTTCGTAGCGCTGCAATCGAGGAAGAGGTTCTTATTTCGCTCAAGAAGAGCTGAAAGAAAATCAAGGTCCTCCGGGTAGCCACCCATATGCGCTGCTATCCACGGCGCTGAGATCTTCGAGAGTACCTCTTCAAAGATCTCGTACTGCTGCCGTTTCGTGCCGTATCTGTTTGCGTCTTTGAATTTCGTGCTGAACCAGGTATCGGGGTCAGCGATGTGCGCCATGAACATCATCCCGAGATCCATCGCGAGCTTCATCACCTCAAGGCGTTCCGGAGCGTTCAACCGAAAAGGGCTGGTCGTGAACGGCTCATCGGAAGCCTCGTAGAGGCGGGGCGCGTTCCAAAACTTAACGATTCGTGCGCCGTGTTGTTTAAATTGAGGCACCGTTTCGAGGTATCCCTTTCCAACCGCCGCGCGACGATCCTTATTGGCGAAGTCGGGGATGGCGATGAAGCGAATACGATCGCCGAGAACGCGCTTCACTCGGGGGATCTCTTTGAGTGAGGTCATGGAATACGTGAGTCCGACACCGTGTTCCTCCGCGGTTTGTGCGTATATCGGGGCGGCTATCTCACCGTGTATATGCGAGTGCACGTCGATGATTGGGTAGGGCAACGTGCGGAAGGTCTGTGCGAGTTGCTGATAGTTCAGGTTAAGTCGGTTCGATGGCTTCATAGAGATGGGATCTTACACCGTTTGATGGGAGGGCGGGAGCACCGCCCGAGAACCTCGTAGGATATGATTCGGCCACAGGCGCGGCGGCATCTAAATCATAGGGAATCTGATAGCTTACGAGTAGGGTGTCGGGGTGCTTCGGCGCCGGGCCTGTCTGCTAAAACCATAATGATCTGGATGATTTAAGGATGCGGTTGTCGCCGAACTCGGTCATACTAAAAAGATCTCCGCTCTTACAGACTGCTAGCGCACGGTGCGTTCGCTCATGAAAACAGCCCCTTCAACACAAACATTTGTTGATCTTCCCTCGACTCCGCTTGAGGCCCGTTGCCTCATCGGCGGGGAGTGGAAGATGGGAGCGGGAGAGTCAAAGGTGATCGTCACCCCCTACAGCGGAGGGGTACTCGGTACCGTTCGAGGAGCTTCGATGGCACAGGTCGAGGAGGCGATACATGTCGCTACTCGTGCATATACCGAGTGGCGGCGAACTCCGCAAAAGGAACGCAGTGCAAAGCTTCTCTCGTTTCGGACCCTTTTGTTACGAGATCTTGAGATGCTCGCGCACAGCGCTGCTCGTGAGTGCGGGAAGACCGTTGCTGAGGGACGAGCGGAGGTTCTCAAGGGGATAGAGGTTCTTGAGTTCGCGGCGGGACTCCAGGATAGCGATGTGGGCGGCGCTATGGACGTGAGCCGGGGTGTTCGCTGCGAGTACGTTCGCGAACCGCTCGGTGTTGCCGTTGGAATCACCCCGTTCAATTTTCCGGCGATGGTTCCGATGTGGATGATTCCGATAGCGATCTCCGTCGGAAATGCTTTCATCTTAAAGCCCTCCGATAAGGTTCCCTTTACGCCCGGTCTGTTAGGGGAGCTGATCCTTGAGGCGGGCCTGCCAAAGGGTATCTTCTCGCTTCTGCACGGTGGAAAAGATGTGGTGGAAGCCCTCGTTGATCATCCTCGTGTCGCCGCTGTTGGTTTCGTGGGTTCCACTCCTATCGCGAAGGGTGTGTACGTTCGTGCGACCTCTCTTGGTAAGCGTGCGCTCTGTCTAGGGGGCGCTAAAAATCACCTCATCCTGACCCCCGACGCTGACCCAAAGGTTGCGGTAGATGGGATTGTGGGCTCATTCACAGGATGTGCCGGACAACGGTGTATGGCTGGGAGCGTATTGGTTGTGGTGGGTGATTGCGGAACGCTCGTAGATCAGGTTGTGGAGAGCGCCGCGAAGATCTCGCTGGGGCGTGATATGGGCGCGCTGATCGACAAGGCCGCGCGGAGCCGACTGATGCAGGCGATCGCCAAAGCTGAGAGCGAGGGCGTCACGGTGCTCCTCGATGGACGCGTTTCTCCAGCTCCCGCTGGATGTGAGGATGGCGCGTGGCTTGGGCCAACGGTTCTCGATGATGTGCGTTCGACGATGGAGTGCTCATGTACGGAGCTCTTTGGTCCGGTGCTCTCTATCGTGCGGGTAAAGAACCTTGAGGAGGCGATGGCGATTGAGCGATCAAGCCAATACGGCAACGCATGTGTTGTCTTCACCTCAAGTGGAGCGGTCGCACAGTACGTGGCCGAAAACGCCACCGCTGGGATGATAGGGGTTAATATCGGTGTTCCTGTGCCACGAGAGCCCTTCTCATTTGGTGGCACCAAGGAATCCAAGTTTGGTGCTGGCGACATCACCGGAGTTGGCGGCGTTGAGTTCTGGTCGAATCGGAAAAAAGTCACGAGCAAGTGGGCGCTTCAGAGCGATAAAAATTGGATGTCGTAGGAAGGTAGCGTGAGATGACAACACACAACAAATTGCAAAAACCGATCGTGCTGACCTCCCACACCCCAACGCAGGGGAACAAGGCTCCGGCGATTCACTGGGGCGCAGACGCACTGCAGCGCCGTGGGCCGGTCGTTGGGACGCTCACGAACCCAGCACATCGTAACGTCATCGGCACCCATTCCGGCTCGTACTCCGTGTATCGAGCGCTCGCCGTAGCTTCGGGCGCCCTCGATCCTGAGCATCGCCCTGATCTAACAAACACCGCTCCCACGTCACCGATCGGCCCCTTCGACACCTGGTACAGCGCGGAAAAGATCGTCTCGATGGACCCTTGGGGAGGGGAAATTGCGCGCTACTTCAAGTCGTATCTCGACCAGGGATGTAACATACAGCCTACCATCGCTATTACACGCGCGCACATCGCGATGCCGGAGGTAAGCGAAGCGATTAAAGGTGGCCAGATAGCGGCGGATGGCACGCTCGTTCGAGCAAGTGGGGATTGCCTCGTGACGAAGGCGGCGATTGAGCCGGTGTGGTATCTGCCCGGTGTCGCGAAGAGGTTTGGGATCTCCGAGAGCGATCTCCGTCGAGGGCTCTTTGAGCACACCGGCGGCATGTTTCCCGAGCTCGTCACCCGTCCGGACCTCCACGTAGTATTGCCCCCGATTGGAGGGCAAACCGTATACTTCTTCGGTGAGCCATCAACGATCCCCGATCTCTCGAAGGAGCTGACCGTCCGAATCCATGATGAGTGTAACGGTTCGGATGTTTTCGGGTCCGATATCTGCACCTGTAGGCCGTACCTCGTGCACGGCATCGAGGAGTGTATCCGAACGGCACAGAGGGGTGGCTGCGGTGTTATCGTCTATAACCGAAAGGAGGGGAGAGCTCTCGGTGAGGTCACTAAGTTCCTTGTGTACAACGCCCGGAAACGGCAAGAGGGCGGTGACCGAGCGGATCAATACTTCGCCCGAACCGAGTGCATCGCCGGTGTTCAAGATATGCGGTTCCAAGAGCTGATGCCCGATGTGCTGCATTGGATGGGAGCGAAACGGATCGACCGCCTCGTCTCGATGAGTGATATGAAATATAACGCGATTACACGCTCAGGTATCGAGGTCACCGAGCGTGTGTCGATCCCGGCGGACCGTGTTCCGGCCGACGCTCACGTCGAGATGGACGCGAAGAAAGCGGCTGGATACTACTCTGAGTCTGGTGCGCCGACCAAAGAAGACTTACAAAAGACCAAAGGACGTGGTCTGAACGAATAGCAGCCTCAAGGGACTCCATGACAACGAGCACTGATCCAGTAGGATACCTACGAACTCCGCAAGCGATTCGTGAGCGGTGCCGGCAGATCTATGATCTGGCCGTGAAGGGAGAGTTGTCCCATTTTAATATCCATCCTGAGCGTCTTGATACCGTAGCTCACCTTGTGGGCTCTGAGACGACCCGAAATTATCCCGATCTGAATGTGCCCTATCACAGCCGTTGGCGGCACTTCGACGTTGGCGGCCTCGACAGAAGTCGTGTTGTCAACGAGCTCCTCGCTCCCCTCACCCCTAAGGAGCAGTGCAGAAGTAAGATCGAATTGGCGATCGTGAGCGTCTTGCTCGATGCCGGCGCGGGTGACGTATGGGGGTTCACCGATAATAACAGTGGCACGCGTCACAAACGCTCTGAGGGCTTGGCGATAGCCTCGTTGTACGCCTACGGGGATGGAGTGTTTGGGCCGGAACCATTCGTGGCCACCAGTGAAGCTCTTCGAGCGATCACCCCATCAAAGCTGGGCGCGGCGTTTCAGGTGACCAAAGACAATATGCTCCTCGGAGTAGAGGGGCGATGTGCTCTTCTCAATAACCTCGGTCGAGTTATCGATGAGCGCCCGCAGGATTTTAAAGGAAGCCCTGGTCGGCTCGGCGGAATACTAGAGAACCTTCTTGGAGATGCGAAGGGATCAAAGCTGAAAGCAGCGGACATTCTACGGTGCATCTTGAGCACCTTCGCTGATATCTGGCCGGGTCGTGTGACGGTGGCCGGACAGAATCTTGGTGATGTATGGCGGCACAGTAAGGTTATTGGTCCTGGCGAGACGAACGGATTGATCCCTTTTCATAAGCTCTCTCAGTGGCTTACCTACTCGCTGCTTGAGCCCCTTGAGGAGTACGGCGTGCAGGTGGTCGAGCTCGATCAGCTCACCGGGCTCGCGGAGTATAGAAATGGGGGACTCTTTCTTGACGGAGGGGTGCTTTCGCTCAAAGATCCGAGCGCTGCATCCCTTGAGCATGCGCCCTCCTCGGAGATTATCGTTGAGTGGCGAGCGTTGACCGTTGTTCTCCTTGACCTGGTCGCGGCTCGTTTGCGAGAGGCCCTCAAGAAAAGCGAGGATGAGCTCCCACTGGCTAAGGTTTTACAGGGTGGAACGTGGGCGGTTGGTCGAACGCTCGCCACCGGTCGTCGGGCCGGCGGAGGTCCTCCACTCAAGATAGCGAGTGACGGAACGGTCTTCTAGGGAATGTAGGCGCGACGCTACACTGGGGAATACTGTAGGAGGTAGGGCACTATGAATGCTAAGAATTGCACCGTCATCAATCATCCGCTCGTACAGCACAAGCTCACCATTATGCGAATGCAGGAGACCCCGAGCGCGGAGTTCCGTAGGTTGTTGCGAGAGACCAGTATGCTTCTGGCGTACGAGGTTACCCGAGATCTGCCGTTGACGATGGTTGATATTACCACACCGCTTACCTCGATGCAGGCTCCGGTGATCGACGGTAAGAAGATAACGATCGTATCGATCCTTCGGGCGGGCAACGGTATCCTCGACGGGATGCTCGAGTTGATTCCCTCAGCGCGTGTCGGGCACATCGGGCTCTATCGCGATCCCGAGACCCTTACCCCAGTTGAGTACTACTTCAAGATGCCCCCGGATATCTCACAGCGCGATATCATCGTTGTTGATCCGATGTTGGCGACAGGCAACTCCGCCGCGGCAGCTATTTCGCGCATCAAGAGCGTATCGCCGCTCTCCATCAAGTTTGTGTGCTTAATCGCCTCCCCTGAGGGGTTGAGCATCTTCCATCAAGAGCATCCGGACGTTCACGTCTTCACGGCTTCTATCGATGAGAAGTTGAACGACCATGGATATATCATTCCTGGTCTTGGCGACGCGGGAGACCGTATATACGGAACGAAGTAAGGTCCCCTCGCTTCCCTTACTTTGGTTGTAAGGCTCGCGCTCCGGTTGCGAGCGCCCACCGGCAGACCCCCTTGTTGAACAGGTAGGTACAGAGGAGGCCTATACCGAGAACAAAAACCTCGGAGTTCTGAGCGCTCTGTACCTCAGGGAAGAGGAGGTAGGCGCTAAACATACATCCAAGGGGAACCATGTTCAGTGAGAGCACGATCATACTCGTCATCATGAAGACAAAGCTTCCGACACTTGTGGAGAGCTGCGTGGAGTGTTCCCAATCAAATTGCGAAAAGAACGCTCCCAGTCCAACTCCAAGTCCTACCAGCCCCTGACATATGATGACGCCGGCGGCGCACGAGGCGAGGACGAGTGGAGGCGCCGCGTCCAGTGCCATCGCCCCGGAGACAAATATAACCCCACCGATGCACGATACCGGAAGCGTCCAGCTTTTGCATTTCGCTTTGAGTATATCCCGAAGTGCAAGGGGAGCGGCTTGAAGAAGCCAGAACGACTGCCCCTCAAGGGAGACCGACGGAAACACGAACCGCGAGCAGATCGAGGTAACCACCAAGGAGCCGAGCGCGATGTTGCTGAGCAGGAGAAAGATCTTCCATATCGCCATGACATCCTCACTAACGTTCATGGGGCCTTGCAACATCTGATAGTTGTAGAGGTAGAGGAAGGTGAGAGCGAGCAGGAGCGCTAGCTGTACGGTGTGCGTTAGGTCTCGCGAGAAAACCTTGTATTCCTTCGTTATAATAGCCCGCGTGGCAGGGGTCGAGAACGGTAAAAGAAACTGCGAAATTCGATGAGCGGCGCGGCTGTGGATCGTGAAGAGATTACCGCTCTGCCTCGTGCGAGAGAGTCCGCGGTCATACAAATGAGTGAACGCCATACGCATAATCAATGCTAAGAGGGAGAGAACGCCAAGGCTCTCAAACGCTGCAAGGAGAGGAACTATATATTCTCCATGCATGAGAGCGGTTATGGCGTGAGCGCAGTGGCTTGTGGGGAGCCATGGATTGAGTGCCAGGAGGGTGATTCGCTCCAGGTGATTGGTCGGATCGCTGACCGCGGGCTGTTGAGAAAAGGGAACCCCGTTCATCGATGCGAGGAAGCAGCCCAAAACGACCAGGAAGACCGAAATAAAAAGTAGCCGTCCTCGCTCAGAGGGAATCGCGGAAGCGAAAACGATCGCCGTTATGATGCCGAGGCTTACCGCTATGGCAAAGAAGGCCAGGCACAGAAGTGGCGCCGCTATCATGAAGAGTGGTGACGCTCCGTAAAAGGCGCCGAACCCAAGGAGCGTCGGTAACGCAAAGATACACACCATCCACGAGACAGAGAGCCCAACCTCGCATGTCTTTGCAAAGAGAAATTCACCGGTTGATATCGGCGTTGCGTGTATGAGGTCGAGATCCCTTGAGAGGAACAGCGACCCAATGGCGCTGACCGTCGCAGAGAGAAAGATCATGAACGAAAGGGCTCCGAGCATAATGCTCACGGGTATCGTTGGATCGATCGTAACGTTGGGAAGGAGGCTTTTCACATCGCGTAAGGTAGAGAGCGTTGCGACGTAGATCGCATACATCATTCCCAACGAGACCAGGGCCGCGAGCACCTCCCTGAGCCCTCGTTTACCGGACTTCAACCATCTATTTTTGATGGAGAGCATTCGAGGTTGAAGGAGGACTGGAGTGATGCTCATACGCTGGTGTGCCGCTCATGCCTATTCGATGCATTCACCCGCACTCTTAGGAAGAGCGTTTAGTGCTCAACCGAGGGAGAGGTGAGTTCAAGGAACATATGTTCAAGACCTTCGTCATGTTTACCGGTTAGCTCTCGAATATCATCCAAGGTTCCTGTGGTCAGGATGCTTCCCTGGTGAATAATAGCGAGATTATCAGCGAGCTCCTCGGCGACGTTCAGTGAGTGCGTCGACAGGAATATCGTGACCCCCGCCTTAGCGTACCGCTTGAACGCTTCCTTCAGGTTGCGCGCGCCGTGTGGGTCGAGGCCGACCATCGGCTCATCGACGATCAGAACTCGGGGATCGTGGACGAGCGCCGCGCACGTTGCAAGTCGTTGCTTCATCCCGTGTGAGTAACTCTCGATTAGTTCGTCCTGCCACTGAGTGAGGGAGTACTCCTCAAGAACCTCGTCGATCCGCCTTTCGGCGAGTTTGCCAGGCACCCGATAGAGGTCGCACATGAAGTTAAGGAACTCTCGCCCCGTGAGCTTCGGATAGAGGTTCGGTCTATCGGGAATGTATCCGGTGATCGTTTTCGCTTGGATAGGATCGGCGAGGAGATCGAACCCGCCGAGATAGATCGATCCGGAGGTTGGTCTGAGGATGCCCGTCATCATCCGAATGGTGGTTGTTTTGCCGGCGCCGTTGATCCCGAGAAATGCAAAGATCCCTCCGGTTGGAACCTGAAGTGAGATGTCGTTCACCGCTTTGAATGAGCCGTAGCTTTTCGAAAGATTCTTGAGCGTAATCATCGTGGCTATCCCCCGGGTCCTGCGACACCTGTATCCTCAAGCGTTAGGATGCTTTCGAGGGGGGAATTTGTTCTAGGCTGGATTCAGAGAGTAAGACAAGGTTTTCTGGCGTGATGCCAGGGGGTTAGGGGCCAGGTCTGTGATGGACATCGATTTGCCTAAGCCCGCTTCACAGCCTCTACAAGACACAACGGTTTGCCCTGGGATTTGAAGAGCATCTCGAACTCCGTCGGGATGTTGTTCTCCATGAAAGGGCTCTGGAGCAGGTCGGTCGTGTGTCGCTGAATCTCCCACCGATCCGAGGTAAGGAGGGGACATGTAGAGGCGAAGTATTCCTGATGATCGGTCTTGTAACGGAGGAACCCTCCGGGTTTGAGGAGATCCCACATCGTTTGAATGAGCTCCGCATTGATGAGGCGATTTTTTCGCCAACGGCGCTTCTCCCACGGATCGGGGTAGTTGATAAAAAACGCCGATACCTGACCAGGGCTGAAGAGGTGGCGGATCTGGCGAGCGTCTGTTCGTAAAACCCGGACGTTATCCAGGGATTTGCCCTCCGCCTTTTCCCCCGTTCGGAAGGCTCTCTTGAAACGAATCTCAAGACCGATGCAGAGGGCTTGGGGCGACCGGTCGGCTAATCGTATCAGATGCATGCCGGAGCCCGACCCGAGTTCAACATAGCAGTCGGGAAAGCTCCCGATAATTGATTGGATCTCCGCTCGCGAGGTCTCCGCGAGCTCACGGTCGTTTTCGGCCACGATGATCCCCGGTTTCGTGGTCACGAGCTGCATGTACTGATTTTCCCAACCCATAGCCCCCGACGATACGACAAGATGGGCCAGTTTTTCAAATATGCTCGGTAACTTACTGAGTCCTCAGGACCGTGTTGTGAATCAAAACAGGAGGACGTGGGGTGTTGGTTCGTATCTGTCGGAATCGAATCGTCCCTCGTGAGCTCGTATCCTTGGGGCACTTGAATGTTTGGTCGTATGTCACGATGGCTGCACTGGGACTTTGTCCGGATGGGGAAGGGCATTGAGGCGCGCTACGCGCGGTGCGCACCACACTGGGAGCCTCATCTGGAGTGCACTCGTGAGTTTATAGATACCCACGTTCAGCCCGGTGGCCGACTGGCGATCCTTGGAGCTGGTCGATTACTTGATGTCGATCTGAAGAAGCTCCTTCCTCAGTTCTCAGAGGTCCACCTCTTTGACGCCGATCCAAGTGTGATACGGACGTGGCAAAAGACCGCCGGTGTCGCCTTTCGGAAAAGGGTCATTCCTCGAATTCTCGACGTAACCGGATCCCTTCAATCGTGGAGCGCTGGGCTCTCAACCGCCATACGAAAGGGAGAGCTTGAGAGATACCTGGATTCTTTGGCTCCTCAAAAGGGAGCGTGGGAGAGTGAGCGATTCGATGGTGTTATCTCCTTGAATCTCGTCGGTCAAATCCCGCTCTATTGGCGAGACCGGGTACTGGCTGTCGCCAAAGAGCTCTCGTCCACTGAGGAGCGCGCTCTGATCGAATCGATGGCGCGACTGCAATCCGCCCATCTTCACGCGTTGGACACCTATCCCCGTTCATGGTCGATCGTCATTACCGACACTGAATACTATACCTATCGTGCCGACCATCCTGAGTGGGAGGTTGAGCCTGCCCTACACGGTACTGTGCGGAGCGTATTAGAGTCCTCCCCTCAACGGATGGAGCGGCACGGGGGTGAATGTTGGCTCTGGCACCTCATGCCACAGTTTATCGAGTCAGATGAAGAGGGGGCCATCCATAAAGTTGAGGCCGCGGCGTGGAGGGTGCGTACACACGCGTAGGGTAGCGATGCAAAACAACGCATTCGCTTTGTTTTGCCTTGTCTCCCTAGCTTGCTGGCGGCTTCTTCGGAGCATGTTTCAAGACAAATGCCGCTGCATCAGCAGGGGAGTCCGTAACAAATATATCGTCGAGATCGCGCTGTGAGATGTATCCCCTCGATAACATCTCGTCCTTGAGCAACACGAGCCATGGCTCCCAGAAGTCCTTTCCGAGGAGCACCACTGGCAGGTGTGGCATCTTCCCCGTTTGGCGAAGGGTTAGGATTTCAAAGAGTTCGTCGATCGTGCCAAATCCCCCCGGACCAGCGACGAAACCCTGCGAGAGCTTCGCA
>Ga0214921_10008550_pt1 | contig 13238 bp, 4 predicted proteins | sample LL1505_MetaG_FD_177992 | JGI IMG/M metagenome (GOLD analysis project Ga0214921, IMG submission 177992) | Freshwater microbial communities from Lake Lanier, Atlanta, Georgia, United States - LL-1505 | ecosystem: Environmental > Aquatic > Freshwater > Lake | place: USA: Georgia | collected 2015-05-28 | reverse complement strand
CGCCACAGATGCTTACAAGCAAATGCTGCACTCGGTGCACGTGCGCTACCACGGCGTGCACGGCGGCGGCGCCGCCCGCGGCGGCTGCGACGCCTGCAACTGCCTCGGCGGCGGCGAAGATGACGCCCCCGCCGGCGCCCCCGACTCCAAGGCCCGCGCGGTGCTCACCGAGCTGAAGAACTACGAGTCCTCGCTGGCCGCCACGGCCAAGGAGGAGACGGTGCGCCGCATCGCCCACGCGATGAAGCGCGCGGGCATCGCGGTCGACCCCGAGGGCGACCTCGAAACCGTCGTCGAGGAACTGCAGCGCCAGCTCCCCAATCCCAAGAACGGCAAGACCTTCGCGTCCTCCGCCGCCGCCCAGGAGAAGGTGTGCCGCGTGATCGCCGACGTGCTCAACGACGAGTTCAGCCCCGGCGTGCACGAGCCCGCCCGCAAGTACATCGACACCTCGATGAACGCGGCGGAGGTGTGCCGCGCCGTCGCCGAGCGCGCCCACAGCTTCTCCCGCGGCGTCAACGTCGAGTTCCTCGCCGTGCACGTCTCGATCAAGAACGCGCTGCGCAACATCCAGCTGCTGGAGGGCATCATCGACGCCGCCCACAAGAAGCTCAGCGCGCGCATCGCCAAGCACGGCGACGCCCAGCTGACGGCGGACCTGGAGGACCTGCTCGACCTGTCGGCCCGCGCGCGCGCCGAGCAGAAGCGCGCCGTCGACGTGCTCAAGGACATCCTGCACGTGCAGATCCCCGAGTCGGCGAAGCTGCTCGAGATCGCGCTGCAGGAGCACAGCGACCTCAACGCGACGATCAAGAAGCTGCGCCTCGCCCCCGGCACGAGCCAGTTCGGCAACACCCTCGCCAGCGCGATCAGCGGCCTGGGCACCGCCGCCGGCGTCGCCGCGCGCGCCCACCGCGCGCTCAAGGCCGCCGGCGTGAGCGTGCGCGACTTCGTCGACAGCCCCTCCTTCAAGGAGTTCCGCGCCAAGCTCGACGACCGCGTCGAGTCCGGCGCCGTCCCCCCCAAGGACCTCGCCGCCTTCCTCCGCGCCGCCGAGGACCTGCGCCGCGCGTTCGCCGAGCGCGAGCGCGAGGGCTTCCGCGCCGCCCTCGAGCGCGGCGACAACGTCGCCGCGATGCTTGACGTCGGCGCCAGTGTCGACGGCGGCGCCAGTGTCGACGGCGGCGCCAGTGTCGACGGCGGCGCCGACTCGGACTCCGACGCCGAGACTGGAGTGCACGGCGGCGCCGACGACGACGACGGCGCCAAGACCGAGCGCGAGCGCCGCATGGCGCGCCAGCAGGCCTCGAGCACGCTGATTATCAAAGACTTCGCGCTGCGCCTCGCGCGCCACTACGACGACTTCCTCGCGGCGGTGAAGGGCCTCGGCATCCACCTCGGCAAGGAGATCCCGCTGTCGGACCACACCGACAAGCTGCAGGAGGCCATCCGCGCGATCCAGCAGGACAGCCCCGCCAACCAGGCGAGCACCCGCGTCGAGCTCGCGATCATGGGCCGCTACGCCGACGCCGGCGCGCGCAAGCTCAAGGACACGTTCATCGCGCGCCTGCGCCTCATCCAGCGCGCCTGCGAGGAGCTGCTGGGCCTCGAGATGTACCGGCCGGCCGCCGCCCGCTTCTCCAAGGTGCTCGACGCCGTGTCGGCGATCGAGAAGACGATCGCGTTCTACAGCAAGACCTTCGAGGAGGGCCTCGGCCGCGGCACCGGCGAGGCCAAGGACATTGCGCTGGTGCTGCCGGAGATCGCGAAGAGCTCCTACAGCTTGCAGGAGGCCGTGACCGAGTTCCTCTACTTGTACTACGTCGCCCGCGTGCGCGCCAACCTCGCGAAGACCTCGCGGGAGCTCGACACCTACGGCGAGAAGTACGAGGACCTGCTCGACAACGCGATCAAGAACCGCCTGAGTATGCTCGAGTGGGAGCGCTACGTGTACGTCGAGGGGCTCAAGAAGCTTGAGTATCAGCCTGCTGGTGGTGGCCCAGTCCACGCCATTGCGGCTTTAGCCGCTGGACCCGCTGGACCCCCGGCGAATGCAATCGCGCAAGCAAACATCAACCAGGCGCTGCCGACCGACGCCGCTCGGAAGAAAGCAGTCGAACACATTACCGAAGAGTACAAGGTCAAGTCGGCGTTCTACCGCGCGATCCAGGCGCTCGACCTCTACATGAAGGAGTTCACGGTCGCGATTGCCAAGAACCCCGACGCGATCGACGACATCAAGAAGATGTTCGACGGCGCCCAGGTGATCGCGCGCTGGTTCAGCGAGATGACTGGCGACTCGATCTGCAAGGCCTTCGAGCAATCGGACTCGTTGGCTTGGGCGGATGGAGCCCCAGCGGATGCCACGAATCGCGCAAATCTTGTCAATATCGGTAAACACTACTATGACAAGTTTGGCGCCCCAGGCGCGGCCGGCGTGTTTCAAAATGCCGACGTCAACGTCGGCATGCCCGGCGAGGGCATCAAAGTCGGCGAAGCCACCTTTACCGATAGCAAGAAGCAGATCAAGAGCGCCTACGAGAACTTCCAGGCGCTCAAGAACCTCGTGAACGCGTTCGCCCGCATCGGCGACAAGTTCGGCGGGCAGGAGCTGCACGCGAAGGTCTTCATGTCGCCGGCGCAGATCTACAAGGCGCTGCTCGACTACTTGAAGCACAGCGCGCTGTCCATCAACCGCGCTGATCCAGGGGCACGCAAAAACACTGAACAGCAGATTGGTCGGCCCATGGATGCCGCGGTTGCAGCACTTGGGGCCGGCGCCGCTGCCGCTCCAGCTCGCTTTGTCGAAATCCCGCTGCCAGAGACGATGCTGGGTTATTTAGTTGCAGCGCCGGTAGTAGGTGTGCCAGCGCTCTATGGCGCCGGCCCCTACCAGGCCTACTTCAGCCGCGTCGATATCGTCGAATCCCGCTTCGACAACTACGCGAAGGAGCGCCCGCTCTTCGCCACGGCCGTGAAGGCGATGGCGGCCAAGATCCTGACGGTCGTCGGCGTCTTCGACATGTTCGAGCGCACGACGCCGCTGTACGAGCTCACCCCGGTGCGCACGATCATCGGCGGCGCCGACGGCGACGTCGTGCCCGACGTCGCCGTCGAGCCGGCCGCCGTCGAGCTCTACTACCGGCTGCCGCTGCTCGCCGAGTTCTACCGCAAGCTGCTGCAGTTTGACGGCACAGGTACTGCAGACCCCCAGGTCGCGCTGCTTGCCGACTTCGAGGGCACCTTCTCGGGCATTATCAAGTTCATGTTCTTGAAGACGCAGGACCACCAAGGCGAGTACTCCGAGAGCGAGGTGCGCATTATCGTGCGCGAGGTCAACGCGATCTTCGCGCACTTCGCCCAGCGCCAGGCCGAGGGCACGACGTCCGCCGCGCTCACCGCCTTCGTCGCCGAGATCAACCGCCGCTACGGCATCGTGAAGAAGGCCGATTTCGACGCCTTCGCCGAGGCCAACAAGCGCGCGATGAAGTTGCGCGACGGCGACGCCGTCCCGCGCCAAGTCGAGACGAACTACGCGATCCTGCCCGGCGAAGACGAGCTCGAGGACCGCCCGCTGCCGAGCGTCTACATCCCCAAGGGCTGGGAGGCGCCCAGCGCGGCGGACCCCTTCAAGGACCGGCCGGACCTCAACATGAAAGAAACGCTGCGCAACTTCCGCAAGAAACTCGACGGCGTGTTCGCCACGAAGCGCAACATGTTCGACGCCGCCGGCGGCGCGGCGAAGATCCGGCAGGCGCAGAGCGAGATCGAGCGGGCGACGACGCCGGCCGCCCGCTTCAAGGTGGTGTCGGCCCTCATCCGCGGCGAGTCCGCCTCCGTCGACAACTCGGTGTCGCTCGTGTTCCACGAGACCGTGGTCGTCGGGCTCAACACGCTGAGCGCGATCGAGACGATGCTGCGGACGTTCCACCAGGAGCTGAAGTATATGGACCCGGTGATGATCGAGGGCGCGATTATGGATGCTTTCTTTCGGCGGAATGCGCTGGCTGCTGTCGCTGGCGCCCCCGCTGCTCCAATCACTGACCATGCCACCTTGATTGCCGTCATGAACTTAATGCGGTCGATTGGTGCTGTCCAGGTAACAGATGCAATTGGTTCAGTCGCGGGCACCCCGTTGCCTTCAGAGAACATTGCAGACGACCTCATCATGCGCAACTACATGCTGGGGGGTGCCGTTCTCATGGGCGCCCGGTCGCAGATTGATGCGCGCTTGGTGACTTCAAGCGCACATACTGGACGCATAATTTGCACAGAGGTTACTACTGCTGGCGCTCTTCACCTAGCAGCTGTAACTATTGGTGTACCAGAAATCCGAGCCTGGACAAGACAGCCCAGTTCTTTCACCGATGAGTTCATCCCTGCGAACGACGCGGCAACTTATGCGGCAATGGGGGGGGTTCCGGCTGGTGGGGTCGCAGCAATTTCAAGCCGGACACTTAGTGCACTCCGCGTGGTCGCGCGGTTGCTCACAAACTACCCTGAAATCATGTTTCGATTCCTCGAAGCTATGTTTGCGATCTCCAGCGACGGGCTCGTCGACGTGCATGTGTCGAAGGGCGGCGTCCGCGCCGACTTCTCGAAGCTGCAGTCGCTGGTCGAAGAGATCTTTGCCGACGTGAAGTACCACTTCGAGCTGCTGCGGCCCAGCATTTCTGCCGACATCGCCAAGCGGTTTAGCGACGTCGAAAACAAGGGCTCCATCGGCTGGGTCGACAAGAACTTAATCGACATTTACTTCCGCGGGCGCGATTTCGAAGACCCGGCGGCCATCCGCACCAACTCGCGCGAGGGGATCGAAAACTTGATTTCGAAGGTCTTCAAGAATTTGACGCGCAATACTGGTGTGAACTTTGCGGCCATCGACGATGCCGCGACCATCCGGGGCGCTGGCGCTCACGCGTGGACGAAAGCTGATTGGGATGGATTGGGGGCCGACGATAAGCTGTTCGGCTACGAGTGGTACGGCGCGACGTTCGCGCGCATCGGCTGGTATGACGCGCTGCGTAATGACTCTGGCATTGACGCGACGGCACCTATCGGTGCTTTAGCAGATGGCATAGATCCGTTCGGCGGTATGATTGCGATACGCCGCCCCGATAAAGCCACTGGGATCCGCTTTCATCCGCGTATTGCTGCTGCTGCTGCTGCAGCGCCTGCAGCAGCAGGCGCAGGCGCTGCAGGGAATGCAGATGCCAACATATTTGGTTTCTACGCGAGCGATGACCAGACGCTCCAGAATTCTTCGAGCAGTCTGATGTTCAACTTCAACCGGCTGGTCGCGCGCTACCTGCTCACGCTGATGGACTCGGCCGCCGGCAACAAGATTTACCTCAACTTGGTGAACGCGTTCGCCAACGGTGTCGCGAGCGCGTCGATCACGAACCCGGGCGCGTTCGCGCACCCGGATATTGTGGCGGGGGTGGTCGCCGGGGTCGCAGTCTTGGCCCCCGTTGCCTTCAATCGTCGTGGCGACCCCAAGGCGAACTCGATCTTGCTCGCATCGATCGCGTGGGCCCTGCAGCGCATCCGCAACGACTCGAACCCCTCAACAAATGTTGCCGATCACCTGGTCACGACGCTGACGGACGTGCCCCTCTACATCAAGGAGGCCATGCGGGCGAACCTGCCCAGTTTCGTGCGCTTGTTCGATTTGATTGCGAAAAAGTGCGACTTCGTCAAGCAGGTGATGCAGAAGACGAATGCGCTATCAAACCGGCCGAATGTGTATACAATGGCAGCAGCAGCAGCAGCAGGTGGTGCTGCTGGTGCTGGTGGTGCCGACAATGCTTTGATTTGGAACACGGCTGGTGCAGCAGCCGCCAACTTTATCGGTCCTGGCAACGCCACCTTCCCCGGTACCCTCAAAGCCACCTGCCTCGAGAAGCTCGACGCCGCTGGCAGCACCGCCGAAGAAGCCCGCGCCCTGCGCGTGCGCTTCGCGGCGATCTTCGACGCGATCGCGGGCGGCGCCCTCGCGCTCTCCGGCGCGGCGAGCGAGACCCTCAAGGAGCTCGGCGACAGCCCGGTCTACCTGCAGACGGGCGAGGGCTCGATCGAGCAGTACACGATGCGCTTCGGCAAGGCCCCGCTGATGCCGTTCTCGCTCGCGCTGTACATGCTGCGCAACAACGACGGCACAGCCGCCGCCGGCGTGCTCACCCCTAAAGACGGCAGCCCCATTACGCTCGCCTTCCCCCGCCACAGCATCGGCACGCCCAACTTCAAGATGATGTACGGCATGCGCGGCATCATCGCGCCCGCCAGCGCGGCCCCCCTCTCCTACGACCAGATGCCGGGCGTGCAGACGGCGCTCGCGATCTACAACGGCGCCCGCGCCCGCAGCGGCCGCGGCATCGTCGACCCCGCGCGCTACCTGCGGTTCGCGCAGGCGGCCGCGACGGCCATCCGCTGGATCACCGACGCGCGCTGCTACAAGGGCATGCTGAGCGCCGAGCGCACGATCCGCGAAGTCGTGCTTGTTGAGCCGGCAATAGCTGCAGCTGCATTTGCATTTGTCGATGTCGCTGCGATTGCGCCTTTGGCTGGCAATTCAGTTGCGGGGATTCCACAAGTTGCCGCAGCAGCCGCAGCTGCCGCAGTTGGTGCTGGTGGTGGTGGTGGTGGTGCTGCTGCTGCTGCTGTAGTAGTTGCAGCTGCAGTTGCTGGTTCTATGGGACAATCACTTGCCCGCCAGTATGCGTACACGGCCGACAACGGCATTTGGCTCGGCCGGGTCGCGCCGGCGAGCCGCACGGCCGCGTACGCGCTCGGCATCGACGTCCAGCTGGAGAACGTGCTCGGCGTCGTCGAGTCCTCCGACCAGGAAGACTCCGTCAACGACATCGCGAAGGCCATCGGCGCGGCCGCCAGCGACGACGTCGCCGGCCGCCGCCAGGCGCTGCAGATCCAGAACCTGGTCGACATGAACATCGTGCCGATCAACGTGCACGCGATGATGCGGGGCGTGCCGCTGGCGAACCTCTACAACTACGAGTACACGTTCGAGCAGTTCGCCTGCCAGATGATGGGCGAGCAGTACAAGGTGCTGAGCGACACCGCCACTTTGGCCAACCCGAAAAACACGACGCAAGCCTTCCTGCAGATGCTCGCGAACCCCTACCGGACCATCACCCCCGACTACTACGGCAGCGACTGCACCAACGCGGGCTCCGAGGGCTTCATCCACCGGATCTTCCGCGGCGACAACGGCCTCGGCATGGGGCGCCCGAAGTTCTTGTCGGACCAGCTGTTCAACAAGCCGCTGTTCGGGTCGGTGTACCAGTCTAGACACGATTGGGACGAGGCTGGGCCCGCTGTCGGCATCGGCAAGTCACGCGGGTACAACGTGGGGCTTGACCGCGCTAGCCCTGGGCGTGTACTGCGAGGAGTGCAAGAATCTATGGCGGTTCTCTACCATGAGTATATCTCAATAGTTGGCAATCCGGCCGGACTTGCGGTCATGCTAGCGCAAGCAGCCGCGCTGAAGGCGCAGATTCCTGCCCCATACGATGGTGTCGTTGCGGCCAACGCACACATTGTAACTCAACCACCTGTGCCATTAGCACACCCATTGCATATTGGAGCAATTGGTAAAGAAGCTGCTAACTGTGTTGTTGCGTTATTTGATTTGTACAATTACGTGGATCATTGTTTAGTTCGGTTGACAGATCCAGTGGTAGCTGCTAATGCTTTATTAATAGCTGCAATAAACGTCCAATCAGCATTAGCAGCTGCCACAGATCTTGCAAACATCCCACCGATTATGGTACAAGCTGTTCTGATCATTGATGACATTCCAGTCCCACAATCTTTAATTGATTCTGGTCTAGTTGCAGTTACACTTAAAGAAGATGTTGCATTCCAATTTATTGGGAGAGTGATGACTGCAACGATTGCGGATAGAGGGGCAGTACGTGCTGCTGCCATGGGACTGCGCGGTGCTGCCTATGCCGCAGTTGCGGCGCCACCGCGCGCAGTCGCCGGTTACTGGACTCCAGCTCTATTTGCACCCCGCTTGATGGAATTGGCACCGGTTATTGGGACCCACCGTGTACCAGATGCAATTGCTCAAATTATGTTAAGATTTGATGCCGCCAGTAACAGAATCGGAGCTGGGGGTGGCAATCTCCCTGCATTAGCTGCCGCCGCCTTAGTATTGGTAGCACCAGCTGGCGGCACTGATGTTAACAAAGGAGCTACTGTAGTAGAATCTGCAATTGAAGCCGTAGTTAATGCGCTTGCTAGAGGCCCATCAGACACAGTGTGGGCACAAAAGTTGATCAATACCTTCTACGGTAATCAGTCCATATTGGTAAGCTTATTATTGAAAGTTCCTAATTCAACAGCAGATGCTACTCCAGCACAAATTAGAACAAACCAAGCACAAATCGATGTGTTGGCAAGATTCGCTTCTGTACGCTTGGATACCGTTGGCATGAATAACGGTGTCGTTGTTGCCGTCGGGCGGAACAGACGTCTGTTCACAACAGATGGCCAGAATGGTGCCGGAGAAATGGACATTCCAGTACCACTATCAGCAGCGTTTATTAATGCACACAAACACCCAATTGCTCGTGTGGTTGCATTTGTACTCAATCGCTATATTGATTGCCCTGGCAGTGATGCGGCCAACACCGATCATGCGATAATGCGCATGGTGGGTTCATTAATCGAGCAAAGAGGTGCCGTCGGTAACGGCAACAACCAACAAAATGGTCCCTACGTAGATAACGCAGGTGATATTAGCCGTGCAGACGCCAACGCCTTTGTTACGGCACTAGATCGTATTGCTGCAAAACTGCGTATCGAGTATGTTGATAGCACAGGATTTGGCGCTGGTGCTCTAGTCCCAGTAGGTCCCTTAATCGCACCGATCGCAATCCCTCTTACTAGGCGTGACATGTTATTACCAGGCTTAGACGATGGGCCAAGATATACAGGTGAGCAACGCGCTCGCCCAGTGGGGGCCGCCTCGCTCACCTGGCTGGGCCCCGAAGTGCCGGCCGATGATGACACTTCGAACCCCAAGCGCACTCATGAGTACGACGCCATCCACAAGGTCTCGCTGGCCGGCGGCTCTATGGCCAAGCAGCGCCTGGAAGCCGTCGGCATCGCCCGCTTCAACACACACTTCGTGCGCGACATGTTCTTCATCTCGAACGTCAACCGCCTCGTGCGTTTGAAGCTCAACCGCGAGCTCACCCACAGCCGCAGCGTGCTGCGCGCGTCCCACCTCTCGGTGGCGCCCGAGCTGCTCGAGTACAACATGGACCCCTTCGGGCCCAACGCCGTCTTCGAGTCGCGCACGCGCGCGACCTACTCGGCCGACGACCGCGAATTTATTGGCCAAGCGCGCTACGACGACAGCGATGCCCGCACGCGCTCGACGATGTAAGCGTATTGCAGATTTAGTAAGAACCGTTGCCGCTCGCTGCGGTGAATTGCAATATTTGCGGCGAGCGGCAACTATACTATAGCGCTTTGATAAGCACTTTTTTTGTGTATTGGGGCCAATCTTGCCGCTCGCCGCGGCGGGGAGCGAATTGAATTTTGCGATTCACCGCGACACCAATTTTCAATTTCTTTGAAATTGGGAATTGAGGGCCAATCTGCTTTTAAAATAATGAAGCGGCGCGCGCGCGTCGCCGCCCCCGGCGCCGTCCGCGTCGAGCTGACCGGCGTCGTGATGGCGCCCGACCGCTTCGGGCGCATCCGCTTACTGGTCGTCGACGAATCGGCGGGCTTGCCGATTGTAAACAAGCCCGCCGCAAACGCGCTTGCAAACACTCGCACAAAAGACCTCACGGCCGCGCGGCTGCGGGCGGCCGGCGCCGCCGACGCCATTGTGGCGGCCGACGGCACCCGCGCGCCGGCGGCGCCCGACCGCGACGGCGCCTGGGGGGTGGTGTCGCTCGTGGCGCCGGCCGCCCACCGCGCGCACTGGATCGCGGTCGCCGGCAGCCTGCGCGGCGCCCGCGCCCGTGCCGAAGTTACGCTGCGGCGCTACGCGTTTATGGCGCCAGCTTCGCTTGCGAGCAAAGCGAAGCAAGCAATCGAAGAAGTCGATCGGTGCGGTGTCGCCCTCGATTTATGTATGCTTGAGGCCGAAAATACGGCCGGCGCCACTGCCGCAGGCGCCACCGCAGGCGCCACCGCAGGCGGCGCCACCGCAGGAGCCACTGCAGGCGCCACCGCAGGCGGCGCCACCGCAGGCGGCGCCACCGCAGGCGCCACTGCAGGCGCCACTGCAGGCGCCACCGCAGCCGGCGCCACCGCAGGAGCCACTGCAGCCACTGCACACCCATGAGTGCAGTTGGACCTTCTTCGTTTTTAGAGATAGAACGTATTTGGTACCTCTTAGAATATATCTCAATCTAAGTGATGGACCCCTACGATAGCCGCCTGGTGCCGGGCCCATTCGGGCAGGTCAACACAGGCGCTGTCTGCTACTTCAACAGCCTATGGCAGATGCTGATCGGATGCCCGGCCTTCGCCCGCGCCGTGCAGGCGACGCCCCTCGGCCCCGGCTCGTCGCGCACGGCCGTCGCCGTGCGCGAGTTCGTCGACAGCTATGTGGCGAGTGCGTTTGCGGCTGCAGCCGCAGGCGCAGCCACGGGCGCAGCCGCAGGCGCAGCCACGGGCGCAGCCGCAGGCGCAGCCGCGCCGCAAATCCCCCCGATGGGCACCTCTGCAGTCTTGCGGGCGCTCGTCGCCGACTTGGCCGAGCGGCGGCCGGCGGTGCGCTTCGGGGCCGGCCAGGAGAGCGCGTCCGAGGCGCTGGTGCTGCTGCTCGACATGATGGAGCCGCCGGCGGCCGACGCCGCCGGCGGCTGCGCGTCGGCGGCGGGCCCCTCCAGCCTGGTGGCGCAGGTGTTCCGCCACCGGTTCGCCTGCACGCTGCGCTGCCTCGAGTGCAAGAAAGACGTCTCGGTGCAGACCGACCACGCGATAAACTTCAACCTGTTCCACTTCGACGGCCTGCCCGGCGGCCCGCCGGCGACGCCCGAGGCGTTCTCGCGGGCGCTGCGCACGGTCGTCGAGCCGGTCACCGGCTACCGCTGCGCGAACTGCAAAGGCATCACGCGCGCCGCCCGCGTCTACTCGCTGAAGATGATCCCCGAGGTGCTCTTCTGCGCTTTTAATTTGTACGACCGGCTCGGCGGCCAGTTCGGCGGCCACTACGCGCGCTACTTCCCGCCGCGCGTGCGCATCCCGGCGGCGTCCGGCGGCGCCTACGAGTACCGGCTGGTCGGCCAGGTCGAGCACAGCGGCGGCCTCGGCGGCGGCCACTACTGGGCGCGCGGCCTGCGACAGAGCGCGGGCCGCGCAGCCCAAGAAGGCGTGTTCTCGCTCAACGACAACAGCGTGGCGCCGGCGGCGTTCGGCGCGTCGCCGAACACATACTTGGTGGTGTACCACTACGTCGGCGTGGTCGAAGAGTAAACTTCGCCGCGGCGGGGCGCCATTTCAATTTTCAATTTCTTTGAAATTGAAAATTGAGAAAACGATGCCATTTTTTGCAACTTCAATTTTGCCGCTCGCCGCGGCGGGGCGCCAAACAAATCCGTAAGCAAAAAATTGCAATTCACCGCGACCCCAATTCGAAGAATTGAAGGGGACAAATTTGTAAGCGAAAATGATGCCATTTTTTGCATTCCAATACAATAGAATGCAAAAAATGGCATCATTTTCGCTTACCGGCAAGTTTCGCGCCCCGCCGCGGCGAGCGGCAAAAATGGCATCGTTTTCTCAATTTTCAATTTCTTTGAAATTGGGAATTGAAATCGAAGAATTGCGGTCGCGGCGAGCGGCAATTGAGTTTTATGCCCCGCCGCGGCGAGCGGCATTTGAGCTGAGCTCATCGCCGATGAAGGCGACGAGCGCGCCCGCGTTCACCAGGAGTATCGGCGCCACCGCGGCCGCGCAGGCGGCCGCGCCGCCGGGCGCCCCCGCGGCCAGGTCGCGCAGGCGCGGCGCGGCGCGGCCGATCTCCGCCGCGTACTCGTAGGCGGCTGCCGCGGGGCCCGCGAGCCGCCCGAGCATGACTGCGCGCTGGTCGCGGTCGCTGGTCGCGTAGGCGCGGCACTGCGCGGCGGCCGCCGCGAGCGCCTCGGCGCACACGTGCATGCGCGCGCGGACGCCCAGCGCGGCGACGGCGGCCGCGGCCGCCGCACATTCAGTGGCCGCCGCCGGCGACACCGCGCGGCGCAGGATCGCCGGCAGCGGGACGGGCGCGGCAGCGGCGTGGGCCGCCGCCAGCGCGGCGGCCTCGGCCGGCCGCAGCGTGGGGCCGAGGCTGAGGGCGAGGGCGTCGGCGCACCAGCCGGCGCGCTGGAACTGCGAGGCGTAGAGCCGCTCCAGTGTGGCGGCAATAATTGCGAGCGCCGCCGAGTTCGAAAAGTTCGAGTCTTGGTCTTGCGACCCGGTCTTGGCGCGCTTTTGCGGCGTCTGCGGGGCATCCCCGGAATCGAAATCAGAGTCTTCGGCCGGCGCGCCGAACGCTGTGTCGATCGCGCCGGCGTCCGGGGGCGAGCCGGCGCCGCCGGCGCCCGCCGCGGCCGCCGCGAACGCAGCGGCGGCCCGCCGCCAGGCGGCGCCTTTAACCGAGCCGGCGGCCGCCAGGGCCGCGAGCGTGGCGCCGACGGCCGCGACGCGGTGGGGGCAATTATTGCTCATGTACTTTAATACTATACTTATACAAGCGTTAGGGCGAGATCAAAAATGAATTTCTGGGATTGCTGATACTATCGCTGAGTATTTCTATATGATCTCGCTCATTATTGTTATTAAACAGCTTGCTCTCCTCCTCGGCATTGAGGGCTCGCTGGAGGCCACCGAGGCCGCGGTGCGCGAGCGGTGCGCGGCCGAAGGCGTCACGCCGGAGGCCGTGCACCAAAAAATCGAGCAAGAGATCGAGAACACTAAGGCTGAGGCCAAGCGCACCCGCAACTGGGGCTACGGCGTCGACTGCAAGGGAAACCAGAGGCCGACGAGCGACAAGCCATACGTGCCATTTGCGACTAAAAGGGTTTGGGCCTCAGTGCGGTGCGCAGCTACCAACACGCGGATCCTCTTGGGGCCCCCGCCGGCTTGGCCGGCGTCGCTTGTAGTCCATGTTGTGGCGTCAAAGGTAGCGCTGCGCGTAAGTGCGGCTTGCCGCCCTTAAGAGCGGCGCCTGCTCGTCTTTTTTGATACTTGCCGAGGCAAGTATCAAAAAA
>Ga0214921_10008549_pt1 | contig 13241 bp, 12 predicted proteins | sample LL1505_MetaG_FD_177992 | JGI IMG/M metagenome (GOLD analysis project Ga0214921, IMG submission 177992) | Freshwater microbial communities from Lake Lanier, Atlanta, Georgia, United States - LL-1505 | ecosystem: Environmental > Aquatic > Freshwater > Lake | place: USA: Georgia | collected... | reverse complement strand
GCCAGTTGATGGCGAAATCCCAGAAGAGGATGGTGGCGACGAGCAGGATGCCGTCAGGGATGGAGCTGTAATCATCGGCCATCGCATTTTGCGCGGCGTCGGCGATCATCACGATCACCAGTACATCGGTGACACCAATGCCGCCGGTCTGGCGTCTCATGACGAAGCGGAGCATGAGGAACATTGCGAGGTAGACCAGCGTGCCGCGCACGAAGATTTCTAGCAATGGGGTATCGAGTTGGAAGAGGGTGCTCTAGTCTACAGTGTCGAACATACGGTGCCTTTATGATGGTATTTCTATGAGTGCTGGATTAAACCATATAAAAAATCGCATAGGGAGAATCGCATGCTGAAGGGCAAGACCGCCATCGTTACGGGTTCCACCTCAGGCATCGGCCTCGGCATCGCCGAAGCGCTGGCCAAAGAAGGGGTGAATATCGTGTTCAACGGCTTCGGTGACACGGCCGAGATCGAGAAACTGGTGGCGGATACCGGCACGAAGTTCGGGGTGAAGACGACGTACTCCCCCGCGGATATGAGTAAACCCGACGAGATTGCCCAAATGGTGGCAGATGCGGGGGCGGTGGATATCCTCGTGAACAATGCGGGCATCCAATACACGGCGGATATCACAGAGTTCCCGACGGAAAAATGGGACAGTATCATCTCCATCAACCTCAGTGCAACGTTCCATGCGATGAAAGCGGTGATTCCGGGTATGCGCACGCGCGGCTGGGGACGGATCATCAATATCGCCTCGGCGCATGGGCTGGTGGCGAGCGCCAACAAGGCGGCCTATGTGGCGGCGAAGCACGGAATCATCGGGCTTGGAAAAGTGGCGGCGCTGGAAAATGCGCAGAAGGGGATTACGGTGAATGCTATCTGCCCTGGCTGGGTGCTGACGCCGCTGGTGCAGAAACAGATCGACGATAACGCCGCAAAAAAAGGCATCAGCGCTGAGCAGGCCAAGGCCGAATTGCTGGCGGCGAAGGAGCCGACGATGCAGTTCTCGACACCGGAGCAATTGGGTGGGCTGGCAGTATTCTTATGCTCCGATGCCGCCTCGAACATGACGGGTGCCAGTTTGTCGCATGATGGCGGCTGGACGGTAGAATAATCATTTTTTGTCATTCCTGCCTTCGCGGGCATGACATGTAAGGGAAATGGATGGCCGCACGTAAAAAACCGCCCATGAAGATGCTAAACCTTGCCTTGCAGGGTGGTGGTGCGCATGGGGCGTTCACCTGGGGCGTGCTAGACCGGCTGCTTGAGGAAGAGGACGTGCAGATCGCGGCGGTGAGCGGCACCAGCGCTGGCGCAATGAATGCCGCCGTGATCGCGGATGGCTGGGTGGAAGGCGGGCGCGATGGCGCCAAACGTGAACTGGCGCGTTTCTGGAGTGAGATGAGCGGCGCCAGCAAACTACTCGAGCCATGGCTGATGACGCCCTTCGGCTCGGTGACCAAGATATTTGGCGTGGATCAGGGGGCGGTGTTCAGCTTCATGGATGCGCTGACGCGGACGTTCTCACCCTATGAACTGAACCCGATGAATTTGAATCCGCTGCGAGACGTGCTCGGTAAGATCATTAATTTCGAGCGCTTGCAGACCTGCGAGCATTTACAGATTTTTGTAACGGCTACTAATGTGGAGACCGGCCAGCCGCGCGTGTTCACGCGGGAAGAAATTACGATGGAGGCGTTGCTGGCTTCGGGCTGCCTGCCATTCATTTTTCAGGCGGTGGAGATTGACGGCGTGCCGTATTGGGATGGCGGTTATATGGGCAATCCGTCGATCTGGCCGCTTTATTATAACAGCCCATCGGGCGATGTACTGCTAGTGCAAATTAATCCGGTAATGCGCAAGGGCACGCCGAAGCGGGCGCTGGAGATCGTGAATCGGCTGAACGAGATCAGTTTCAATTCCAGCCTGATTTCCGAAATGCGCGCCATCGAGTTCGTGCGGCACCTGATCGATGCCGGCAAACTGGGCGAGCCGCAGTACCGGCATGTGAATATGCATATGATCGCGCCGCCCGATGGGCTTCATGAAATGACGGCCGACAGCAAAATGAATGCCTCATGGGAGTTTTTTACATTCCTGCACCAGTTGGGCCGTAACGAAACGGAAACATGGCTGAAAGCGAATAAAAAAATGATCGGGGTGGACTCGACCCTGGATATCGCTAAAACCTTCCTGACTAAACCCGCTCATGCGACGCGCACGGGCACCAACATTATAAAGAAGAAAGCCCATGCCTGAGATACTGTACGCGACTTTTATGGATAAACCTATCTGGATGTGGGCGGTGTTCGCCTCCATCGTGGTGGCGTTGTTGATCCTCGATCTCGGTGTGATCCACCGCAAGCCGGGCGCGCTGAGCGTGAAGCAAAGCCTTCGCATGAGCGCGTTCTATGTATTCATGGGCGTATCGTTCTCGGCGTTTGTATACTGGGCGCTGGGGGCGCAGGCAGCGAGCGACTACCTGACGGGATATATCGTCGAAGAAACGCTGAGCATGGACAATATTTTTGTCATGTCGCTGGTGTTTGCCTATTTCAAAATCCCGCGCGACCAGCAATATCGGGTGCTGTTCTATGGTATTATGGGTGTTGTGATCCTGCGAGGCATCATGATCGGCGTCGGCTCGGCACTGGTGCATAATTTTGAATGGATTCTCTACGTCTTTGGCATGTTCCTGGTATTTACGGGCATCAAGATGCTGTTTGCCTCGGACAGCGATCCCGATATCGGCAACAATATCGTACTCAAGATCATGCGCAAATTCATCCGCATGACGCCGGAACTGCATGGGCAGAAATTCTTCGTCAATAAAGCGGATGCACTAGGCCGCGTACGCCGCTATGCCACGCCGCTGTTCGGCGCGTTGCTGGTGATCGAGTTCGTCGACCTGATTTTCGCGGTCGATTCCATCCCGGCGATCTTTGCGATCACGGATGACGCATATATCGTCTACACTTCCAACATCTTCGCCATCCTTGGCCTGCGGGCGCTCTACTTCGCCCTTAGCGCGATGATCCACCGTTTCGAGTACTTGAAATACTCGCTGGCGCTGGTGCTGGTGTTTATCGGTAGCAAGATCTTTATTAAAGACCTGTTCGGTATGGATAAATTCCCCTCCAGTATTTCGCTTAGCATGACGCTGCTGATCCTCGGTGCCGGTATCGCCTATTCGCTGTACAAAACCAGTGGCCAGAAAGCCCCGGCAGCGATTACCGAAGCCAAGCCGAAGAAGAAGGCGCCGGCGAAGACAAAGAAAGTAGCACCAAAGAAGAAGTAGTGTTCCATCTCGTTTCCTGATGCGGGGTTAGCGATACTGACCTCACAACCACAGGAGGCGTTATGGCTACGGATATCGAACGCAAATATACGGGCACCAATTTCGTGGTGATTACGTTGATCGTGCTGCTGGTGGCTGTCGTCAGCTATCTGATCTTCGCCCAAGCCTCGGATGTGGCCGACGATAACCTTGGTAAGGTTCAAAAAGAATCGGCGCTGCGCTAAATAAGTCCAAAGCTCTTGAAAGAGTAATGGCCGCCATCGGTGATGATGACGTGGTCGTGCACGGTGATGCCGACAGTGGCAGTGGCCTCGACGATTTTTACGGTAATGTCGATATCGGCCTTGGAAGGCGTTGGATCGCCGCTGGGATGGTTATGCAGTAGGATAACGGCGGCGGCGCCGATTTCCAGCGCGCGTTTGACGATTTCGCGCGGGTAGACCGGGATGTGGTTGATGGTGCCGCGCTGCATGATTTCATCGGCGATCAGCGCTTGGCGGTTGTTCAGAAACAGCACGCGGAATTCCTCGATGCTGTTTTTGCCCATACTGAGTTTGCAGTAATCAAGCAGGGCGCTCCATGACTGGATGATGGGCTGGTCGCCGATCTCGCTTTTGACCAGCCGCCGGGCGGACACGCGCACGGTCTTCAGGGCCGCGATCACGGCTTCGCCTACCTCGTCCACCTGCACTAGTTCGTGCTCGGAGGCATAGAGTACCTTGTCGAAACTACCGAATTGCTTGAGCAGGCGCTTGGCCAGCGGCTTTACATCGCCCCGCGGGCGGGCCGAGAACAGGATCAGCTCCAGCAGTTCGTAATCCGGCAGGTTGTCGCCCCCAACATCAAGGAAACGGGCGCGCAACCGCGCGCGATGGCCTAAATAATGGGGATTTTCGTCGGTCATGCGCGAGGAAACCGTTGTTTTTCTGATACGTAGCGCGATAAGAGGGGAGTTGCAACTGCCGTTTCCGGGCGCGGATGGCTTGCAATATGGCGGTAACACACCTATAATGGCCAAGGATATAAAGTGATTTATAGCACCAAAAACAACAAAACCGAACTCGAAGGAACTCTAATGACTACCACGACTTCACGCATACAAAGCGTATGCGTCTTCTGCGGTGCCCAGAATGCGGTACCCAAACCCCATATCGATATGGCGCACGAATTCGGCGCTGATCTGGCAACCAATGGCATGCAACTGGTGTATGGTGGCGGCGATTGTGGCCTGATGGGCGCGGTGGCCAACGGCGCACTTACCGGCGGTGGCAAGGTGATCGGCGTATTCCCGCGCTCGCTCGGCCGGATCGAGGTCGAACATAAAGGCCTCAGCGAAATGCATTTCGTGGATTCGATGCATGAACGCAAACAGATCATGTACGACAATGCCGACACGTTCGTTATCCTGCCGGGTGGCTTCGGTACGCTTGATGAGATGTTCGAGGTGATTACCTGGCGCCAGATCAAGATCCATGAAAAACATGTCATCATCTATAACCATAACGGCTACTGGGACCACCTGATCGGCCTGATGGAACATATGATCGATATGGGCTTCGCCCGCCCGGAAACGCGGGGTTTCTACACCGTGGTGAACACCAAGGAAGCACTGTACGCGCTGCTGGGTATGAAAGCCGGTGCGAAAGTGCTGGAGTCTGCATAAATTCACAAAACTGTCATATTAAGGACGCTTCGCCCTGCTAGAATGCAAGGTGAAGGGTTTTTTCTATGGCCGATCTGGCAGAACGCAAGGATACGAAGCATATTCTCACTCAGCAGGAAACTGTTGCGCATGGAGATGTCGTGCCAGTGGTCCAGTCGGAATATCCCGCGAGTGGCGGCATTGATAAGCAGCATCTCCCGCTGCACGCAGGCGAATACTACGACAAAAACCGTCTGCTTTCCGCCGAAAATATAGCGGCCGTTCGTGATCACAATACGAAGGGCAATCTCAAATCCAATTTATGGAATGATATCGCCGGTTACCTGCGTTGGGCCTCGACGCTAACGCTGATGGGGTGTCTTGCGATTGTGGGCGGCAGTGTGGCTACAGCAGTGGGTGAGGGGGTTGCCGTCGCCAGTGCTGCTCCTGCCGTGGTGATGGCGGGTATTGCGGCTGGCCTTGGTTCCTCGGCGTTCCTGATCTGTCTGGGGATCGGTGTCGCATTGGCGGCTGCGACCATGCTGGCCTCCAACCATTCGCGAAAACTCTTCACGGAAAAATCCTTCGATGTGCAGGATTTTCAGATGCAACGGCAGGCAGCCCTTATTGGCAAATCGGTTGAGCACGCGGTCGACGATCCGCATCTGGCGGGTCACCAGACCAAGTGGACGAATAAATTCGAACCACGGGCAATGGCCGAGAACTGGGCACAGGCGGTGAAGGCTGAACCCGCTGCTGCAGAAACCGCGCGCGTTTAAGACACTGTTTTTCCCTTTTTACGTATGCTAAGCTTTCTCTATTCAGGGGGAAACTATGCGCAATGCCAATTCCGGATTCACCATGATGGAAATCGCCATCGTTCTGGCCATTATCGGCCTTGTCATCGGCGGCATCATGAGTGGCATGAATATGATGAAATCCAGCCGTTTGCGTGGGATTATCACCCAGGCGACCTCCTATACCAACGCCATGGAGCAATTCAAAGATCAGTACGGTGAGATGCCGGGCGATTTTACACAGGCGCAGCGCATCTGGGGTAAGGCGGATACCAGTAATGCGAACGTGGATGTGAGCTGTATCGCTGCTACGGCGGACTATTCAGCGACCTATTCTGGGCGGGCGACTTGCAACGGTAACGGTAACGGCCAGATATTAGGGAACGAAGCGTTCCGAGCATGGCAGCACATGGCAAATGCAGGATTGATCGAGGGTAATTACAGCGGCAAGAACGGTACGGGCGGGCAGTATCACGCCATGCCCGGCTACAACACGCCAGCCGGACCGCTTAAAAATAGCGTCTTTCACTACTTCTTGTATACTCACCTTGTTGACGATGCGACGCTTTTTGATGGGGACTACACCTATTCCCTAATCCTTGGTGAAAAGCATGGTTCATCCAATCCAGTCGTGAGCCTGTTAACGCCAAAGCAGCTATACGATATCGACGTGAAAACAGACGATGGGAAACCTGCCTACGGCTATGTGCGATCTATACGCGGCACATTCCTGAATACGACCGGCGGCAGATCCTGCGTTACCAAGGATGGGGTGGTAATGGCAACTGCAGCAGACTATGGACTCGACCCATTAACGGCAGAATATACGCGCGGGGATCCACGCGTGCTTTGCTATGCCATATTCATGTATGGGTTCGGGCTCGATAATCGTGCCCTGAATCGCTAATATTTTGCCTCGACGCGCCAGCATTCGCGCCATTTTATGCTGCGGCAGAAAAAAAATGAAAAAAGATGTTTTTTTCTGTTGACGGGGGAGGGCGCAATGCCTATACCCGCCATCCCAACGCGGACAACCCGCAGAGGGATTCCTGAAAAGGATCGAACGGAAACCCTGCTCCAGCAGCAGAAAAGTACGCTCTGTTAAATGAAATTGTGAATAGCGTTTAAGCGCAGGTGGGTGCGATGGAAATTTATACCATTCAAACCATACCTGCGAATCATGCAATAGTAATTTTTAACGAACGCAAGATAAGTACACATCATCGTAGTAAGTCCCTTGTGGCGATCGATGATGGTATGGTTTGTGTGAGTCCAATCAATTGATGGATCCTTCGGGATCCATAAGAATCAAAACATGAGAGTTTGATTCTGGCTCAGAACGAACGCTGGCGGCAGGCCTAACACATGCAAGTCGAACGATGTAGCAATACATAGTGGCGCACGGGTGAGTAACGCGTGGGAATGTACCATTTGGTGGGGAATAACTCCGGGAAACTGGAGCTAATACCGCATACGCCCTTCGGGGGAAAGATTTATCGCCAAATGATCAGCCCGCGTGAGATTAGATAGTTGGTGGGGTAATGGCCTACCAAGTCTACGATCTCTAGCTGGTCTTAGAGGATGACCAGCCACACTGGAACTGAGACACGGTCCAGACTCCTACGGGAGGCAGCAGTGGGGAATATTGGGCAATGGGCGAAAGCCTGACCCAGCCATGCCGCGTGAGTGATGAAGGCTCTAGGGTTGTAAAGCTCTTTCGCCGATGAAGATAATGACGGTAGTCGGAGAAGAAGCCCCGGCTAACTTCGTGCCAGCAGCCGCGGTAATACGAAGGGGGCTAGCGTTGTTCGGAATTACTGGGCGTAAAGCGAGCGTAGGTCGCTTGGCAAGTCAGTGGTGAAATCCCAGAGCTTAACTCTGGAACTGCCATTGAAACTGCTGGGCTAGAATCTCAGAGGGGATAGCGGAATTCCAAATGTAGGGGTGAAATCCGTAGATATTTGGAGGAACACCGGTGGCGAAGGCGGCTATCTGGATGAGTATTGACACTGAGGCTCGAAAGCGTGGGGATCAAACAGGATTAGATACCCTGGTAGTCCACGCTGTAAACGATGGATGTTAGTTGTTGGGGGGTTCCCTCTCAGTGACGTAGCTAACGCGTTAAACATCCCGCCTGGGGAGTACGGCCGCAAGGTTAAAACTCAAAGAAATTGACGGGGACCCGCACAAGCGGTGGAGCATGTGGTTTAATTCGAGGCAACGCGAAGAACCTTACCAGGCCTTGACATGGACAGTTTGGATTTCAGAGATGATTTCCTTCACCTCGGGTGGCTGTCACACAGGTGCTGCATGGCTGTCGTCAGCTCGTGTCGTGAGATGTTGGGTTAAGTCCCGCAACGAGCGCAACCCTCGTCCTTAGTTGCCATCAGGTAATGCTGGGAACTCTAAGGAAACTGCCCGTGATAAGCGGGAGGAAGGTGGGGACGACGTCAAGTCATCATGGCCCTTACGGCCTGGGCTACACACGTGCTACAATGGCATCGACAATGGGCAGCTAGTCCGCAAGGACGTGCGAATCCCCAAACGATGTCTCAGTTCGGATTGTCCTCTGCAACTCGAGGGCATGAAGCTGGAATCGCTAGTAATCGTAGATCAGCATGCTACGGTGAATACGTTCCCGGGTCTTGTACACACCGCCCGTCACACCATGGGAGTTGTTTCTGCCTTAAGCAGGTGAGCCAATCTGGCAGCCTACCACGGCAGGGATGATGACTGGGGTGAAGTCGTAACAAGGTAGCCGTAGGGGAACCTGCGGCTGGATTACCTCCTTTCTAAGGATCGAACCAGATCAATGATCGCCGACAATGATGTCGGCCATTTCCGGTTCTCACACCTTACATATTCTATTGCACTCATCTGCGCTTAACCGCTTTCACAAGCGATATCCTTTTCAAGGAACAAGAATAACCATCAAGGTTAGCAACAGAAAAAGCCCCAGACTCCCGTCTGGGGCTTTTTTTGTACTTAAGGCTGTAAATAGCGGTGGATTTTTTCTATTATTAATACAATCTTAAGGCTTGTGGGACATAATTATATAAAATATTCCCCATTCCTTCGGAGCCGATGGCCGACGACAAAACAGAAGCAACAGTAGCACGTATCGGCGAAGCCAGCCCGGCCGCGCAGGCTTATGCGGACGCAATTCTCAATAACGTGCAGGCGAACCTGGAAGAAGCTATTCGCCAATTGCCCTTCACCGAACAGGCCGCCGCCCGTGAAATGCTCACGCAAGCCATGAGCAGCGCGCGCGCCGATGTGGCCAAAGCCGGTCCGAATGCATTGAATGTGGCTCTGAAAGCCCATGCGGAAGTGACGCGTGTGGTGGGCGCCAGCATCGTGAGCGCCGAAGCGCGGGCCGCTTTCGGCGCTGCACTTTACCTCGATAAAGTGGATACGGTGTTGAACGAGCAGGAACGCCTAACATTGCGCCGCGATATCGCGGCGATGATGGCGGAAGACGAGATCTTCGGCGCGCTGAGCAAGGATGTGCAGGCGGAGCTGACGGAATCGGCCGCCAAGTTCGTGGAGACGACGCCGGAGTTGGCGAAGCAGGCGCAATTCCAGCAGGCGAACGCGGAAGCGACGAACGATGCGCGCGGCCAGATGCGCAAAGCGGGTGAAGATTTCCGCGCCCTCAAGGATAGTCCGGAGATGGCGCCGTTTCATGATCGCCTGGAAGCCGTCGAAAAAATGCGCATGAAACGCATGACGCAGCCGATGGTGGATCTGATGGCGGCGCGTGAGGTGGGTACCATCACCAACGAACAGTTCGTGGCGGGCATGGAGAGCGAAACCAAGCACATGACCGAGGAACGTGCCAAAATGCTGGGCTGGAAGCGCAAGCAAATGGCGCGCGAGCATCCGGAAATGGCGACGGCGTTCGATACGTATATGAAGGATCATGGGCTGACGCCGGAAACCTATCGTCCGCTCAGTCGTGATGAAATGCCGCAAGTGAAGGCTGCCTATCAACATCGCAAGGATCTCGGTGGCGACTTCTCCAAACTCAGCAAAGAAGACCAGATACTTATCGCACGGGCCGAAATGGATTCTAATGTGCGTGCGGGGAACGAAATTCGCAACGTCACCGATGCCATTGTTAAGGGCCGCAGTAACAGGCTGCAGCAGGAGCTCACCGGCAAGACCCCTCAAGAACGTGTAGATTATATGATGGATAAGGGGATGATCGACTGGCGCGTGAAGGACGAAGCGCTCGCCATGTTCAAGGCCTATCATGGCAAGGATGATGAGTTGTTCAAAAGCAACCAACGGGATCTGGGTAGGGCGATCCGCGCTTTGGACACGGATGCCCGGTCGGCGGAAGAATCGGTGAACCGTATCGTCGAAAGCACCAAATTCAGTAATGAGATCAAGGACCTTGTCGATAGCCTGACGGAAAAGGGCTGGGCGAAATATGTGTCCGCCGATGGTAGCCGTACCTTCGATAAGGACGGCGACAGCAAGGTCGAGATGAATGAGATCAAGGAAGTGCTGCGCAAGAACGGGGTGACCCGCCTTGACAAGATCGATAAAGATAAAGACGGCGAATTGAGCCGCGACGAACTCGTACAGGCGTTAACGCCAATCGTCCAGAAAGAGGGTGCGAAGATCAGGTAAACCAACGCATGGCGCTGGACCTGTCATCAAACTGTCATATTTCCATGGTAATCTCGGAAGTGAATCATTGTCATTAATCACGGTTCCATGGCCAATGTAGAAGCCGCAGTTCAACCCCTTCCCACGCCGTCAGCGATTACTGCTGGCTTGGCCAAGCCGCAGGCTGAGTGCGATCCTGCGTGGGTAACATTGCTTCCTGCGTTCGAAGAGACCCAAGAAAAACTGTTAGCAGTATCTGATACCGGCTCGGATCGTGAGCTAGTGCTTTCCGCGCTGGATCAGGCAAAGGATATTTTGGAAAGCATGGGCGATGACCCCGTGAATCAGAGCCTCGCGCGCGCAATGCTACGCGATGTGCAGTCGGTACATGATGCGGTGAAAACGTCGCGCGGGCCGATTCCGCGCAGCATGCTGCAACGCGTGAATGGTTGCCTCGCCGATGTAAGCCGTGCGGCTGTCGAAGCCTCGACGAAGATCGCACGGGCGCACGCCGCTGAAAAAGCCTGCATCGCCGACGCGGCGGACGACGCGGCGAAAGCCAAACCAACCTTGCTACAGCAGATGGTGGAAAATCCGGTGAAAGCGGTCACGGCGCTGATGGGTGTAAGTGAAAAGAAAGAAGCGGCGCCGATCACCGCTCTGCGCCCCGAACTGGATGAGCGCGACGTGAAGCCCGGCAAGATAATCGATCCGAAGGAAGTGGCGGCGGCCCGTGCTGACCTGGACAAGGCCAAGAAATCGGGTGCTGGATACCGTGAAGTGAACGCGGCAGCCCGCCGAGTAGCGCGTGCGGAATCGGGAGGCGATCTGAAGAAGGAAGATCGCAAAGAAGAAATGATCCGTAACACCGCGTCGGCGGAACGGCTGGTGGTATTGGATAAGCCGATCGAGAGCGCCACTGCCATAACGGAAGCAACTAGTCGTAACGCCATGGACAAGTTACATGAAAGCGGTGTCGCGGGATATTTGAAGCGGGGCTTAATGCCGAAGGAACTAGTGAGATACTTCGACCTGAACGGCGACGGGAAAGTTGAATTCCGAGAATTCGACCGGGTGCGTCGCGACGGTGCGGATATGTCGTACCAACAGGTGGCTGCGCTGGATGGTAAAAAAGGCTGGTTTGATGCGCGTACGATCACGGAAGAAGAATTCCTGAAAGCGGCGCGGGCTATGGCATCGCTCTCGGCGATCACGTCACAGGAAATGGGGCGTATCACCGCCCAGAACAAGAATAATCGCCTGATCAACCAGAATGGCGATGGTGAGATCACCATCAACGAAATCCGGGTGGCGCTGAACCGTGCGGGTATGACGGTACAGTCGTCTGATACCAATCATAATGGCAAACTGGAAGGGGCGGAGGTCGATCTGGCGCTGCTGAAAGTGGAACTGGGATCGCGCCTGCAAAAGGGTAAGGATATCAATCCCGCGATGGATAGGGATGGTAACGGCCATGTGAGTATGGGCGAGGCCATCGCTGGCCTCAAATCCAAAGGCATCACCCGCGCTGACCAGATCGATACGGATGGCGAGTTTAGGGCCGCCATGGCCAGCCCTGCTGCGGCCAAGCCAGTGGTCGGCAAACCCGGTCACACGAAGAAATAGCATTCCCTTTTGGCCCGTGCTGGTGTAGTAGGCGGGCCATGCAACAGCACGAAAACGCCTTGAATATCATCAAGCATGTGGACTTAGACCCGCCGAACGGCACGAACAAGGTGCTGATGCATAGCTGCTGCGCGCCCTGCGCGGGGGAGCTGATGGAGCAGATGCTGGTGAACGGCATCGACATGACGATCTTTTTCTACAATCCGAATATCCATCCGCTGAAGGAATACGAAATCCGTAAGAACGAGAATATCCGTTACGCCGAGAAGATGGGGATTCCGTTCGTGGATGCGGACTACGACGTGCAGGAATGGTTCGCCCGCGCCAAGGGTATGGAAAAAGACCCAGAGCGCGGCCGACGCTGCACCATGTGCTTTGACATGCGGTTCATGCGCACGGCGCTGTATGCGCATGAGCATGGGTTCCCGGTGATCACCAGCTCGCTGGGTATCTCGCGCTGGAAGAACATGGATCAGATCAACGATTGCGGCATCCGCGCCGCGGCACCGTATGAAGGGATGACCTACTGGGACTACAACTGGCGCCAGAAGGGCGGTGGCGCGCGTATGTACGAGATCGCCAAGCGCGAGGAATTCTACGCCCAGCAATATTGCGGCTGCATCTATTCACTCCGCGATACCAACGACTGGCGGACCAGCAAAGGCCGCGAGAAAATCGTGATCGGGGAAACCTGGTACGAAGAGAAACTGAATTAGCTAGCGCTAGTATTCCCGCGGGTGTCTGTTGTCCCGACCTTGGCCTTGTTTTTTGGCCATGCGGGTGCGTTCGATCTCTACTGCTGAATCCACGATTTTGGTGACATCGTTCTCGGTATAGGTAACGCCTATCTTGCTTAAGAGATCCCGAACGCTCTCTTGCGCCAAATCGTAGCGTTCGGCATTACGGCCCCGTGTGGTGAAAGCGCGGCCTTTTAGTAAGCCACTACCCATGGATTGGAGTGCACCCAGGTCCAGTTTTTCCAAAGCGCTTTCAATCGCCCTGGCTTCAAGGGGATTATTGCTGAAGCTTGTGGCCAGAGGCACGGCGGCGTCGATCGCCTCATCCGAGATATTCGTATGCAGCGTCCGGCGTAAAATTTTTGCCTCGGCGCGCATATCTTTAGCGACTTTTTCGTAAGTCTCATCGCGACTTTTCCCAGCGGCATCCTGTATCTCACGTTCTGTGGCGGGTCGTGTAATGACTAAGGGGACTTGCATGACTTGCGCCGATGCATCGAGGGGGGAATGGAACGAGCCTT
>Ga0214921_10008548_pt1 | contig 13241 bp, 13 predicted proteins | sample LL1505_MetaG_FD_177992 | JGI IMG/M metagenome (GOLD analysis project Ga0214921, IMG submission 177992) | Freshwater microbial communities from Lake Lanier, Atlanta, Georgia, United States - LL-1505 | ecosystem: Environmental > Aquatic > Freshwater > Lake | place: USA: Georgia | collected... | reverse complement strand
GCTGGTGGCCCTTCGCAGAGTGGACTGGTTGGAGAGAATCGTTGGTTAAGGTTAGAGCGGGTTGAGCCTGACTTTATCCAAGACGGTGACATGACGATCGTTATCACCGGCCGGCCGTTTGCTCAGGGCGGGGACGTTGAGTCAACGGAGTATGTGTTCGGGCCGAATACTGGCAAGGTAGACATGAGAGAGCAGCGCCGGGAGTTGAGGATTCGATTTCGCTCTAACGTCGCCGGTGGAAATTATCAGTTGGGACGAGTTCTTCTGAGCGCAGCATTCGGTGACGTGAGGCCGTACTAATGGCCGCAGGACAACCGTTAGTTTACGACCCGCGATATCATACGTTTGAGTCTTGGGCTGCGTTGATGTGTGAGCAGTACGCTGCGCAGCAGTTAGAGATTCCGACTCAGTTCACAGACTGGAAGGGTTGGGGCAACGGCATCAAGGCAATTGATGTTTTCACCAACGAAGCCATTCCGAGCACAGACAACTTTGACAACTGGTTTGATTGGGCAGCGGCCCTACTCGGAACAGTAAATCCCGCGACAGATTGACATGGCCAATTACTACAACACCGTTGGTTATGAGATAGCTCAGAACGCTCTGCGGGGTCAGGGAATTGATCCGTCTGGAATGGACGAAGCTGGATTGATTGCTGGACTTCAGCAAATATTCCCAAACGAGCAATTCAAGATTTCCGGGTATGTTGCGCCTAACTCATTGGCAATAGCTCAAGCTACTGCATATATGAGTCCGGAGCAGAAGGCTGCCATAGCAACCGAGCAGGCTCAAAACATTCAAACCCCAATTAACAACACGTTGTCTGGGGCAAACACTGTGGGTGCCTTGCCTGCGGCGCAACCGGTAGCGCAGACAGCAGCAGCCGACATCTCGCAAGCCGTCAATGCCTTTGCGGCACCTGCCAAACAAAATGCTGCAACAACATCCGCGGCAACAACTGATTGGAACACTGATCCGACTGTAGATAAAGTTGCCGGGATGCCTAAATGGGATCCAAAAAAGTACGCAAATTATGATGCCTACATTGCTGACGTAAATTCTTACGTTAACAGCAACTTGCCCAAAGATGCAAACGGACAATACCAACAATGGAATGCGCCGGCTTCAGAAACATTCACAAGCAACTACGATCCTCAGTCTTATGAATATCAGATGTCTCAAGCCGCTGCGCCGGCATATGATTCAAGGACTGCTCTTGAACGGGCGCTGTATGACGTATCCAACTTAAATGGCGTCACCAATACACAAACCTCATACGTTGCAAGTCAGCTTGGTGACACAAGAAATGACGCTGTCAATAAAATTGCTCGCGGATTTGTTGAGCGCGGAGTTAACGATGTAGAGAACATTGCTGTCCGACAGAATGCCGCAGGAGAACAAGAGTTCTACAACAAGGCTACTGGCGCAGCATTTGATCCAAATAGGATTGGTGTATTGCCTGTTTACACGCCAGATTATCAGAAGGCCGGGGATGTATTTTATAGTTTAACTCTGGGTCCGGATGGAAATCCCACATTTAAAGAAGAGTGGAGCCCGGCGTCTCATGGGTTCCTTAATGACAATCCGATTGGCCAAGCCATCATGGCAATTGGATCTGTCATCCCCGCGACGGCTCCAATCTTTGCTGCGATAAGAACCGCTCAAGCAATATCAAGGGGCGATCCATTAGGGACCGCTATTAACGCAATTTCTGCTGGCCTTCCGTCTGCTATCTCTAACCCCGGTGTTGATGTTGTTGGATCTGACTGGGCAACTTCGGGGGCAGGAACAGCAGCAGCAACAGTGCCTGCAGATATTGCGGCACAGAATTCAATAAATTCTCTCAGAAATGTACAGACCGCACTCGGGGCAGTGCAGGCAGCGTCAACTGGCAACCTTCCTGCCGCGGTGCTGCAACTTTCTAACTTAGGCGGCGGAGTCGGAAATACACCGATAGGCAACACCGGTCTCACCATTTCGGATGCCGGCAGGTTTGTGTCTATTGGGGCCAATGTTGCAAATGGCCAATACGGCACTGCAGCGATGACGCTTGCTCCGTACTTAAACAGTCCCATTACTGCGTTGTCAGGCGCTGCGTTCAACCTCAATGAAGCAATCAAGTCCGGAAATATTCCTGCAATTGTAAATGCCGGTGATGCGTTTAGAAGAACTGCCGCAGTAGTCACCGGCGCAACAACAACTCCTGCCCCGATTGTTGACGGAACAAAGACCGGAGGAACTTCCAATCTTACGTTGACTGGTGACGCTGGCGCTGACGCAATCCTAGCGGCTTCCCAAGAAGTTGGCCAAGGACTTGGAAGCGGCACGCAAGTTGCCGGGGTAAATAATAATACGAATGACGCTTCTGTAACTGATTACCGCCAATTGCCACAAAGACCGTCACAAATGACGGATGAAGCACTACGAAAATATTTTACTACAGAAGACGATCCAGATCACATTCCAAGTTCAGAATTGTCTGTAACCGATCTTGCAGATTTGATTGCTGAGTATGACAGACGATTTCCACCTACAAATAGTCAAGTAACATCTGGAGAAGGCGCAGGGTCTGGAACCGTAGGCCAAGGAGCCAAGGAAGCTGACGATCCGAAACTTATACAACTGATTGCGGTGGCAGGGTTAAATGCAGAAGGAACAGCACTAGCAAATACAGGATCTCCTGCCGCCAAACTGTCTTCATTGCTTGGTTCTACCCACGGTGCAATCAAAGGTCCAGAAGATTTTCCTCCGGGGTTTTTTGTTGGAACTGTATTTGATACACCGGAACAACAAAATCAATTTCTAATTTACTTTGAAAACGCAAACGTCCCGGAGGATCAAAAGCAAAAAATTCAAGACCAATTAAAAGATATAAGAAACGCCAAAGTATTTGAACCAAGGGTTGCTGAAACAACAAATTCTGTTGTACAAAACAATACTCAGACAACGCTTCCTGTCACAACGGCCAAGACTGCCGAACAGATTGCCAAGGAGACAAGGGATAACAACAGTAGCAAGGTTGCAGCCCGTGCTAGTGAATTGATTAATGGCGGAGCAAGTGTTAGTTCGGCTTTGTCGCAGGCAGCATCTGAAAGTGGGCTGACTAGCGCTGACTACGATCCGCCGTCTTGGGCATCTTCAAGTTCTAGTGCTGCTGCAAGCGATGCGTCAAACAATACTGCTATATTAGGCAGCGGAGCGGCAAGTAATTCGTCATCTCAAGTGGAGTCTGATGCCTATAAGTTTATTGCTTCGGGCGCTTCTCCTTCGGATGCTTGGACGAGGGCTTTAGCTCAAAACGGCCTTAAGGAATCTGATTTAACTCGGCCGAACTGGGCTGTGCCCGGAATGGGCGCTCCGGGCGAAAGCGCAAATATTATCTTGTCAAACTTGCCGGGGGCTACTGCTGGCCCACCCAAACCTAGTGGTCCGTCTGGCGGGGATTCTGGATCATCTTCTGGAAGCACTAAAGGGTCAACTCAGGGTAGTACTTCAGGATCAACACAAGGAAGCACTACCGGTTCCACTCAAGGAAGCGCGACTGGTTCAACGACTGGCAGCACTACGGGATCAGCGCAAGGAAGTACCGTTGGGTCGACGCAGGGTAGTACCACAGGTTCCACGCAAGGAAGCACCGCCGGGTCTACCCAAGGAAGTACGACGGGAAGCACTATTGGATCAACCCAAGGAAGTACCTCTGGCTCCACTCAGGGTAGTACGGCAGGTTCAACCCAAGGTAGTACAACTGGATCTACAACCGGATCTACTCAGGGAAGCACAACTGGGTCGACAACAGGCACTACAACTGGGTCAACTCAAGGTAGCACTTCCGGTTCGACAACGGGTTCTACAACAGGAACTACTGCGGGAACTGGAACAGGGACGGGAACTGGAACTGGAACTGGAACTGGAACTGGTACTGGAACTGGAACTGGAACAGGGACGGGAACTGGAACAGGGACGGGAACTGGAACAGGGACGGGAACTGGAACAGGGACGGGAACTGGTGGCGGTTCTGAAAGTGCACGTCTTATATTGTCTGGTGATGGTGCACAAAACAATCCTGAGAGTGTGCGACTTATTTTGTCCGGTGAAGGGGCGCAAAAAAATCCTGAAAGTGTAAAACTTATTTTGTCCGGAGAGGGCACGGGAACCGGCACTGGAACCGGCACTGGAACCGGCACTGGGACAGGAACAGGAACAGGAACAGGAACAGGAACAGGGACAGGAACAGGGACAGGAACGGGAACAGGCACCGGTACAGGAACTGGAACTGGGACTGGGACGGGAACTGGAACGGGAACTGGGACGGGAACTGGAACGGGAACAGGTACTGGGACTGGGACGGGAACTGGAACGGGAACGGGAACGGGAACTGGAACGGGAACTGGAACGGGAACTGGAACTGGGACTGGGACGGGAACTGGAACGGGAACGGGAACGGGAACTGGAACGGGAACTGGAACTGGAACTGGAACTGGTACTGGAACTGGTACTGGGACTGGAACTGGAACAGGTACTGGAACAGGAGCGGGATCAATACCCGCTCCAACTGCTCCAACCACGCCAACCACCAGACCCCCGAGCACCCCGGGAGCTATTCTGACGGCAGACTCTTCTACGCCTGCAGCCGCAGAAGAAAAGATTCCTACCTTTAAGGTTGGAGATCTGGGAAAATACTTAAGCCCATTGGCTGCTTATCAAGCAATGGTCCAGCAGATGTACAACACCGCGATGGATGAGAAGGCTCGTCAGGAAAAGCCTAAAAAGGAAAAGGACTTGGAAAACGACACATCCTTCTGGGGTTACGGTCAAGAAAAGCCGATTGAGTCAATTTTTGACACAGACTTTTTGAATCCACCTGAGATCAAGGCTGCGACCGGTGGTTCGATTGCGGCACTGATGGCTGCAGGCGGGGCTCAAAGAACTGGAATTGGTAGTACCGCTTTGGTGCCTCATTCGGGTAAAATGAGGGTTGACTTCCGCCGCGGAGATGCTGTAACGGGTCCGGGGGATGGACAGTCTGATGATATTCCTGCCATGCTAGCGGATGGCGAGTTTGTGTTCCCGGCGGATGTAGTCTCGGCGTTAGGTAACGGATCAACGAAGGCCGGATCGGATAAGTTGTACGAAATGATGCACTCGATTCGAGCACGAGCAAGGAAGGCGCACCCGAAGTCGCTGCCTCCACCGGCAAAGTCACCTCTTGAATACCTGCGGGGTAAGAAATGAGCACGATATTCGAGGGGCAACCGCTCCCTAACGTAACGACAACAACGACAGACGCTGCGCCGTCATGGTTTACTAATGCGGTGACTCCTGCGTCAACCGCAGCAGTAACGCAGATGGCAAAAACAGCCGCAACAGGTTTGGCTGCGCTCGATCCGTTACAGCAAGCCGGATACGCAGCAACGCCGAGGGCGGCATCATCGTATATGCCGGGTCTGACGGCGGCAGAGCAGACCGCCAGCAGCGCTGCCAACGCAATGAATCCGACTGATGTACTTAGCTACATCAACCCGTACATTACGAGCGTCAACAACGAGCAGGCTCGGTTAGCCAACCAGAACTTCCAACGAAATGTTCTGCCGGGTCTTACCGGGGCGTTTGTAGGGACTGGGAACCTTGGAGGCCAGCGCTATGCGAGCGCCCTAGGACAGACCGGGGCGGAGTTCCAAGCCAACCTAACGGGTCAGCAAAACAAGTCGCTTGCAGAAGCCTACAAGACCGCTTTGGATGCCGCTTACAACAAAGGCCAGCTACAAAATACGGTTGCTCAGACGCAGGGTACATTGGCAGGTAAAGAGCAGGAACTTGGATTGAAGGGTGCGAGCGCACTGACGGCTGCAGGCGCTGCGCAGCAGCAGTACGAGCAGGCCAAACTCGACTATCCGATGACGAATGCAATCAACTCGTTGAAGTTCTTGACTGGACTGCCGGTTCCGACAACAAAGACTGTTGTCGGTCCGGGAACTGCGGGTCAATACAGTCAGTCTCCGTTGAACCAATTGATTGGTATTGGGAGCCTTGTTGGTGCTACTGTGGCAGGAGGAGGGGCCGGAGCAACGGGATCAACCGGAGCAAATCTTCGTAATCTCTGGAATTTTGTCAGAGGGCCTCAATCCACATTTACTCTTGACCCATCAGAATATACCGGCGGAACCAACCAAGCCGGTACACCGCTGTATTTTGATAGAGAGACTTTCAACTACTACGATCCGACTGGTAAGAAAGTTGATGTTGAGTGGGGTGTTTAATGGCTGAGAAGACCGCCCTTCCTTCGTCTCTATATGCCTTCGGTGAGGGCGAGGAGAGCGCACAAGCAAACCAGCGCTATCAGGATGCCTACAATCAACTGATTGCCGCGGTTGAGAAGCGCAGCCGTCCACAGTTCTTCGATCCGACTCTTCTAGCGATCTCGCAGGCTTTCCTCGGGCCAACAAAAACTGGAAGTTTCGGTGAAGCCGCTGGGATTGCTGCGGGTAACGTAGCCAAGGCTCAAGAGACGCAGCAGACACGGGAAGAAGAACTCGCCAGAATGAGGCTTGAGCTTGCGGGGATGGGTGTTGAGCGTGCTCGTCAGCAATGGATTGCTAAGGGCTACAACGACCTCGGGCCAGTTGCTGGGCAACCAACAGGGGCAAAGGTTCCATCGGCACCTCAAGCGGGTGCTGAAGAAGCGCCGGCCAAAGAAGAAGACATTCAAGTATCAACGTCTCCAGTATTTAAGATTGGTACTGCGAACCCGGTTGACGAAGCCGCGATTATTCAAAAGTATCGCGCAGCCGGCAAACCAGTTTCTGACGCTCGGCTAGAAATTGCGGAAGAAAAACGCAAACGAATAGTTGAAAAAGAAGGTTATCTTTACAACGGCAACACCGGTGAGATCACCATCATCCCAACGGGGACGTTAGCGGAAACGAACATTCCCGGCAAAGGAATTTATAAAGTTCCAATCGGTGTCAAGCACGTTCTTGAGATGTTGGAGAACACTAACCCGAGTGCCTATTGGAAGATGGCGGATCGGGTTATTGCGGGTCCTGCTCGGGTTGAGTCTGCGGCAGTACCGACTCCGGCAATGCAAGTCCGTCCTTACTCAATCGAGGCTCAAGAAGCCGCGGCTCTTTCAGCACCACCTGTTGCGCGTCCTGTTCCACAACCCGCGGCGCAGCTACCAACACAACCCCAAGCGCAACCTTCAGCGCCCGTTCAACGGCCGGCGGTTACTTCTGCTGCGCCGTCTTTCGTCTCGGCCGCACCACCAGCAGGACGGTTAAGCCAAGAGCAGGCAGTAGAACGAGAGGCACAACTAAAGCAGCAAAGAGACCTTGAGCTTGAAAGAGCCAAGGCACGGATTGCTGCAGTAGAGGGCGCTGAGGCCAAGCGTCAGGAGACGATCGGATCAGAGCGCGGCAAACTAGCGGTGGCTGAGGAACAAAAGTTTGCCATGAACGCCGAAAACGCTGGAAAGTTGTTTACTGCGGCGGACACGGTTGTAAATTCAGTTCGGAAGAGTCCTGATTACTTTGGCGTGTTTAATAAGCCGGGTATTTTGAACGCGATCGGAGCCACTTTGGCGGAAGTAGGGAAACCGGGTGGAAAGTTCACAATTGTTGATGTTGAGCAGAAGGTGCTCCAGTCAATGCCGGGGACTACAAAGGAAAACCTTCGAGACCGTGAGTTAGCGGCGTCTGCTCTTGCTGAAATTGAACTTGGATACACTCAGAATTACTTGGCCAAGCAGGGTGCTGTTACCGAGGGTGAGCGTAAGATTGTTCGGGCAATCCCCGGAGGGTTGAGCAGTTCGCCTAAGTTCTTGGAAATAAAGAGCAAATTGATCCGTGAACGTGCGCAGTACGACATGGATTTAAATACTGCGTACACGGAATATTTGCGTGCCAAGCCTAATGGTGACGCTATAGACTTCAAGCGCAACTCGCCGTTGTACAAAGAAATTCATGGGGCTTTCGAGCGAAAGACCGCGGAGTTGGCTGAAACAATTCCTGCGTTACCAACCAAAGAACGTAAGCCTGCGCCGCAGGGTAATCAGGCAATTGATTACGCAGAGTCCCTTCGGAAAAGGATGCAGCAATGACCAAAGAGCAGGCAGCCCAGTGGCTTTTTGATCACCAGTCTGAAGAGGGCTCTCCGGAATTCAACAAAGTTCTGCAGACGTACATTCTGCTTGCGGACAAGGATCCTCTGAAGGCTGCGAAGGCTGAGTACGATCGGATCAACAAAGAGCCAAAGAGCGAAGAGAATCTTCGCGCTCTTGACAGGTTGCGCACGAAGATTGAAGAGGCTGGCGGTCAGGCTCCGCTTAGTGAGGCCCCGCTAGTGACGCAGGGTGAATCACCTGTTGAATCTCCTGTTGAATCACCGCCCAAAGATAGTGGACTTTCTTCTCAGGAAGAGTTCAACGAGTATCTTCAGGAAGCCCGTAAGGCTCAATTGGTTGGTGGCGCTGCTGGAGCCCTGCGGTATGCTCCTAATGTTGTTGGAGCGGTTGCTGGACCTACACTGAGGTCACTTAGCCAATCGGCAGAAGAGGGCCGTATGCGTGCCCGTCCTCCCGCTATTCGACCATCTGGATTGCCTCAGCCAACAGTTGTTGATGTAACGCCGACCCCTCTAAATCCAACCGGAGTTCAAGTTGGAAGTCAGGCCGCCGGCCGAGTAATTACTGATCCACGCGCTCCGGTTCAGCCAACGATGGATCAAGTAACCCGTCAGATGCAGGGAACCATCAAGGAACCCGGAACGTCAATGGCCACTACTGGCAGGGCATCGCAGACTGGATACCAAGCCAGAACGTCAGAGATTGCTGAAGCTCAAAAAGCTCAGAGGCAGGCTCTTGAGGCGCTAGGACGTAAGACGGTTTTGGGCCCGATGCCGCAAGGAATTACGGGATCAAGTCCAACGGGTATTTTGGTTCCACCATCGGCGCTTGAGCCTCTTCCTCCTCCCACGATGGGAGCCGCCGGGATAGAGCCAAGGATGGGGATGAATACTCCTCAAGGTCCTTATGTCAATCCACAGACACTTCGGGCACTGCCAGCGGCAACAACCGCTCCTCCACCTGTTGCATCGGGCCTAGATCAGGTCAGGCAGACCTTTATTAGGTTGGCCAATACTCCGATAGGTCAGAATGTCTCAAGGACCGTAAGCGCTTTAGGAAAAGGTGCGGGGGCGCTCGGAACAGTGGCGGCAGGGTCTGAGGTTGGGCTGAATCTATACGATATGGTCAAGGCGCTTGAGGACGAGAAATACGGACGGGCTGCTATGTCTGCCGGGAAGGCAGCGGCGATGGGGGCAAGTATCATGACCCCTTACGGGCTGATACCTGCCGCTCTTCTCTATGGTGCAGACTATTTGAGTGATGCGCAGGCGCGAGCCAATATGAAGGCCACTCACGGGATGAGCCCTCAGCGTGCATACGAATCTGAGGGCGGCTTCTACAACGTCAGCCAGTAACGAGTTTGGGGATCTCTCCTCCCCCGGACCCCGCAGGAGCGGGTTTAGCCGGTACGATTACCGGCTTTTTTTCGCTCTGAGCAATGACGTACTGCTCGACAATCCGGGCGAATTCCAACACATCAACGTACCCATACACCCCGTTAGGGTTACGGGACTTGTCTGTGTAGAAGTACAACTGCTTGATCGTGGCGTCGGTCAGGTAGGACTTACTTAACATTTTTGGCTCTCCATAGTTCCCAGCGCATGATGCTTCCCTGCACGATGCTGCGGTGGGCTGATCCTTTGTAGGGGTTTTCTTCTGACGACAAGAAGTCTTCGACTAGGTCCTTGTTTTCAAGGAAGAACTCATGACGACTAGCGCTTTCCTGATCGGGAAAGATGTTGCCGTCAGAGGTTTGAAATGCGGAGATTGGTTTCATCGGTAGTTGTGCTTGAGTTGCCAGAAACGAAGAAGACACTGGAACTGCTCCCAGCCGCGGACTAGCTCTTCCTCGGTCCAGTTCTTGATGACCACTAGGCCGGGTTGGGTGCGAGATACGAAGATGTTCGCGCACTTTGCCTCGGGTACGCCCAGACCTACCCGGTAAGCGGCAAGCTGCATCAGGTGCTCGTCATAGCCGTCAACGTCATCGCCGGGACCAAACTCCTTTGTCTTAACGTCAACGACGACCTCCAAAGAATGAAGATCACACTTGCCGCCAAATCCAAACCCGTGGCCAAAGGACTTCTCGGCTACCCAATCCTGATCGCCGAACTCCTCCTGCAGGGCGTCAGATACTGCTTTAACGTGCTCGAAGTGGCGGGACGGTTTGTTGCCGGAATAGAACGCCTCGATTGAGTTGTGGATGTCCGTCCCCGCATCCGCGGCGGCCTTGGCAAGTTCCCGCGAGTCAACGAGGATGCGGTCCATATAGGCCGCGTCAGGCTCGTCACCGATCCGCTGCATGGTCAAGGCACTCATGAGTACTTGCTTTTGCATCCACGCGATCAGAGCGGGTTTGGCGGCCACGTTGAGGATCGTTGTAACGGAGGGTACTAGGTCCTTCGTGCGAGCGTCACGCAGCGTGGTAGGGCGGACCCCGGTCTTTCCTACGACTGTGTACATCGGTGCCCCATCTCTCGTGTACCAATGCTCACTTGTTTTCTTCTGGGAGACGATCATTTTCCTTTCCCTGTGATGACTAAGATTAGTGTTGAGACGCAACCGACCGCCATGATTTCTCGTTCATTAGCCAGCGCTGCGGCGACAGTAATAACGAATGCCGATAGTACGGCCCAATCTCTAAGATTCTCTGGCATTTTTTCTCACTTTATAAAACGCTTTTGTGTTGATAAAAACAACGGGCTCCTGATCTTGCGAGTCCCCCCGATCGGACCTTCCGCCGAACCCGTAAGTACGAGCAACTGCTTCCGTGTCGCAGTAATAAAGGCCGTCATCCCACTCCACAATGATTAGGAACGGCACCCCAAGTTCTTTGCCCATGTTCCTTCCGTTCATCCATTTGTTCAATGAAATCATGAATGTAGGGTATCTATCCTTGGGGTTGTGACGGCGCTTGAACTCTGCGAAAGCCTTGATCTCTCCTCTCACGATAGCCCAGTCAACGTGGTAGGCCATCGGGAGCTTCACAAAATCCGCGTTCCAGCACTCTTTGAGGATGTTAGAAACGCGGAGTTCGTTAGAGAGATCCTTAGAACTCTCGTAGAGCGGTCTCATCAGAACGGGATATCGTCATCTTCTACGCCGCCGCCCGTATAAGCGACAGGCTTCATACGGCTCTGCCACTCCGGCGATCCTTCGATCTTGGCCCGTAAGTAGTCCGAGAACGTCGCAAACAACTCCATATCTGGCGAGTCGATTGAGAAGATCTTGGGCTCGTTGAAGTACTGCGGCATTCCGTTCTTTTTGACGACCGCGGGAACCGGGGTGATGGCATTGATATTTGAGTATTCTTTGCCGTCCGCGCCGGGTGTCTTGATCACGCTGATCATTCCCCACACTCCCAAGAGATTCTTGAGTTCAAACCCCTTGAGTTCTTCCGGGGTGAAGGCTTTGCCACGCCACGACGCTAGGTCCTGCCGCAGGCGAGACTTCTCACCGATAGATAGGGTGTAGTTCTTGCTGATGCTCATCGGCTCGCCGGCACGAGTGATCAGGGCAAACCCGTTCTCATCGTCGCCGTGAACTTCAAACTGAATCATCACCTTGCGCTGGGTTTTAACCTGCCCGAGGTAGGTGGACTCTTGTGTGCCGAGATCAACGATCCGGTAGCAACGTGCGAGATGGGTTCCTTCTGGCACTGGCTTGAAGGTCGATTCGCTTCCTGCTGTCGCAATTAAACTCATATGTAACTCCAACGGTTTCTAAGATCACTGTTCTCCTGACGCCAGAAGCGGCGAGCAGGCTCCAATCCTCCTTGGAGGCTCGGTCATTTTCGGCCCGGTGATAGGCCATCAAGGCTTCAAACGGATCAATCATGGGAACCTCCTAAGAGTGAGCGCACTCTAGCACCATCAAGAAAAAGTTACAAGAACTACTTCACAAAAGAAAATCTCGTGTAAGATGAAGTTTCACAAGCAAGGGGGAGTGATGACACTCGAACAGTATTTTTCAGACAAGCACCGTGGCGCAAAGGCAGATCTGGCGCGGGATCTCGGGATCACGAGGACGTGGTTGAGTCTGCTCGTTAGCGGACGCGAGGTTCCGTCAGCGACGCTATCAATTGAAATTGAGAGGCGCACAGGAATTCACCGCAAGTATCTGCGTCCCGATTTGTTCGGGGAGGCGCTGTGAAGTGGTACAAATTCGCCGCGGCCGAGTACCAGATCAAGACCATCCACCTATCGGATGCCGAGGATCTCGCGTATCGCAGGCTGCTTGATATGGCGTATCTCAGCGAGAAGCCGATCCCGTTAGATACCAATCTTGTATCCCGCAGGATACGACTTGATCAGGACATCGTTGAGCAAGTCCTGTTGGAATTCTTTGAGAAGACCGCGGAGGGTTATCGTAACCGTAGGGTCGAGGAAGAGGTGTTGGCATACCAAACCATCATCGAACGCAATCTGAAGGGTGCGAAGGCTGCTGCACAGAAAGCGGCAGAACGTGCCGCACAAGGCGTCAAAAGGAGATCACCGCGAACCTTAACGGAACCAACAAGCGACCATGAAGGTAACCTTGAAGGTTCGTCAGAAAACACTATCGCGAACCTTGAAGGCAACCAGAATAAGAATAAGAATATATCCCCCCTACCCCCTTCCGGGGGCTTCGACCGCTTTTGGTCAACTTGGCCAAGCTCACCCCGCAAGGTAGGCAAGGCAGCCTGCTTCAAGACGTGGCTCAAGCACGGGATGGATGAGCACTGCGATCGGATCGTGTCTCACGTCTCACGTCTCAAAGGGACCACGCAGTGGCTAACGGGATTCGAGCCTGCGCCGCAGACCTATCTCAACCAAAAACGGTGGCTCGACGACGAAGTCGCAAGCACCGCCCTACCCTTCGGAAGGAAAGTCCTATGAGAGGCTCTACAGCGCGTTTTCTTAACGGGTGGCTACTCAGGTATTCACCCACGTCCGATCGCGTCTCCTGCGTCGATCTAGACCCCGTGGATGGCCTATGAACCCCAAGGACATCCTGAGCCGGCTTTCCCAAGTGCGGGGACGGGGGGAATCGTGGACGGCGAGGTGTCCGGCTCACGACGACAAGTCACCCTCGCTGGCGATCCGGTTTAAGTCGGACGGCAGGGTTCTGATGCACTGCTTCG
>Ga0214921_10008547_pt1 | contig 13244 bp, 16 predicted proteins | sample LL1505_MetaG_FD_177992 | JGI IMG/M metagenome (GOLD analysis project Ga0214921, IMG submission 177992) | Freshwater microbial communities from Lake Lanier, Atlanta, Georgia, United States - LL-1505 | ecosystem: Environmental > Aquatic > Freshwater > Lake | place: USA: Georgia | collected... | reverse complement strand
TACAAGGCCAACCTTCTTCCGTTTCACAATGGATTGCTCCGGTTCTATGAGTGACAGGTGCAAGGATGGACGCACCAAGATGGACCACACTCAGCACACTTTGAATAATATGCTTCGCTTCTTTGCAGAAAATGAGGAGGCAACCATATTTGTACAAGTCTCTGCGTTTGATGATAAAATTCATGAAATTATTCCTACTACTGAGGTCACTAAGGCCAACATTTCGGAGCTCGTTTTTGCAGTAAACAAAATGTATCCAATGCAGTCTACGAACATTGAGCTTGCACTCCAAGATGCAGCTAGCGCGATCAACACCCATTTATTTACGCATCCTGATCATGCTGTTAGCCATATTTTCATGACTGATGGTGATGCCACTGCTGGAAATACAAGCGCAGACTATTTGGCGACGCTTGTTTCTGTTAATGGATCCAATACCTTCATTGCATTTGGCCTAAGTCACAGCGTTGAAACGATGTTAAAGCTTGGTAGCGCAAATAAAAATAGTTCCAATTGGCTAATTGACCAACTTGAAAATGCCGGGCTTGTCTATGGAGAAATTTTGAACAATGAGCTCTTCAAGGTTCTTGACCAAGTTGAAATTGAGATGACTAACGGCGTTGTTTATGATTATAAAAAAGGTGAATTTGTTAATAAACTTTATATTGGAAATCTTATCACCGAAGTGAAAAAGGTATATCACGTCTTTGCGTTGGATGATGAGGTTTCTGCAAAAATTTCTGGTATAAAAGCACTTGAGTTGTTTAGCGATGTTGCGGATTGTTTGCCAAATCTTCAGGAGGAAGATAATATTGTGCCTTGTGATTTGACGGATCAGTATTTCCGACTTCGAACTCAGCAGTTTATGTTTGAGGCCAAAGATTTTGCTGTTGGGCTTTCTGATAGTCAGTTTTTATTTGGTCAAACGCCTATGCCTCGACTAGATGGCGGGTTGAAGCGTCAAAATGCTATTCCTAATTTTAATGATGAGGACGATTTCAGTGTAGCAGCAAGCAAAACTCCTGGTCCGCTTTGTTTGAAAAATCCACGTGAGCTTGAGGAAGAAGAAGAAGCAGTCCCCATTCAGACTCAAAGTCCAATGCAAATTTTTAGAAAGACTCTTGGCGACTTTTTGGAAATTATGAAAAAGTATATGAAAGATCAAAACAAAGAGGAGGATCCTTTAATGGTGGGCCTTTGTGATGACATCTATTTGACGATTCGTTCGCTTGGAACATTCAGACAAAAAATGTGTATTGCTGCAAGAGAGACTTCTCAAGGGCGTCAGCAGTGTTATAATGTAAGTGATTTTGATTTTGATTCTATTCCAATGGCTCCGCGCCCTCCTGTGGGTCATACCATGTCACGCGCTGCAACAAATGTTGCTTACCAAACCCCTTCTGCTATTAAGCTTATGCGCACTTGCAGCGCACCTATGAAATCTCATCGCGAGTCAGATGATGATGAGCAGGATCTCAATGCATAAATACAACTTTAGAAATATACTTTTAGAAAAAGTATAACAAAAAACAAAAAAACAAAAAAAGAAAACAAAAATAGAAAAATAATTTTACACCTTTTATTATTTAAAACGCCCATTTACTATTTTATTTATATTTTTGAATTATTACATATACTATCTGCATAGTCTTGACAACAACTACTACAAAAGATTCGTGTTTTCATCAAAGCAAACCATATTTTTTCACGTTTGTCATCATCATCTATCGGTAATGTTCCAAGTCTAATATATGAATATCCATATTCATCCCATTCTTGAGAAAACACTTTATTACAATTTTTACCAGAACATATAATTCTTGGTATGGTATTATTCATAATAAATTTATATAAAGATGTCTTTATATAAATTTGGGCGTTTTAAATGAGAAAAGGTGTAAAAACTATAAAAAATTATTTTTTTTTTAAGGTTGTGGGTTCTCTATCAAGGACGCAAAAGAATGTATTGTATTTGATATAGCGCTCGATACATTTGGTTTATTTAAAACACTTGACAACGAACTTGTTAATCTTGATAAAGCATTGTTAATATTTTGTTGATTGGTTGAAGATACAGACGTGGTACTTGCTGGGGTGGATTGAGTTGTTGTTGCTGGTATCGCGGTTGAAGTAGTTGATGATGTATTTGTTGTTATTCCAGTGTTAGGAAATAATGTATCTAGTTCGCTTTTTAATTCATTTAATAATGGAAATGAATTTGTCTCGGTGTTTGTATTTGTAGTTGCACTCGATGATGAACTTTGAAGACCCCATAAGCTTCTCCAAATTGGACTTGGGTCCTTTGATGTTAGAGAGAAAGGGCATGTATATTTTGGTGGTGAGTTAACTCCGGCGCATGGATCGCATGGAGAATTTATAAAACGAAACCCCGGTAATAAGCCTGGAAGTTTATTATAGTCTAATGTGGTTGTTTTTTTCTTGTGAGCACCTGTAATTCCATCATTTCCCATATTTTCTGTTAGTTGCAAAACAACATTATTATTTGAGTCTATTCCACAACGGATTAGATTATTATTTTTTGTTATTAAACCGCTATCAATTCCATATGTACCTGAACCATCATTTTCATTTGCATTTGTAGCTGCTGAATACGCGCCTCTCAATAAAAATTGACCTTCTGCCGCACTCCACGATAACATTTCTCTAATGATGGTTTGATTATATATTGTTCGCGCTTGTTCCATTGCTCCTGATGGGCTAGTTTTTAACATAGTATTACTTTTTACTGCGTCCATATAAAGTTTCTTTGTTTCATCATCCCAAGGCCATTTTCCAGTTTCTAATAAAGTTTTTACTTCTGCTTCTGTTGCTTGTTGCTGTATTACATCAACATCAAAAATTAAATTAGGATTTTTTGTTTGTTCATAATTCAAAAAATTTTGGATTGTTTGAGTTGACCATCTTGTTGATATGAAACCTTCAGTTTTTGCTGCACTTTTCATAAAACTGGATCCAAAGTAGAAATATAGTCCAATAAGTAGTACTAATAAAATTAATAAATAAGGTAGGTATTTTTTATTTTCAAACATTTGGATTTATATTATATCTATTTATTTTTTTTACTTTTATTTTAGTTCTTTTAAATCTTGAAAGGATATGTAGCATTCTTAGTCCGATACCCTTCTTTTTTTTTTACTACGTAATGAGAGAATTTAAATAATACAATAAACAAAATGATTAGACCTATTGCTACTGGTACATTTTTTATTCCTACTAAAATGATTGTAACTAATAAAATAATGTTTCCTAAAATTGTGTTGAATAATGATGCTACTAAACCTGGAACTGCATAAAGAATTAACCATGATGCAATAAGTATTGCAAGAAGACCAACTAATGCCATAAATGCATGTTTGTTATCAAACAATTTATTTATAGAAATCTTTTCCATATATAAATTAATTATATTTTAAAAACAACTTTTTCCAAAAGTTGTTTATCGGCCACTTGAACCAAATCCACCCGCACCTCTTTCGGTTTCTCCTAATTCTTCTTCATTATTTACCAACTCAACATAAATTGGAATTAATCCTGGGGCGCATATTTGAAGCAATCTATCAAATTTATTAACAACAAAATTTTGACGTGCATCAAATTTTCCCATAAGTCTTCCACGATATCCGGAATCAATTATTCCTACAGAATTTGCCAAACGCAGCGGCGTATTTGAAATACTTGATCTTGGATACATATAGTATCCTGTATTTCTTGTAGGTGCAAAACTGCTGATTATTTGTGCGCTGCATTTCACTTGCATATCTACTCTGGCTGTTTGATCTGATGGACAGATTATTTCTTCTGGTACAAAAAGATCGAATCCTGCGTCGATGTGTTGATTATTTGGATTCAAAAGCTTATTATTATGGTTATTAATTGCATTTACATATCTATCAGTTAATGAATTGTCATTAGACTCTATAAAAAGCTGAAGATGCATAAATGTGGGATGAATATTTCGCAAAATATTTAATGTGCTTTGAGTTGAGTTTAAAGTCATAGTTATTATTATATGTTTATACAATAACAACTTTTTAATACGTTTTATTTATTGTTTTATTACGCTGATACAATATTTTTAATTACTTGGGCTGCACTTACTTGTTTAAAATTGGCAGGGGTACCAAATGCTGATGGGGATTTTATATACCAATCGGGAGGAGAGAGATAATAAGGGAATGTTGTTCCGCAACTATTTCCTACATTTACGTTTCCTGTTCCACCACTTTGTATTCCTGTTCCAGTTGATGTTGCATAAGGAAAAGGTTTTTGAGCACCTTGAGGATTTTGACATTGTCTTTGAATTTGCAAAGTATAAGTACTCGAATCTTGAGAATTCTTTGTGTATTTTGTATAAGGAGCATTTCTTGCCATATCATCATATTTGAATTGTGCTGTAGAGGTTTGGCAAAGGGTGGGACCTCCGCGTTTGATATTACCCACATATTTATCTGAGTTATTTACATCTATTACGCAAGTATTAGCAGCAGAAAGGGATTGTAAATAGTTGCCTTGACTTGCAGTATCTGTTTGGTTACCTGTATAGTTAGGTTGAACCCAATAGTTAGGATATTGACCATTATAAGCCCATCTATATTTCTTTGCAAGCATTCCTTTTGTCGATAACACGCTTTGTTTTATATAGTCAGCTTGAGTTCCCAAAACATAAACGCGATTTACGTTGTAAACGGGTTCAGGTTGAGCATAACGTCCTCTAATTCCTCCGCTACCATAAGGGTATTGGCCGTGCATAGGTGTGCCATTTGTTGACATTGCGTAACTTTTTCCAACATATCCTACATTTCTATGACCACCATTTAGAGAGAAACCTTCTGGACCAAATGCTGTCTTGTATGTTAATTTTAGACTTTTGTTTGTGTGGCCAAAAGGACCTTGAGTTAACCAAATGCCTCCTGGAGGTTTTCCTGAAACTTTTGTACCATGGCTTGAAATGATTGATTTTTTTTTGAATGTAGCTAATGACATTATTTATATATTATACTTTTAAAAAAAGTTTGGCTTTCGGTTTTCAAAATCTTTATCCATATATCGTAAAATTTCCCAGTATAGTTTTGTATACTTTATTTGTTCCAACTTTCTCTCGTGATCATTTTCTCCAAAGTCTGAAAAAAGGCAATATAATCCTAAACAACCCAAGCTATAATAAATACATTTGGAGTTTACTTTTGATGGAAGTGTGCATAATTTTTTTATTTCTGGGTCTAAAAAAGGTAATTTTAAATCAAAAGGAGTTATAAACGTTATTGATTTATTTTCTATTGTCATTAAATCATCTATGTTGATATGTATAAAAATTTTTTGCGAGTTTTTTGTAATTACTAGTATCTTGTCTAGAGAGAAATTAAAAAAAGTATGATTTAAGTTTTCTAAATGATGTATTTGACTACTTAAAGAATTCAGTAGTTGACTTGTTTCATCATAATTTAGTTTGGCTATGTTTCTCTCTTTTTTATATTTTTCAAGAAGAGTTTCTAATGTGGTTATGTTGGTTGCGTTAAAATTTATCTTATTAAAGTTTGGTGTTATTGTTGTTCCTGCGCCTAATAATTTTGATTGCAATAGAGCTTTCAAAAGTATTTGATTTTTGGTGTTTGAATTTTTAAATTCAATGCTATATGAATATTTTCCTTTTTCTATTATCTCCATTTCCACCTTTACAAAAGGTGGAGCCAAATGTTTTTGAATGATTACGAATTTTATTTTTTAAAAAAGTTGTTGTTGAGTCACTAGTTCTTGTGCCATCATGCCCAAAATACCAATCATTGCTAATCTTCCATTATTTAGTTCCTTATCCATTTGATCTCCTAATGTTGCATCATTTACTCCAAAGGTTAACCCAAAATCACCAGGTTGATAGTCCTCTTTCAAAGCAAAAGGCTTAGTAAGAGGATTTTCCCAACCACGAACCATGGAACCAAATTCACTAATAAACATAAAAGAAAGACCCAATCCAACAAACTCCGGATGATCTTGAAAAAAATTAATTCCAAGATTATCAGAAAATTGTTCTGTTAAAGGTAACAAAATAGACCCAACCATTGCGAGTCTCCCGTGTTTAAGCTCAGCTTCACGTAGAAATGCAGGTTGAACGTCTTTTGCCACAACATATTGATCAAATAAATCTACATTTTCCAATGGGGCAGTAGCTCTGCGAATCATAGGTTTATTGGGAGAATTTAATGCCGAGGCAGATGAAAAAAGAAAAAGGACAAAGGAAAGTAGGCGAAACATTGTATACACTTAATACGTTTAAACTTTTAAGTCGTTTACACTATAAGATTTAAAAGAGGAGAATGTGCTGTTCAATATATTCACTTGCATCGAAATAGTTATTAAATGATGTGCCATATTGGTATTTGCTATTTTTTACTGGAATTGATACATGTACTTCTGTTTTTGTCAACTTAATTTCAAAATAGTCTGTTTCATTTCCTGGTTTGGTGTATACTATATGATCAAATTCATTTTTAATAATTTTCCATCCGTGCGATGAAAATAGATCTTCTAGTTGAGAAAATCCACGATTTTTTAATTTAATGCACGCTTCTTCATTTGAAAAATTATCCATGTTCATCTTGCTTCTATATATATTTATTAATATAACTCTAAACTTTTTTAATTTTATTATTATTAGTTTTTGAATAAATTGACTTAAAACATATTTTTAATAATCTATTAAAATGGAATCTAATCCTGTTTCATCCTCTGTTTCACAAGAGCAACCACAACCTCAAAAGGTTCTTTTAACAAGTGTTGAAGTTACTGACGAAAATGTTGCATTGAATTTGATCGTCTCTTTTCTTGGATTGGCTCAAAAGCGTGGAGCTTTTACTATTGATGAATCTGCCAAGATTTGGGAGTGTGTCAAGAAGTTCCAGAAGTAAATACGGGGGTACCCCCCGTTTAACGCAGTAAAAACCCCAACTTCGCTCTAATAAGTAACTGAAAATATGTATAATAAAAATTATATATATTTTGCTCCACTTTTTCTAAAAGTGGATATTCGCTCCTGACAGGGCTCGAACCTGCGACCTAACGGTTAACAGCCGTTTGCTCTACCTACTGAGCTACAGAAGCATTTGTTTTGTTATACTTTTCCAAAAAGTATAATGCTTGTTCCATTGGTTTACTTAAAATGTAATTTTAAATTATTGCTGTATGGAACAAATATTGGTTTTGTATTACCTAGTAAGGGGCTCGAACCCTTGACCATATGCTTAAAAGGCATACACTCTACCGACTGAGTTAACCAGGTTTGTTTTACTTTTCCGAACCCTATAATTTTTGTAAAAGGTCCCAGCGGGATTTGAACCCACGATAGCAGATTCAAAGTCTGCGGTGCTAACCACTACACTATGGGACCACAAAAAAAATAAATAAAAACAATCAGTTGTTTTTATTTTTCCACACCCATTACCACCTTTACAACTTTTAAAAAGTTGTGCAAATGGAAAAAAATAAAATAAGGCTCAAACCTTTATGGCACATACATCCCTCAGTGTACGCCATATTTACGCTTCTTTAAAAGAAACGTTTAATACTTATGATTATAAGTTAAGTTTAGTTGCTGTAATGGAATCTTTATGCTCCACTTTTCTAAAAAGTGGAAATGCTGATTCCTTTATGAGCATTTTGCTCATTTACATCCGCTTCTTCTTCTTTCCCCGCTGGCACCAGTTTGCTTGTTCCTTTTTTTCGGCGTCGCCCAAAAAGGCGTTATAATTTTGCGTGTTCGCACAACTTTCCTCAAAGTTGTATTGCTGTATGGAACTCAGGAAACCTAGGTTTCCCGAACCCTTCCTAAATAAAGGGTTATGTATTTTGCGCTACTTTTTCTAAAAGTAGCAATACTCATTAATATAAATTTTAGGTTTTCTTGCTGTAATGGAATCGTTCTTCAATCGTACGCTGATTCCTTATTTGCTAGTTCCGATTTTTGCATTCTTAATTTGCGTTTGTTTGCTGTATGGAACGGGTGTATCACACTATACTTAGTTGGGTTATCTTTAAGCGGTTTTACAATATAAATACAACTTTTTTAAAGTTGTTAGTTGCATCCAGAGGGGTTCGAACCCTCGCATCTTTCGATAGTGGGTCTTAAGTCCACCGCCTTAGACCACTCGGCCATGAATGCATTCCACTTTTAGAAAAAGTGGAGCAAAAAATTTGTCCACTTATTTTGCACCACTTTTCTAAAGTTTTATTGCTAGTTCCATTTTTGCATTCATAATTTGCGTTTGTTTGCTGTACGGAACTTATTTTTATAGTTTGGCTCAACCTTTCTCAAAGGTTGAAATAGACCTGGTGGGGATTGAACCCACGACATTTTGCTTATAAGACAACTATGCAAACCACTACATCACAGGTCCATTTCCTAATTCTACGTCATAATGCAATAACTCATACCTTTTTACAAATGAAAAAATATAAGAATCGTCATTTCTAAAATAATGTAATAATAAATGCAAATTCTTACCTAAATCCACATCATATGTACTACCATGTTCATCTACATTTTTTTCTGTTATATTTTTTTTATATGTTATCCTGTATCTGTAGTCATCTCTTGGGATGATATTTACTGCTATACCTTTTCTTATTTTAAAATGTTTATCATATTCTAAAATATTATTTTTTAGTTCTGTTGGAAGTTTGGATGCCCATATGGAAAAATCCATATATATCAAGCATTACATTATTTTCTCATTACTACGATTTCACATTTTGCTTGCATCATATTATCTTTATTATTATTTGCACAACTTTGAAAAAGTTGTATAGCTGTTAGATGCATTTTATCATTCACATAGTATAAGGTCGCGATCTCTTTAAGTTGTTTTATTATACTTTTTAAAAATGTATTTAAGGAAGCTTTTCTTTTTTTTTATACTTTTTCTAAAAGTATAATATATATGATTTTTGGTAACAGAATTCCATATGAATATTTTTTGACTAAAGGTGCTGGCGAATCTAACGTCGGCTCCAAAGGTTTGCCATATGAAACTGGCTCATATGATCAAGCATTAACTATTGCTGGCATTCAAAATGCTAATGTTATTGAATATACTAGTGTTATTCCGACTGGAGCTAAAGAAATTTCGAGAGAAGAAGGTCTTGCACGCATTCAATGGGGAGAAGTTATGGAATGTATTAAAGCACAAGCTAATGGACCTAAAGGGTCCTTTATTAGTGCTGCTGTTATGACCACTTCTGTTTACGATCCTTCGGGAAAATATTTAGGAGGTTTTGCTTGCGAATATTCTGGATCTGGCGATCAAAAAGCCTGTGAAAAAAGTTTGACTGAATCTATTGCTGGAATCATTGAGAGAAGAGGTTTTGGTTCTATTGTTGGCGAATGCAAAATGTATAGCAATAATGTTACTGATAAAGGTTACAAATTTCATCCTGGGACTAAATTTGTTTATGATTCATTGCGTGTTAAAGAGCATCATGGATCTGTTCTTGCTGCTATTTGTTTTGTTTCTTACCATTATCAACCTTTAAAAAAGGTTGAGCCAAAATCTAAAGCTAAAACTAGAAAATACAGAAAATAGGTTATTTTTTAGCTCTGAATGCATGCGCAAATATTCCCACCGCAATTATACCAAGCACTAAACCTGTATGGTAATACACTTGCATACCTCTATACATTTGCAACCATGCTTTTGTTTGATCAGGAGTTGTAATATAATCCAACATCCATTTCTTTTTGGGAGAGAGAATATAGTAGAAATAATTCGTCACAAAGCTTGTCGCTAAAACTAAACAAATCATTGACATTGTTGATAACATTTTGTGCTCTGAATATACATTTGTTCCAATGATGACGAGAGAAAGAATAAAACCTAGAACATAACCTTGATAGTAAATTCTTGTTCTCTCGTTTGTTATTTCTTCATATGTTTTTTGCAAATTTTCTGGAAGCTGGGATTTATATTTTAAAATGATTTGACTTTTTGCTACAGCATAATTCATATATATCATTCCTATAAGGAATACTGCGGATATTGAACAACTTATAGTACATGGCGCCATTATATTATTTGCACAGATATAAATTTGTGTATATAATATATAATAAAAATGGGTAAACAACAGAAAAAGAAAAAAAATGGAACAAAAAGAAAGGTTAAGGGAGGATTAAAACAAAAAAATCCTGAGTTAACTAGTTGGCAAGCTGTTTATAAAATGATTAGTAATCCTGCATCCACATTAACCAAAATTGCGTATAGTTCTTTAAAAGGGTATATATTCAAATTAGATGTACCACCTAGTCCAGAAAATTCAGAATTTTATGGTTTAAATGCAGCCGGCACGGATTTCAATGTGCCAATTTATAGTTTGATTTTTAAATTTGCTATTATTTCCAAAAACGGGGATGAAGAATTACCAGAATTTTCTTTTCCTGGAGAACTAGACGAAAATGGTGATCAAATATATTATTCTAAGGCTACTGAAAATTTAAATGATTTTAAAGTTGAGTCTAATATTCAACAGTCAATTTATTTAAAAACTATTAATCCTTCTGGCAAACCTATTTGCCTTGCTGTTGCTGACTTTTCATATTTTAATAAAGATTCTGCATTCATTTTATTGGGGCATCTTCGTGCAAAGCAAGGAAATAGCCCAAAAGTAATGCGAATGCTTGAGTATTTAAAGTTTAATGTAACTGGAAATAAACAATTAGGAATGATCACAATGGAATTGGCAAATAGCGATTTTAAAGAGTTAAATGATTTGAAATCAAATCCGCCTGTTTTTAAAAGTGATTGCAATAGTGCTTTAGCACAAATTTTAATTTTATTTTTAAAACTTAAAATACTTAATTACGATAGTCACGCAGGAAATGTTCTTGGAAAAGAAGACGGAACTAAAACTTTTTTAATTGATTTCGGAAGAACTTTGAATTTTACTAATCGTAACCCTTTCCCAAGTGAAGGTTCTGAAATAATTCAGCAATACAATGCTATTACTCGCGGAAATTACGATGCGGATAAAAGAGAAGTGTTATCTTTTGGAGTTACTGATTTGTATGTCAGCGGAAGAACAACTGAGGACGAAGTTATAGATAGAATGCAAAAAATTGTTAAATTTATGGCATATATTGATTATTGCACAAATACTACTTATTTTGATATGAGCAAAATGGATAGAGCACAGCTTATTACCTTTTTGCGATACTTGTATGGACCAGAATTTAGTGATAAGTGGACTAAAAGACGACCTGATTTTACACTTACAAGTGGGGCAAGAACCGCATATGCTTCATTAATACCAACAATTCGATCTCTTACTGAAGCACCATTAGTTGCTACAAATCGTTTAAGTGATAACGCTATTCAAGGAATGATTCAAAGTGGTAAATTATTTTCTATTAAGGCAGGAGTTTCATATGATAGAAATGATGTTTCTAGTTGGTCTATTCCTGATGTTCTTAGTTCTGCTTCAACAGGCAGGGCTGCAGACTTTAGCCCTGCACCTATTAATGTTGGGTTGAGACAAAGACCGGCACGTGCTTCTGTACAAATACAAGATGATGAAGAAGAATGTGACCCTGTTAAAGAAACTTGTTGCGATAAAGTAACTGGATTTTGCAAAAAAATGATTGGTCTTGGTGGAAGAAGAACTAAAAGACGTGGTAGCAAAAAACGTTTCGCAAAAACTAAAAAAGGATCAAGAAAATAGATTCTTTACAACAATAATATAAAAATATCAGTTTATATTATTAAATGGATATTTGCAGTAAAATTTCTAGTTTTTTTCATGCGTGTTTAGCTACAAATACTAGTGCCGTTATTGTTAGAAATTCAGATATGGATAACTCTATTCATAATGATGAATTTTTATCTGAACATAATCTTTGTAATTCCTGTGAAACAGATCTAGATCTTTCTGAAAAACTTGAAGAAATTATACAAATATTGGAAGAGGTAAAGAATGATGATGATGAGGATGAAAATGTTTTTTATGATGAAGCATACGAAGATAAAGAAAAAGAAAATAATAGCGGTAAATTTTCTCTCATTTAATTTTTTGGTTTTTAAATTTTTATGAATTTTAGTTTTGAAGAGTCGGTGTTTACTTGACCAATAATGCGCGTTGATTCAACATTTTCTATTTGTGTATAAATTATGTCGCATTTTGGTGTGGATTTAGACTTTGAATGACTTTTACACAAACAGGCACAACGTTTTATTACTTGCAAAGGAATTTCTTTTATTTTGCAAGTAGTTTTTAAAATTACATGACTTGATGGGGAATTTGCCACATGGAACCAAACATTTTCAGGATCTGACGTATTTACCAGCTCTGCGTTTTCTTCTCGACTTTGACCAACGAGGATGGTGTATTCTTGATTTTGAAATATGAAAACTTCTTCCTTCATTTTTGGGATTTAGGTGGATTTGTTTGAGAGAAATAAATTTCTATTTTCACAATTCAATTTTATCCACTTTATCCACTTTTAGAAAAAGTAGAGCAAAAAATGTGGAATTCAAAAAATTATAATTTTATTTTGGCTCTACCTTTCTCAAAGGTAGAATTTAATAAGTGGAATATATATATGAAGTTTAACACTTGGTACGATTATTTTGTGGTTTTCATAATTATTATTAAAATTCTTTTTGTTCTTCTTTCTGCTTCTCTCCTTTATCTAAAAATTAAAGATAATGGGAAACCTGAATCTGAAACCATGAAAAACATTTCTTATTGGAAAGAACGCGTTGAATTTGTATTCATTGCTAATATGTCTATCTTATTGGCTTATCTCTTTTACCCTCGTAGAGAGAAACCTATTCCTATTGACAATGAAGCTAGAATTTTATTATATGTTTATGGTCTTGTTATTTTATTAACTGCTAAATGGGACTTATTTATTAAAGAAAGTAAATGGTTTTACTATCTTCAAAGAATATTTGGTGGAAATTATTATAAAAAATATTACTCTGAAGAGGAACATGATGCAATGAAAAAGCAGGCTGAAATTAATAAAAATATTCAAAAGTCTGAAAATATGAGAAATTTGCAGGACTTTCCCAATATGCAGAATTTTTCCAAAAGTAATGCTGAGTATCAAAAGTATTACACGTTAATTTATCCACCCGATACAATTGGTCAATTTGGATACAACTCTCTCGAAGTTGCGGATTCTGCGTCAAATTTTTCTAATAGATTTCCACCTAGATCGTGCATCTAAATTAAATATT